>FTCF01000380.1_pt1 | contig 43386 bp, 38 predicted proteins | sample 1639631 | NCBI WGS metagenome assembly FTCF01 (sample SAMEA3914864, study PRJEB12502) | metagenome | biome: forest; material: soil | place: USA | collected 2012-03-12 | depth 0.3 m
CCCCACTACCGCATCAAACATCCACACCTGAACGGCAGCCAGACAGTGAATCGCTCGGTATTGTGACTAGTCACGGCTCGAATGCGATGAAGAGATGAACCGGATCGTGTCTTAGCGCGCCCGTTTTGGGCGTTTCCAGTTCGGTACCGGCTGTCGATTAAAGTAGATGTCCTCCCGGAGTGTCCCCCCCTAGAAGATCGACCCTCTCCAGGTTGATTTAGATTCGCGGATCCGTCTTGGATGACGCCGAACGCGCCAAAACACGGCCACCAGCCTCGGCGCTGGCTAATAAACCTTCCAGCTCCACGCCGTCGATTCAATGGCAGCTTGAATCAATCACCAACGAAAACCAGGCAGCGACGAACATCGTCCCGGCCCATGTAAAGCGGGGACGGCTACTGTCGACTTTCACGCAAGTGCGAGGGATCGGTGCATGGACAAGGATTCTTACCGACCACGGGCTCGCCGCACTCCCAGATGCCCGGACTGGCTCCAACCATGGACGCAAACCATGCCCATTCGAAAAGACTCCGCGTTGGAACAGGGTGCCCGCACTTCGGGCAGTCCACAATGGGCGACCCCATTGAGGGGGACGACCTTCTGCGCCGTGACGACGTGTTCATATTCTCTTTCTATTACGATTCAGTGGTAACTGCCAAGCTTGCTGGCTAACGCTTCATGGTCAGTGGCGACTAGCAGCACAGAACGAGCGGCGAAGTGGCTCTAAAGGACATACCGCCAGAAGGTGAAATCTGACGCGTTGAGCAGTTTCCGTTCGCCAAAGGTATCCCTGATCCAGATGACGCCTAGATCGGCATCCATTTGTTCAATTTTTCCGTGGCAATATCGTGCTCCATTGAGATGCACCTCGATTTCTTGCCCCGTGCGGACCAGCCGCAAATTGTTTACTTCAGAGAGCACGGGAAAGAGCTCAGTCATGTTTACCCTCACGTTGATGATGGTTAGTGGGCGTTCTCCAGAGGCGATGCTCAGTCACTGGGGAAGTCCGCGACCGGAGTCTCCGGTGGCGAGAAAAAATTGCTGAGGCAATCACGAGATCCTGCCAAGCCATCCCTGCGCTTGTGTATAGGGTCGGCCTATCAAGGTCTCTGGAAAATTCACCACGGACAAGCTCTGCCAGATTCGTAACAGTCATTTCCCGCCATTCCTCTCGGCTGCGGGCTGGAATGAGGTTTCCAGATTCCCTCATGGCCGAGGCCCTGCTCTCGACGACAATGTTTGCCCGTCGCACGAGCACCGGATCAATTTCACGAGCATCCAGACCGTGTGATCCCACCGCGGCAATAACAGCGTGAGGCTGGACAAGGGCTGCATCAAAAAGCGGGGTGGAAGATGACGAGGCGCAGATGATCAGGTCTGCAGAAGCTACGGAAGATACACCGCCCGCCATCGCTGCGATGTTCTGAGAACGGCAACGCTGCGCAACGGATTCTGCCTTTTTCTTATCGCGGCCGACCACGATGACCTTCTCGACAGAAGCGATGCTCTGGAAGGCTTTGATATGCCGCCATGCCTGCGGACCGGTACCGAAAATCACCAATGTCCCGGCCGCTGGATTCGTTGCCTCGATCGGACGGCGCCGGGGACTGGAAGCCAAGATATGCTTCAGGGCCAGCGCGGTTGTTGCGGGAGTGCGAATCAGAGTGAGCTCAGCGCCATCCATTGCTGCCAGCGGTGCTAGTGTCCGTGAATCGAACAGGACGTAGACGCCTTGGATCTTGGGCAGACCGATGCTGGGGTTCTGCGGTGCAATGGTTGCTAGCTTCACTCCCGAATATTCGATCCCCGTCGCCGGCATCAGCAGAAACTCTCCTCCGGAGGTGGGGCTGAATAGCCGTTGAGCATCCTGCTCGGGATCAACCTCTCCCAGCAACGCTTTTTCCAGCTCTCCAATCGCCTCCGTGTTGCTTACGGCAGCGGAGAGTGTCTGAGCGGCGAAATAGATGGGCTCCAACTTATTCCTTTGGTCTGCCCGCCGGGACTGTGAGACTCAAATTCCCGGCGGGACGCACGAAATAGGTCAAGGATTGTTCTGTCCTCATTGTCAGGACGAATGCAGTGAATCATGGCAGCGCTTACGGAGCGCCCGTAATGCCTCCGTTGACCCGCTGTGGGATGCCGAGGGGGTTGGAGTCTTTGAGTGCTTCCGGAAGGAGGTGCTGGGGGAAACCTTGGTAGGCTACCGGACGCAGGAAGCGGTTTATGGCAGCGGTTCCTACGGATGTCGATCCCACCGATGTAGTTGCGGGGTATGGGCCGCCGTGTTGCTGGGCGTAGGTGACAGAGACTCCCGTAGGCCATTGGTTCCACAGAATGCGGCCGGCCTTTTTTGCTAATACGCGCACAAGTTCGGTTACATCATCTGTTTCTTCACCTTGGATGGTCGCCGTAAGTTGGCCTTCCAGACGGTTTGCTATTGCGAGGAGCTGGTCTTCGGATTCATAGGTGACGACCAAAGCCGCTGGCCCGAAGCATTCGGCAAGAAGTTCATCCTGGTGTTCCAGCACTTTCTGCGCGGTGGTGAGAAGGAGTGTCGGCGCGGGTGGGTCGGACAGGGCGTTGTCTTCGCGCACAAGGGGGGTTACGGATGAGGAGCTGGAGAGTTTGCCCAGTGACTCAACGTAGCCGCTTTGGATGCGGCTGTTGAGCAGAGCTGCCGGTTGGACAAGGACTTGTCCAACCAGTTTGTCCGGCAGCGATGAGCCCTCAGGGACGAAGAGGACACCGGGTTTGGTGCAGAACTGGCCTGCCCCCATGGTGAACGAACCGGCGAAGCTACCAGCTATTTCGTCTGCTCGCGCTGCCGCGGCAGCGCGGGTGACGAACACTGGGTTTGTGCTTCCAAGTTCTCCGTAGAAGGGAATCGGTTCCGGCCTCGAGTTTGCCAGGTCGAAGAGTGCCCGTCCGCCGGGAATGGATCCGGTGAACGACCCTGCTTTGACGCGGGGGTCCAGTAGGGCGTTCCGGCCGGCCTGGGTGCCGAAAATGACATTGAAGAGTCCGGGGGGTGCTCCTGCAGACTCCAAAGCTTCTTTCACAATTGTGCCCGTCGCCAGGGACAGCTCGGGATGGCCGGAGTGTGCCTTCAGGATGACAGGGCACCCCGCCGCAAGGGCGGAGGCGGTGTCACCGCCCGCCACGCTGAAGGCGAACGGAAAGTTGCTGGCCGAGAATACAACCACGGGGCCCATGGGCTCCAGCTGTCTACGGAGGTCCGGACGCGGTGCACCCATGGGCCACTCATCGTCCGCGGGATCAATTCTTGCGTCCAGGAAGGAGCCTTCTGCCAGCACTTGGGCAAACAGCCGCAGTTGAAACGTCGTGCGCTTCAGTTCGCCTTGAAGGCGGCCGTCAGCCAAGTGAGTTTCGCGGGCGGCGATAGGGATCAGGACATGCGCTTGTTCATCAAGGGCGTCAGCGACCGCAGTCAGCACCTTTCCCCTGTCGGTGTGGGGGGTGCGCGCCCATGTGTCGAAGGCTGAAGCTGCGGCCGCGACGACGCCTTCGAGTTGGTCCTCGGTCGTAGGGTCTATGGATGTCGATGTCTTCACGTGCGTTCCTTCGCTTCTAAAGATGGTTTTCCTTGTTCAGGGAGGCCAGATCACTGAGGGCTACTGGTGCTGCCAATGTTCTCTTCGCTTGGGACCTGAGATCGTCTTCACTTGGCTCCCGTCGACACAGACTTGCCGCTATTCCGGCCGTTGCGTAACCACAGACACGTCCTTGGCACCAGCCCATTCCTGGCCTCGCTACCAGTTTCAGAGTGCGGGCGTCATCTGCCTGTAGTTGCTCATGAGCCGTACACAGGTCTCCGTAGCTCACTTCCTCGCAGCGACAGACAACCGTTCTTGCATCAAGCCACCCCGTCCATGCTTCAGGCACAGGGTGGGCGGTGTGCATGGCTACTGCGAACCCACGGAATCGTTTGATCTTTTGGCGAAGCCGGGCGGCATCGCGGGGGGAAATTGATCGTCCCGAGTCTGACGCCGCTGTCAGGCCCGCGAGTCTGCCTTCGGCCACAGCCATGGTGGCACCACCCACGCCGGTGGCCTCGCCGGCTATAAGGACACCAGGTACACCAGACCTCTGCTCACTGTCGACAACGGCGATGAGTGACCCGTCCACATCCCGCCGTGTTTGAGCGCCGACCATCATCGGCAACTCAAGCGAGGGTGTAAAGCCCCACCCCAGCCCAACCAGGTCAACGGCAATATTTTTCTCTGTCCCGGAAATGAGGGCTCCTGAAGCGTCGACTTTGGACGTGGTTACAGCCTCGACGAAGTTCTCCCCGTGGATGGCCTTAACGATGGTCCGGCTCCGGTACGGAATGTGATGCTTGGCCATAAGGGCGGCATACTCGACCCCTTCGATCCCCTTGGAAGGAACCTGTGATGCGGCTCCAAGGTGAGGCAGCCAGTTCCTGATCGCTCCAGCTTCGCAGAGGGCAATGACTTCGGCGCCGGCCTCTGCCAGCCCCGTGGCCACCGGCAGCAGGAATGGGCCGGTCCCCGCGATAAGAGCTCGGCGCCCGGCCACGGTCTTGCTTCCCTTGAGAAGGGCCTGAACACCGCCGGCAGCCATCACTCCCGGCAGGTCCCAGCCGGGAACGGGCAATTGACGGTCATACCCACCGGGACACAGAATGAGCTGTTCCACCGTCACAGCTGAGGGTCCCGTCGTTCTCCTGCCAGAACCGTAGGAGGCAGTGAGGCGCAAGATCCGCCTTCTGCTGCCTTCTTCCGCCGGGTCAATTAGCCAGACGTGTGTGTTGGGAAGGTGGGTGATAAGTCCGGACGCCGTGGCTGCACGAAGTTCGGAACGCATCTTCGCAAATGTCTTCCAGTCGTGGTGCCCTGCAGGCACGGCATCAAGCACTGACCGCTCATCCGGGTGGCGCCAGTACTGGCCCCCGGGCTGGGAGTCGGAATCAATGAGCGCGACCGATAGACCGGCTGACGCTGCTGTTACTGCAGCAGCCAGGCCTGCTGGCCCTGCCCCGATGATTCCGACGTCGAAAACGTGTTCAGTCATTGGAGCCCTCCGGCTTGTTTGCATCGTTTTCCTGATGCTGCGGTGCAGGAGAGGAGAGACCCCGCCGGCCGGTCTCGATCTTCGCGCCGGAAGTGGCAGGAACCACGCAAGCCCGTTGGTTCAGTTGGCCATCGACCGTCAGCAGGCAGTCGTAGCAGACGCCGATTCCGCAGAACAGCCCCCGGGGTTTGCCCTTCTTGCGGGTTGTCCGCCAGGACGTTATACCGGCACTCATCAGCGCGGCCCCGACACTTTGACCCCGCTCGTAGGGCAGGGGCGTACCGTCGAATTCCATGAGACGTTCGTTGTTGTTGTTCATGTCAGTACCTGTTCAAACCGTTCCGGAGCGAATGAAGTGAGCGGGAGGTCAGTGCTGGTTCCGGTGATGCTTTGAGCTATCAGCTTCCCGGTTCCGGCCGAAAGACCAATGCCGGCACCCTCGTGGCCTGCCGCATGCCACAGCCCCGAGGCTCGGGGGTCGGGGCCGATCACTGGGAGGTGATCCGGGCAGTACGGCCGGAATCCGTGATAGTGCCGGATCACCTTCACTTCTGACAGCACCGGGAACAGGTCAATGGCTTTGGATGCCAGTGCAGCCAGAACCGGAACTGAAACGGTGCGGTCGAAGCCCACGCGTTCCCGGGACGATCCGATGAGCACTGTCCCGCTGTCGGTACCTTCAACAACAGGGGAGGTTTGAAGGCCAGCATCCGAACTTGATACGTTATCCACGTACTCGGCTGCGTAGACTTTGTGGCGGATAATCACCGGTAGAGCCTCGGTGACGAGTACAAACCCGCGTCTGGGCAATATTGGCACGTGCACTCCGGCGAGATCTGCAACGCCTCCTGCCCAGGTTCCCGCGGCGTTAACGACGGCAGGGGCACTGAAATCCCCCCGTGGGGTCCTGACGCCCGTAACGGCAGCGCCGGCGCGGGTGAACCCTGTAACTGGTGTGTGCGTGTGTACTGCTGCTCCCAGCTCCCTGGCCAATCTCAGCAAATGAGCGACGACCAACATGGGCTGAACCTGGGCATCCTCCGGGTAGAAGGCACCGGCAGTCAATTCCTTGGAGATGTGGGGTTCGTAGTCGACTAAGGCATCCCGATGAACATCGGCCACTTGGATGCCGCTGGCCCGTTGCCGCGCTGTTAAGTCGCGAAGAGATTGAGCGCTCTGCTCAGAAGCCGCAACCACCAGGCCGCCTTTTGACTCGAATTCCCAAAGTCCTGAGAATTCGACCAGATCTTCGCGCCAAACGTTTTGGGAGTAGAGTGACAGGTCCAGTTCAGGACCTGCTTCTTTGTCGGAGACCAGGATGTTGCCTTCGCAGGCACTGGATGTTCCTCCCGCAAGCGGACCACTGTCCAGCACAATAACGCGGAGGCCTGCGCGTGCGGCAAAGTAGGCGGTGGCAGCACCTACAGCGCCGGCGCCGATCACTATAACGTCGGCCGCGCGGCCGGAGGCGTCTGACATCTTGCCAGCGTTCACAGCAGGAAGCCCTTCGGAAAGGGGTCGGTCGGATCAAGAAAGTACTGAGCTGTTCCGGTGATCCATGCACGCCCGGTGATCGTTGGAATGACTGCGTCATAGCCACCGACGCTTGTTGACTCCACGAGCCGGCCAATGAAGCGGGTGCCAATATAGCTTTCGTTGACGAAATCCTGGTTCAGAGCAAGCTCCCCCCGCGCATGCAGCTGAGCCATTCTGGCACTCGTCCCCGTTCCGCAAGGGGAACGATCGAACCATCCCGGGTGGATGGCCATTGCATGCCGGGAATGAGTCGCCGTGGAATCCGGTGCCTTCAGGTACACATGGTGGCATCCGGTGATGTCCGGGCGTTCGGGATGGACAGGAAGGTTCTGTTCGTTGATGGCGTCCATTATCTTCAGCCCTGCTGCTAGGAGCTCGTTTTTTGCATTCCGTTCAAACGGAAGACCGAGTTCCTTCAGTTCCACGACAGCGTAGAAGTTCCCTCCGAATGCCATGTCATAGCTGACTTCGCCGAACCCGTCAACCTTTACTGACTGATCCAATGCCAGCGCGAACGATGGAACGTTGCGGATGGTGACCGAAGTTGCGACTCCGTCAGAGACTGCGACGTCCGCTGTAACGAGCCCTGCGGGGGTGTCCAAACGGATTGTCGTCACCGGCTCCTGGACTTCAACCATGCCCGTTTCTACCAGAACCGTGGCAACCCCCATGGTGCCGTGTCCACACATCGGGAGGAGCCCCGATACCTCGATGTACAGAACCCCATAATCTGCATCAGGCCTAGTGGGCGGTTGAAGGATGGCACCGCTCATGGATGAGTGGCCTCGGGGTTCGTACATCAGGAGAGTGCGGATGTCGTCAGAGTTCGCCATGAACCATTCGCGACGTTCGGCCATGGTCGTGCCCGGGATGACACCGATCCCACCGGTGATGACGCGGGTAGGCATTCCTTCTGTGTGTGAATCCACCGCATGAAAAACGCGTTTAGTCCTCATCGTCCCGCCTCTGTGATTGCTGGTGTCAGACCATGCCGCATCCAGACCTTCTCTAGTTCGTCATTTATACCAATAAAATGTCACATAGTGAAGGCTTGTGCAATGTGAAATGGCACTGCTATGGTTTTGTTATCTAAGAAAGCCACCACATGAAAGGTGAGTAATGTCTACTCCCACCTCAACTGAGCGTGCCCAGCCCTGGCACGGAGTCATCGTTGCCACCACACTTCCATTCCGGGAGTCTGCGAGTGGGGAGCTTGACGTCGATCTGACCGAGTACGGCAAGCACGTCGCCTGGCTCGCAGCCAACGGCTGCGATGGTGTTGCCCCGAACGGCTCGCTGGGTGAGTATCAGAACCTTTCCGACGAGGAGCGTGCCGCAGTCGTACGGACCGCCGTAGAGAACGCACCCGCAGGATTCACCGTTATGCCTGGGGTCGCCGCCTATGGCGCGCACCAAGCGCGCAAGTGGGCCGATCAGGCAGCCGAAGCGGGAGCACAGGCAGTCATGCTGCTTCCCCCGAACACTTACCGGGCCGAGCCGCGGGCCGTCATCGAGCATTATCGTGAAGTGGCTAAGGCAGGGCTGCCGATCTGTGCATACAACAACCCGATTGACACCAAGGTTGACCTAGTTCCCAGCCTGCTGGCCGAACTCCATAAAGAAGGTCTCATCGTGGCAGTGAAGGAATTCACTGGGGATGTCCGCCGGGCATACGAAATCACTGAAGCCGCCCCGGGCCTGGAGATCATGGTGGGCTCGGACGATGTCCTTCTTGAAGTTGGCATCACAGGGGCTGTCGGCTGGCTTGCCGGATACCCGAATGCTTTGCCTCGCGAAACCGTAGCTCTCTACAACGCCGTCAAGGCGGGAGATCTAGAGACGGCTTTGCCCTTGTACCGCATTATGCACAGGCTCCTCCGCTGGGATTCCAAGACGGAGTTCGTTCAGTCCATCAAACTCTCGATGGATCTCGCTGGCCGATACGGCGGCCCCTCACGCCCTCCCCGCCTTCCCCTCAGGGAAGATCAGCACGCATTGGTCACCGCCGATACGCTCTACGTTCTCGAGGAACTGGACCGGCTTGGGCGTGAAGGGAAGATCGAACGTAGTAACCGCTAGACCCGGCGTTGAAATGCCAGAGGCCTGACTGGATGAATTCCAGTCAGGCCTCGTCGTTCTTGAGTTCCATTCAGCCTGAGGACGCCATCCCCAGATGGTCGGTCCCGCCATGGGCGAGTCTTACAGTTGAAGACATTACATCGAACGCGAATGGGCCCGGCCGGAGTATATCCAGCCGGGCCCATTTGCAGATTAGTGCCTCACGTACTTTCGCGGGCTAGGGCTGTCGACTCAGGTGAAGCCCACAGTCCCCTCACATGCGCTATGTGATCCTTCATCAGGTTCTCCAGATCCTTAGCTCGGCCTTCTTCGATCAGGTCCACCATCTGCAGATGTTCCTGTGCTGATTGTCCGAGCTCACCGCGCTCTGCCAGGAGTGCCAATCCTGAGAGACGACTGTGGCCGCGGAGGTCCGAAACTATGTCAACGAGCCGCGAGTTCCCGCTGTATTGCAGCAGGCGGATGTGAAACTCCCGGTCCGCGTCGGTATATCCCACCAAGTCCCGTTCCACAGCACAGTCGACAATCTGCTGAGCGAGAGCGCGAAGCTCAGGCAGGTCTGCCTTAGGGATAATCGCTGCAACAGACCTTACTACGGGCGGTTCAAGGAGCAGCCGGATTTCAGCCATCTGGTCCAGGTCCTTGTCCGAGATCTCCAGGACTCTAAAACCCTTGTTAGGTTCGACGCTGACGATGTTCTCCCTGACCAGATCCAGCATCGCTTCTCGAACGGGAGTTGCAGAGACACCAAACCGTGCACCAAGGCTCGGGGCGGAATAAATTACACCCGGCACCATCTCGCCAGCAATGATGGCCGCCCGCAACGCTCGAGTGACAGTCTCCCGTAGGCTCGTCTTCCGGATTGTTTGGATTTCCGAGTGCGTCATGCCGCCCCCCATTGTCTCAGTGTTATGTCACATCATACACGAGAGTTGTGAATCTGTCGGGGGTCACCGAAATCCATCATGGACGACGGCGCCGCCCTGCACCACCGCACGAGGCCGGGACTCATCCCAAAGCGTGGCCTCATCCTCAAAGGGGTCGCCGTCCAGGATGAGAACATCACCTGCAGCCCCCGGAGACAGCCTTCCAATGCGGTCGTTTTGAAGTAGTTCAGCGTTGATTGTAGTCATGGACCGCAAGGTTTCCAATACGCTGCCTGCCTGTATCTGGAGCCGTACGCCTCGCAGCTGATCGTCTTCGAGTTCGCCCATCAGGTCACTGCCGAAACCTACCTTCACCCCCGCCGCCTGGGCAATCTGGATGGCTGTCTGACCCGCTTCAAGGACTTCGGAGTTCTTTTTCTGGGAGATGCGGCTGAGGCTTAGCAGTTCCCCACGGCGATTCATCGCGTCGTAGGCTGCCAGCGTGGGAACGAGGAAACTTCCGTGATGCGCCATGAGCTCGGCAGACTCCCCGTCAAGTAGGTTCCCGTGTTCGATGGAACGGACCCCGTTAATGACGGAGTGTCGGATTGCTTCTGGAGAATAGGCGTGCGCGGCAACGTAACTGCCCCGACGTGACGCTTCGTCGGCGACGGCCTGAATTTCCTCGGCTGAGTACTGCGGGAGTCTGATCGGGTCGGTTAAGGAGACCACACCGCCCGACGTCATGATCTTGATCGCATGGCTCCCGGTGCGGAAGCGTTCACGAGCAGCTTTTCTCAGATTGTCGACACCGTCCACGATTGCGCACATGTGGCCGTGACTGAAGCAGGTATCGATGTCAGCGGTCCGGGGGTCGCCGTGGCCGCCGGTTTGGCTCAGCGCGGGGCCAGTGAAGTAGTACCGCGGTGAGGAAAGAAGCCCTTGCGCGATTGCGTTGGATAGGCCGATGTCACCACCGGCGACATCACGAACAGTGGTGAAACCCCGGCGGAGAGCAGCGCCAAGTCTTCGTGCGCCGGCCAGTGCTGAGTAGCTCAACGGACCGCTTTCGTTGGGCAGGCCTGCCAGGCTGACGGCGTATGCATGAAAGTGGGCGTCTATAAGGCCCGGCAAGACCACGTTGCCTCGGGCATCGAGAGTGCGCCCCCGGGCAGTGGACTCTCCTGTGCTTTGCACTACCCCGCCGCTGATCACCACGGAACCTTCAATCAATTCCGGGGAATGCCCGTCGAATATTTTCGCATTGGTGATGGTCAGGTCGCAGCCAGGCTGGTTATCCATAGTTCTCCTTCTATCCCAGCAAGAGGTGTGTCGACAGTGGGTTATTGACACGTGTTGAGTTTGTGGGGAAACGCCTTCTGTCCGGCAACCCGATGGTGTGCCGGACAGAAGAGTTTGTTGCGGGTGGGTTGCGGTTGCGAGGATCAGCTGACGCCGACGAGGGTTCTCAGGCGATCAGTTTCGGCCTTGTTCACGCTGTAATCAGGGTTGACTACAACCCCGTAGTCCCGTGCGGCTGCTTCCGGAGAGACGAAGCCATTTCGGACATCGTGGGCAACTTTTACTTCGTCCCGTTCGAAGGCTGGTCCGTAGCCGCCTCCGCCGCCCGTGCTGTTCACTAGAACATCCCCGGCTGCCATACTGTTGTAGCTGCCGCCCTGGACGACTTCGCGGTCGGTTCCGGGATTGAGGACAATTTCGTTGGGCCGTCCGGGATTGCCGCCGGCGACTGGCCACGGTTCGGTCTTGGTCTTGTAAACGAGGCAGATGCCCGTTGCCGGTGCCGTGAACCGGTAGGCTCGGCTCACCCCAACCCCGCCACGGTGTTTTCCGGCACCGCCGGTGTCCTGCCGGTAGCCGTAGGAGTCGATGATCATTGAGGACTTGGTCTCCAGGACTTCCACCGGGTTGTTCCGGCATCCGGGTTCCGAGAGGTGCATGATGCCGTCTTCGCCGTCGGAGGTTGCCGTGCCACCAAATCCCACGGCTTCGTTGGTGGCTTCCTGCCAGGGCTCGCCGTTTCTGGGATTGATCCCCAGTCCCATCATGGAGCAGACATCTCCTCCGGAGCACGCCGGGATCAGGTCCGGCATGCCCTGGGCCAGGGCCTTCAATACGACTTCTCCCGCCAAGAGCCCTGTCCACAAGGTGAACGTGGGCATCGGCGGCACGGCATGGACTACGGATCCGGGAACGGTGACCACACGCAGCGGCGCAAAGTTTCCTGCCACTACGGGAGAATCGGGTGTGGTGAGGGCTTTGAAGATCAGGCTGGAGACCGCCTCGGTCTGGCCCGCCGGGAGGTTGATAGGCCCTTGGACGTTTTCGGCGCTGCCAGTCCAGTCAACGATCATTTCCTCATCGGTGATCGTGACGGTGACCTGGAGTTTTACGAGCTGGTCCTTGTTGATCCCGTCATCGTCAACATAGTCAACAGCGGTCCACGTTCCTTTTGGAAGTTTCGCCAAAGAAAGCCGGGCGAGCTTCTCACCATGCTCATTGATGGTTTGCATGGATTCCAGGAGGGTGGATTTGCCGTACTTGGCCGCTATTTCCTGGGTTCGACGCACGCCCGAGACGCACGCCGACACCTGCGCTTGGATGTCTCCAATGGTGTGCTTGGGCATCCTGCTGTTGAACTTGATGATGTTGAAGACATCGTCGTTCTTCACCCCACGACGGTAGAGTTTAGACGCAGGGAGCATCAGTCCTTCCTGGGACATGTGGGTCGAGTCGAGAACGTAGCCCGGGTCCTTTTGGTTGAGGTCGGTGACGTGAATTCGGCACGATGCGAAACCGATGAGCTCGTTGTCGAAGCGGATGGGCGCGAATACCAGCGGGTCCAGCGTGTGGGCGCTTGACCAGTACGGGTAGTTCAGAATGAAGACGTCGCCTTCTTCCATATTGTCGGGTCCGATGAATTCGATGGCCTTCTTGATTCCGGCGTCGTTTCCTCGGGTGAAGATCGCGATTCCTGGGGCGTCGGCAACGACGTCGCCGGCAGCGTTGTGAATGCCGATTCCGTAGTCGTGGATCTCGTACACGACGGTGTTGTAGGCCGTTCGGCAGAGGTTTCGGGCGACTTCTTCGGCCGCCGCCAAGAGCCCGTGGCGGACGATCTCTGTTGTGATTGCATCAGCCATTGCGGATTGCCTCCTGGTTGGCGGGTCGGATGGAGATGATGAGCTCGCCGTAGATCCCGACTTCGAGGACGTCACCTTCGTGCATCACGGTTGTTGCGGTGTGCTCTGTGATGACGGCGGGTCCCTCGACGGTATCTCCGGCCTTCAGGTCCTCTCGGGCGTAGAGGGCGTATTCCTGCTGGTTGACACCATCGACGTAGACTGCTCTGCGGCCCAGTTCCGTGGTCTTGCCTTGGGTTCGTGTCTCCGCCAGTGGCAGGGAGGGCTTATCCACGATTCCAACAGCGTTAAGCCTCATGGTTGTGGTTTCGATTGGGTCATCCATGACGTGCCCGTACTGGCGTTCGTGAAGGCGCTGGAATTCATCCCGAATTCCTTCACGGGGATCGCTTGCGTTCCCCGGGAACGCCACGGTGACTGCGTGCTCCTGACCGGAGTAGCGGACGTCGATGGCCCTGGTGAAGACCTGGTTGTTTACATCGAAGCCCTCATCGCTCAATTTCTGGGCTGCTTCGGCTTCCATCCCGGCGTAAGCTCGTTCGGTCTGGGCCGAATCGAGCTCGTCCAGGAGCGTTACGTTTGTCCGTGAGAAGTCGTGCTGGACATCTGCCATGAGCATTCCGAGTGCGGAAAACGCTCCCTGACCCGGCGGAACGATAACCGTGGGGATTCCGAGATCCCGTGCCACGTCGATGGCGACGAGGCCGCCACCGCCGCCAAACGACAGCATGGCGAAGTCCTTGGGGTCGTGTCCGAGTTCCACGGTAATAGCCCGGACTGCTCCCCCGATCTTGGTGTTCGATATCTGGATGATGCCCCGGGCCAGTTCCGCAGTTGTCAAGTGAAGTTCGTCAGCTACGGGCTCGAGCGACTTTTCTGCCAGTCCACGATCCAGGGTCAGTTCTCCGCCGAGAGGGGTGTCGGCGCCCAGGTAGCCCAACACCATCGCGGCGTCGGTGAACGTAGGCTGAGTTCCACCACGGCCATACGCTGCAGGGCCCGGCACGGCACCGGCACTGCGGGGACCAACCTGTAAGGCTCCACCCTCGTCCAGATAGGCCAAGGAGCCTCCGCCGGATCCGATGGTGTGGATGTACAGGGACGGCGTATTGATCGGCAGACTTTCGAACTCCGCGCCGTGATAAAGTACCGGCTTTCCGTCGAGGACTAGGGAGGCATCAAGGCTCGTCCCTCCGAGGTCGATAGTGATCAGGTTCGGCCTGCCAATAAGCCTTGAAAAAGCTGCTGCTCCCACGACGCCGCCGGCGGGGCCAGACAGAATCAGATTTACGGGCTGTTCACGTGCGGCCCGAGCCGTCATAGCTCCGCCGCCTGAGCGGGACATCAAAAATTGGCCTGTGAAGCCTTCAGCCGTAAGTTTTTGCTCCAGCTCGATCAGGTAACTTCTCATGATCGGTTTGATGTAGGCATCGAGTACAGCGGTGCTCGTGCGTTCGTATTCCCGGTATTCCCTGGATAGCTCGTGTGAAAGGGTGATTTCCAGGGTCGGATTGGTTTCCCGCAGAATCTCGCGCATCCGCTGCTCGTGGGTGGGATTTGCGTAGGCGTGGAGGAAAGCGACGGCGACGGCTTCGTAGCCTCGCTCTTTGATCTCCTCGGCCACTTTCCGGGCATCGTCCTCATCGAATGGCGTCAGCACAGACCCGTCGAACAGGCTTCGTTCCGTGACCTCGAACGTATCGAAACGTTCAACGAGCGCGGCGGGCTTCCGGTATTTGATGTCGTACATGACCCGGCGATCGGTGCGACCGAGAAGGTAAACGTCACGGAAGCCGCGGGTACCGACGATGCCGATCTTCGCTCCACTTCGTGTGAGAAGGGAGTTCAGGCCCAAAGTGCTCCCATGGTTGAACATGGAGACAACATGAGGGTCAGCGTCCGCCTTGTGAAAGGCTGCCATGACCCCTTCAGTCGGAGCGGAGGGAGTGGTGGGCACTTTTTCGAAGTGCAGCTCGCCGGTTTCAGGGACGAGCTTCACGACGTCAGTGAAGGTGCCACCGACGTCGATTGCTATTCTGACGTTTTCAGACATGCAAGGAATACCTTTCGTTGTTGCGACGGTCATGTGTGGGTGATGGGCGGGGATCTGCTTAACGCTTCTTCTGCCCTACGGCTGCCATTCCGACGGCTGCGAGGATGATGAAGCCAGTCACCATGTCCTTGAGCTGCGGGTTGAGATTCATGAGGTCAAAGCCGTTGCCGATAAGTGCGATTAAGAAGACCCCAACGACGGAGCGCCAAACAGCTCCAACACCGCCGTAGATGCTAGTTCCGCCAAGAATGATCGCTGCGATAGCGCTCAGTTCCAGCCCCGCTCCGGCGAGGGGCTGGCCTGACGCGATGCGTGACACACCGATTGCAGCGGCTAATCCAGCTGCGAGCCCGCTAATGGCAAAGACCACGATCCGCGTCCTGTTGACCTTTACGCCGGAAAGCTCGGCTGCCTCTGAGTTACCTCCGACGGCAAAGACATGCCGCCCAAAGACGGTGCGTGTGAGCAGGAACCAAAGGACCGCTACAACGAGGATCATTACGTAGACCGCGACAAAGACGCCCAACCAGCGGTCTCGGCCCAAAGCCGAAAAGCCTTTGACTGTCACCGTGATGAGTGAGCCGCCGGTGATCAGCACCGCGACCGCAGTATAGACCATTGAGGTCGCGAGGGTCGCCAGAAACGAGTGTATGCGCAGCCTCGCAATGATGGTTCCGTTCACGGCCCCGAGCGTCAGTCCAACCACCGGGGCGAGGGCCAGGCCGAGGACCACGTTGCCCGTCGCCACTGTTATGGCGGCGGCCGCAACACCCGACACTCCAAAGATTGCCCCCACTGACAGGTCGAAGTTTCCGGAGATGATTACGAAAGTTCCGGCGGCTGCGATGATTACCAGGGGTGCATTTTGATTCAGGATGTTGACCAGGTTTGCGAACGTGAAAAACGTCGGCGAAGCAAAAGCAAGGACGACAAGTATCAGACCGGTCAGGATTAGGACTGCGTACTCCTTGGCCAGGTCTGCGACGCTGAAGCGTTTCTCCGGCTTTCGTGTTGGTGCAAGCGCAGTGGTTGTTGTGGTCATGATGCTTTCTCCTCTTTTGCATCCACGTGGAACAACTGGAACAGGACATTTTCCACGGTTGTTTTGGCGGGATCTATCTCTCCGATGGTCCGCCCCTCGCTGACCAAGTAGGCCCTGTGACAAAGCTCCATGATCTCTTCGTGTTCGGAAGAAATCATGAGGACTCCGATACCTTCGGATGCCAGCTCAACGATCAGTTCGTAGATGGTGCGTTTCGCCCCGATATCCACCCCTCTCGTAGGTTCATCCAGAATGACGAACTTGGGCTTCTCCAGCAGGGCCTTCCCCAGGAGAGCCTTCTGCTGGTTTCCACCAGAAAAACCGGAGACCGGAAGTTCGATTCTGGGAGGGCGGATTTGCAGCCGTTCAGCCAGGGCCTGCGTTGCCCTCTTTTCTGCACGGACATTGACAACGCCGAATCGCGAAAAAAGGCCAGGACGCGCAAGGGCCATGTTCTCTCTGACCGAGCGCTGCAGAACGAGCCCATCCTGATGCCTGTCCTCCGGGACGAACATCAATTGACTCGCCATGGACTGGCCTGGCGACTGTTTGGAATGCAGACGTCCGTCAAACTCTATGCTTCCGCCGGTCACTTCGTCGGCGCCAAAAATTGCCCTGGCGCATTCTGAACGACCGCTTCCCACAAGCCCGAGCAAGCCGACGATTTCGCCCCGGCCGACGGTGAAGGACATGTCGCGGACTCCTGTGTTCGTGGTCAGGTTTGCTACACGAAGCACAGGGTTTGTGCGGTCACCGGAGTAAGCGGGCCTTTCGGGGAAAGCCGCGCCGAGTTCCCGACCGAGCATCGCTGCCACGAGAGATTGTTTGGTCTCCAGTGCGGCCTCGCTTGTCCGGATGTGGTGGCCATCACGCATGACAGTCACCCTGTCCGCAACTTCCAAAACGGCATCCAGGAAGTGCGAGACATAGACGATCGTGCATCCTCGATCCCGTAACCGGAACATCAGTTCGTGGAGCTGCGTCATCTCGTGGGCCGTGAGGGAGGATGTGGGCTCGTCCATGACGATGACACGTGCATCTCTGGCCAAGGACCGCATGATTTCGACCTTCTGCTGATCTGCCAGTCGCAGATCCCTGAGCTTTGCCTTCGGGTCAAGCCCGAACCCAACCATGCTTTCGAGCTTGGAGAATCTTTGAGTCAGGTTGTGCCGGGCGATTCCTGCCCAGTGCTCTTCTGCGCCAAGAAATACATTCTCTTCCACGGTCAGATCAGGAACCAGGGCCAGTTCCTGGGCAATCATTACAATGCCGTCTTTCTGAGCGCGTGAGGGGTTCCACTTGGACACCGGCCTGCCATTTACGCGTAGTTCCCCACCGTCCTGTTGGTAGATGCCGGCGATGACTTTCCCGAGCGTGGACTTGCCAGCGCCGTTTTCTCCGACGAATGCGTGGATTTCGCCCGCCCGGAGGGCCAGGCTCACGTTATCGAGAGCCTGGGTTCCCCCGAACCTCTTGCTGATCCCCGACAGCTCGACAAAGCCGGTGCCCTCAGGATTGTCCTCGGAAAACATTAGCCGTTCCACTCACCCATGAAGTCGGATGCCTTGTCCAGATCTGGCTTGTACGCGTAAGGTGCAATTGGTCCGAGGGTGTCGGCATCCACAACAGCTTTGACGCTCTTGCCGTTGATGGCGTTGCTCAGCTGCTCCATGGCAGCAGCTCCCATTGAGACGGGGAAGTTCAGGTAGTCAGATGTCCACGCTCCATCACGAACGGCTTTGACGGCGTCCTTCGTCCCGCCTGCACCGGTCAGGAACACGCTTGACGGTTTGATTCCGGCATTTTCCAAGGCAATCTGAGCCCCAAGTGTTTGCTGATCTGCGTTGCTCAGGATGGCGTTAATGTCCTTGTTGCCCTGCAACATATTCGTGACCGCAGTTAGGGACTTGTCCCTGTCATAGGAGCCTTCAACAGTTCCGACGACGTGGATGTTGGAGTGCGGCGACAGTACGTCCTTGTATGCGGCGCTACGGGCGACATCCAGCGGGGAATTCAGCAATCCGACGACAACGCCGACCTTGCAGGGATTGATCTTCTCACAGTACTGAACGACTTGTTCGGCCTGTTTCTTGGCCGCGACGCTAGGTGCCACGGCAATGGTTGATACGACGCCCTCAACCTGAGGGTCCATTTTCTCGATGTCCGGACCAATCGGGTTTAGTACCGTTACAACCGGAATCGACTTGGCCAATGGGAACGCCGCCCCAAGTACGGGACCGTCATTCGGGACAACGATGACGCCGTCAAAATTCCCTGACGTAGTGGCGTTCTGCAACTGCGACAGCTGGGTGTTTGCACTGAACTGTCCATCCAGAATCTGAGCATCAACCGTGAGGCCAAGCTTCGCGGCGCCGTCCTTCACTCCCTGAAAGACGGCCTGGTTATAACCGTTCTGTGCCGAGGCAGCCAGGACGGCCACCTTAAGGGTCTTCTTCTCAGTGCTGCCGGTCGAGTTCTGGGAGCCAGCGCTTGCTCCGCAGCCAGATATAAGTAGGCCCACAGCCATGCAACCGCCGAGTGCTGCTGCAAATCGAATGCTCTTCACTACTGCCTCCAAGTTGGGTGACGGTTCATCCCGCCATCGATGCTATGTACCATGTCACATGTTTCCTAGTTGGTGCAATGGTTTTTCACTACTCGTTCAGAATTTACGGCTCGGAAACAATGGGGGCCGAGGGAACTTTGCTTACGGCGTGGTCTATGGCAAAGATTCGGCCAGCCCCCACCTCGGCGGCACCTTCAAGAAATTTCGCCAAGCGGGGCGCCGATTCCTTCCGTGACGGATGATTCAGCCATCCATCGTAGGCCGCCTCGTCCGGCCATAGCGCAGTAACCATCAGCTCCCCAGAGCCGTCAGACGCAACGGATATCTCCGAAGCTAGGGCATCTGAGTGGTCGAGAGAAAACTGCAGAATGTCCTCAGCCCGATACATGGCGAGAACGTCGTCCAGTCGACTTGGGTCAACGTGAAGGGTGAGTACGGTGCGAATCAATGGTGCCTCCGGATTGTAGCTTGGGTTGTGACATGTGCCATGTATTGAGTGTATCGTGTGACATGGCACTGTGGTAGTGCTACTGCGAAGGGATGCCAGTGAGCATTGAATGTACTTGTCAGCCCGTATTTGGACTTACGCAAGACTCCAAGCAGAACGCCCTCTGGGCAGCGTCTGGCTTCACCGGTAGTCCGGGCCAGACGCTGATGACTCTCAGTGCCGAAGTGCCGGTGCTCCTAGTAGGACTTGGGCCGGTGGAGCAGGTAACCACCGGCTCTTTGAGGGAGGTTGCCGCCCTCGCTGGGCGGGTGCTCAGTGACGCTGTTTCCGCGAGTTGGGATTTTGAGTCGCTGTCGCTGCTGGCCTTACCCTCACGCAAGATTGCGCAGTCGATCGCGGAAGGCGTGACCCTCGGCTCCTATAGACCCGGAACGGATGCCGACAGGAAGACCCAATGGCAGGTTCCGGAGGGCCACAGTGAAGCGTGGTCCCTCGGCCTGGCAATCGGTAGAGCTACCGTGCGCACCCGTAATCTCGTCAACTCCCCACCGAACGTTCTTACCCCACGAGCGTTTGCGGCACACTGCGAACAAACGGCCAATGAACACGGTCTAGTTGTCCGGGTCTACAGCCAAGCGGATCTGATTTCTCTAGGGTTCGGTGGAATTCTCGCCATAGGTGGTGGATCAATTGAGCCATCGCTCATGATCGAGGTGACTCATGAGGGCGCCAGTATCAAACCGGACCTGAGCCTTGTCGGCAAAGGAGTGACCTTTGACTCAGGGGGGCTGTCCTTGAAAGGTGCGGAGGACATGATCGGGATGAAGCACGACATGGCCGGAGCTGCGGCAGTTTTCGAAGCAATGACCCTGCTGCCATTACTGGCCCCAACCCTTCACGTGAAGGCTTACCTTCCCGTCGTTGAGAATCTGCCAGGTCAAGGTGCAGCCCGCCCTGGAGACGTGGTGACAATGCGCAATGGGCGAACAGTGGAGATTCTCAACACAGATTTCGAGGGAAGGGTGATCCTCGCCGACGCTCTCGCCTACGCCGCAGAAGAAGGACCCGCCGCGATAATCGACCTCGCGACTTTAACAAACGCCGCCGTTCGGGCTCTCGGCGAAAGAACCGCAGCCCTCATGAGCAGCCATGAACGACTCAGTGAGCTGGTGCGTAAAGCCGCAGAATCGTCGGATGAGCCCGTCTGGGAACTACCCATGCCTGGATACCTCGGAGAGCAGTTGAAGTCAGATATCGCCGACTATAAGAACTTTCCGGGTACAGCCAACGCACGCGCACTTACTGCAGCAATGTTTCTTCGCGCATTCATACCGGGCGAAATTCCTTGGGTTCATCTGGACATTGCGGGTCCCGCGTGGGCTGCAGAACCCTACGGGCTTACGACCGCGGGCGGGACCGGATTTGGTGTCCGCCTCCTCGCTGGACTGTTTCAAACATTTACGTCACAAACAGTGTCATGAAAACAATTGAGCAAAACAATATGAAGATTGCGATCTTGGGCTGCGGATCAATGGGCGAAGCCATCCTGAGCGGGCTCCTGTCATCTGAGCCAGGCCATCCGACAGTGATCGCAACGACGAGGACCGAGGCGCGGGCGGCGCAACTGCGGGCAACCCTTGGCATCGTCGCTAAGTCAACAGCCGAAAACCCTGCGGCCAATATCGAAGCAGTCCATGATGCCACAATCGTTGTTCTAGGCACAAAACCGTACGGTATTGCCTCTTTGGCACGCGAAATAGCCCCATCCCTTTGCCCAACCACGGTTGTTGTCACTGTTGCTGCCGCAACCTCCCTGCAATACCTGCAGCAACAACTCCCACACCGTCAACCCACCGTTCGTGCAATGCCGAACACACCGCTCAGGGTTGGCCGTGGCATCGTAGGCATCACAGGGGGAAAGTACGCCACCGCCAAACACGTCCGTCAGGCCTCAATGATCTTCGAAGCCTCCGGGGTTGTCATAGAAATCCCGGAATCACTGCAGGATGCCGTCTCTGCGATCAGCGGATCCGGACCGGCATACGTGTTCTATCTTGCAGAAGCCATGGCCGACGCCGCGCGCAGCCTCGGCATTGATCCAGAGACAGCGGCCGTCCTTGCTCGTCACACCGTAATAGGAGCAGGGTCCCTGCTGGAGCAAAGCGAATCGAGCCCCCAAGACCTCCGTCGCGCGGTTTCGAGTCCCAACGGAACAACCGAACGAGCCATCGCAACGTTCGAGCAGCACGATTTCTCCGGAATCATCTCCAAGGGAGCAGCAGCAGCAACAGTTCGGGCTTCTGAAATGGCTCAGGAGATACATAGCCAAGAATAGTGCTCCGAAAAGAATAGGCAATGCGATGAGCCGAACGGCAACGCGACGCCTACGGCAACAACCTCCGTCAAGTTCTTGCGTAAATCACAAAGAAGGACAAAAGAATTGAACTCACGCAACCCTTCTGCTTCTCTCATGACAGATCTAAGCAACAGACAGCAACTCACAACAAATAGGATCGACGATGATTGCCCCAGCATTGACTGCCATTTTTGCACAGGCCCTGAAACGGATTAGCCCCGGTTGCAGGCCCGAGCAGGCCAACCACTGAATCCTGAAGGCGGTTCTGCATTGGATCACTTCGGGCCGACATTTGAGTGGTTAGGAGCCTCGGCCTCAGGTCAAGGTCAGCAAGGGCAAAGAGTGTCCCTAGAGTTTGTTGTAAGCCATCGCAACCCGTACGACGGTGTACCGATGAATGTCACTTGGGAAATCAGAGCGTTGCCATTGTCGGCCCCTCCCCCAACGACTCGCGGCTGTCACGAAACCCCGGGCTTGATCCTGATGGCGTCCCGGGACCCCGGAGCTGGCTAAATCCGCAGGTCTCTGACCAAACTTCTGATCCCAAACTCAATAGGAGTGTTTTCGATGTATGACAGCGGCGTGGAAGACCCGGCATTTGAACGGACTGGCGCTGGAGAAGGAGGACCGCATCGGTGGGCGCCTGCGCTCGGAGCGTCGTGGGCCGTACTAGTTGAACTGGGGTGGACATGTCTTCGCCGGCCCGGACTCGGAAGTTGGCAAGCTACTCACCGCCGTCGGGGTGGACGGGGCACCGGTTCCTGGCAATCTGACGGCTCTGGCGATGAACGGCAAACTCAAGCAAACCGTCCGGGTGTGCTTTCCGAAACCGGTGCTGGAAAGCACAGGCGATATGCGCCGAAGAGGTGCCTGCCCTCGTCGTGAGGTCTGGCTCTGAGCATCCGAGTGCATGCGACTTCGCAGACGAAGGATAACCCCTGACCGTCAACGACCAACAAGATAACGCCACCAACTGATGGGATGTTAACAGAAATGAGCCCACAAGGAACAGGAATCATGAGCCCGGTCTGCGTAGACGGATGCGCCCCCGGTTTTACCCCGCGAACGATAGCCGCAGAAGCCCCAAACCTCAGGGCTGGCGGGATCAATGCAGCCCTCGTAACTGTCGCGTCAATAGAAACTCGTGAAGTTGCGATCAATGGGGTGAATGAGTGGTGGACCGCGGACAAACGCCCAACTACAGGCGTCCGGGTCGCCACCAGCGTCCCCGAGCTCCGGAAAATCGTGGACGAAGGAGATCTGGCTGTAGTGCTCCACTTTCAGGGAACAGCCCCGCTCGGGCCCGACCTGGAAATGGTCGATACGTTCCATCGCCTCGGTCTTGGCGTTATGCAGCCCACCTACAACTATGCCGACTTCGTGGGCGACGGCTGCCTCGAGGAGCGCAACGCAGGGCTTACCCATTTCGGACGCAAAGTGATCACGCGTATGCAGGAACTAGGTATCGCAGTCGATCTGTCGCACGTCGGACATCGGACCAGTCTGGAAGTCCTCGAGATGGCACTGGTCCCAGTCATCGCATCACACTCCAATGCCCGCTCGGTCTGTGACAACCCGCGAAACCTCACTGATGAGGTCATCGACGGAATTGCCCGCAGCGGTGGCGTGATTGGCCTGAGCGCATACCCGACCTTTGTGTCGTCTGATGAACATCCGACTCTGGACCAGCTGCTCGAACATGCGACATACATTTCGGAGCGTGTTGGCCCTCAGCATGTGGGTATAGGTCTCGACTTCATCGAAGAAGACGAATTCGACTTCGAGTTTTACCAGTACGACGAACGCTATTACGCCCGGCCGCCGTATAACAGGCCACCGGGAGTCACATGGTGGAACGAACTTGGCAACCTGCGTCCGGCCCTGCGCGAAAGAGGATTCTCCAAGGATGAGACGGACGGAATTCTTGGTGAAAATCTTCTGCGGTCCCTGGACGCAGCGTGGAGCGTCAACGCAAAGTCGTAAAGACCAGACGTCGGTGATACGCGGTATCGCCCTATTTGATCGAGGGACATCGGTCCCATCTGATGCAGGAACGCTTTCCGCGTCAGGTGGGACCAGCGCTGCGGCACGAAACTAGCTGACCCGGTGCTCGCACCGGGCGAACAACGACTGCCACTTGAAGATCATGAAGACCATTGTTATTGGTGCTGGGGCAATTGGGCTGCCATCGGCTATTACCTCCGCACTAGTCGAAGCGCGAACTGCATGAATCGTGGTTCTGACCCTGCGGGTGGAGGGCTACTATCGTTGCATTCACTACTGAGTGAGGCTGGCATGGGAGATAAGACGTTCAAGGCGTTGATGGTTGCCCTTATTGTTGTGCCGCTTTGGCATGTTCTTGAAGAGCGCGTGGGATGACGCCAAGGAGCAGGCTGAGGAGGCCGCGAACCCGCCGTATCGATGGACTGACAAGAACCGCTGGGAGTAACAAGCCCCCTGGGCGACTATGTCGGGATGCCAGGAATTGAACCTGCGACCCCGTGGTCCCCAGCCAGGTGCGCTACCAAGCTGCGCTACATCCGGAAACCGGCACGGGATCCATACCGGGCTATTGCTGTGGGGCGGGTGAAGCCGAGCCCCGTATTTCGCGTCTGACGCCGTCAGCCCTTGAAGACCTGCGTGGATTGGCGCGATGCGATCCGCCACTGCCCGTCCTCGTAACGGTAGACGTCCTCGTACTCACCGACGGCAAAGACCTCCGCGACGGGCTGCCCCGACCCGGAGTGCATGAACAGTGCGTAGGGAACGGTTCCCCGGACTTCGTCCGGCCCGCTCCACTGAAGTCTGGACAGCCCTAGGATGGTCCGGGAGGTCTTGTCCTGGGCCGTCTTGGCGCGCGCAAACTCGTCCAACTCGGTCTTTCCGCTGCGTTCGTTCCCGGCGGCCATGAAGACCCCGTCACCGGTGAAGAGGTCTCCAAAACCGTCTGGGAGTCCCCTGTCCAGCTTCCCGTTGAACTCAACAACCAGCGCCGTCAGCTGAGCGCGCGCTTCCTGATCAACTTCCCTTTTCGGCGACATCTCACTCCATTCATAGAAACCAATGCGACCGCACGATCTTCCCTACGGTCCCTACTAGCAATCTATGAAAACTTTTGCGCCCGCCCGCTTCACAGGAATCCGGGATCTTGGGTCCGTTCCAACACTTCGAGAGTTCCCCATCTGCTGTGAACGGAGGCCGTTGAACTCCCAAGCCACACGGGCCGTCCAAGACAGCCTATGGACCAAACAACCTGACTGACGCGTCTGCAGTGGATGATCCGCCTGTGATCCCACGTCTCGATTTCAGCGCCCCTGCGCGAGGTCCGATACGCCTGGTGGCCCAAGACGCCATCAACTTGCGCTGCACGGACCTCAGGATATTCACCGTTTCGCAATCGTCCATGCCCGTGGTGATCGACCAGTCGATTCCAGAACCTAAAACGTCGCTGGCGAGACGACCTCGGTGGCCAGCAGCGCGCGGCGCCAGTCGAACTTTGTCACGGCTCGCCCCGCTCGGAGATCATCGGCAATCCGATTGCCCTCGTCCAACAAGTCCGCGACGCCAGGAAAACCCATCTCGATTGCCATTGCCTCGGTGCAGTGCGCTGCTCCGCCCCGGTTCGAACCGGCCTGATCTGGATGACCATATCGGGGTTGAGTAAGAACGGACGAGCTTACCGCTAACCGCTGTTCAGTTCTTACTCAACCCCGGAACCGTTGCTGTGCTTCCGGGACAACGAGGTGCCCAACGCCAAAGAAGCGGTCGTAGTCTACGGCGGCCTGCAGCTCCAACACTTCGACGACATCGTGGCCGGCTACGAAAGCCGCCTCCAGGAGCCACTCCACGACGGGCCTACCGTGGCGGGCCGGTGATCTCCGGTCGGGCACCGGGTGGTTCCGGTGGGCATTGCGGTTTCCGGAGCGCTTGCTGGGCTTGTTCCAGGAGTTGCTTGATGTGTTCGGATGCTTCGGGGTTGGACCGTTGGCTGCGCTGGGCGTTCAGGTACCAGTCGAAGCGTTCCTTGATCGCCTCGATACTCTTGGGCGAGTTGGTTCCGACGCCCAGGCTGACCGAATGGTCCAACGGCGGCCGCTGGCTGTCTGCTTCGGTCCGGACGGCGTGGAGCACTTGGCTCTCCTTGCCCTGACGCACTAGCCTTGACTCAGAAGCAACATCCGGCCCTCCGCCTCTTTGAGCGCCGACAGTTGGCTGGACCCCCGGACCTTGCTGCGGCAGATGGGGGTCGCTTCCTTTAACGGCCAGTCCGGTCCGGGCATGCAGCACCGTCGTCACCCGGGCCAGAGGCTTGAACCACGTGCCTTCGGATCTGGCCAGCTGGTGGTAAAAACTCCAGAACGACAGATCCGCGGCCCACAACAGTTTCTCGTCCCAGGGCGAGATTGATTCGATGACCACCGAACGGTGGAGAAGCCCGGCGTTCCGCAAGCGCGCGAACACCTCATGGTCCCTGGCATTGCCGCCGGGATAGGCGGCCTCCTTGAGCTGTTCGAAAACCTTCAGACGGGGAGGATCATCCCTGCGGGAGCTGGTCGCAGCACAGGCCAGGGTCGTGATGCATTCCTCGCGGGCCTTTTGCAGGGCATGGTCCCCGGTACTGATTTCCGTCTGAACGGTGACGACGGTGAAGTCCACAACCCGGGCGAGATATTCGTTCAGTTCCAGGATCCTTGGCCGCAATTCTTCCACGGGACCGACGTTGTATGCCTCGGTCGTGTGCCAGAAGTCGCTCGATGAAAAGCAAAAGATCAAATGGATACGGGCGGCAGTGGCAATCGGCGTATTAATAGCTCATGGGAGCCGCTGCCAGTTGGATCTATGTGAGTAGGACTCGGGCAGAAAATAGCTGGACTGAAGCTCCACCATGGTGTGCTGGTCGTCGTAGTAGACGAGATCGATGCGGAGTGAGATTTCCCCTTCTTCTCGTTGCAGGTTGGCGGCAGCCTCGGGGGGAAGGCCTGCGGCGGTGATGCTCTTCTCGGCGCTGGCTATGCCTCCTTTGATGCGTTCGTCGAGGATATCTATCACCGTTCTGCTCGATGCGGTGCCTGGTTCTTTAAGTTCGCCAACATCCTCCAGCAGGTCTCCGATATGGGGTGGCATGAAGACCGAGGTGTAGCAGAATGCGGTCTGGTCATTGAGGCGTCGGAACGAGGCGCAGGCGACAACGTCAGTCGGAAGCTGCAGCCTTCCTGCGGCGGCCAGTTCGATGCGCTTGTGGAGGGGAACCACCAGTTCATACCGGGAATCGGGAGTCGATGAGAGCAAGTCCTGGGATGAGCTAAACTGCTTTGCCGGCCTCTGTCCTCGAGCTGCCAGGAACGTACCCCTGCCCGCGATTCTTGTGATCAACCGGTCCCGGGCGAGATCATCCAGAGCCTTGCGCACCGTCTGGCGGCTTAGTCCGAACTGCTTCATCAACTGCGCTTCAGTTGGAAGCATGGCGGCATCCGGCAGAGAGTCCGTGTCGATGGCCTCACGTATCGCCCGGCCCAGCCACTGGTATCGCTTTTCTCCGGGGAGAGGTCCTTCCTCACGGGCATCACTGAGGAGTGATTCCACACCATGAGCATCGGTGGAAGTTGTCACAGCCGCTACCTCCGCTAGATTGTACGTACAAATACACCATAGCCAATTCCTTGATTTGATGCCACTTCCGCATAGGGACAGCGAACCGAGGCAGCTTTCCGAACCCGTTGCGATTTGGGAGAAGTTATATGTACTGCTATAGACACAGCTAAACGGTACATATACCATCATTTGAACGTACAAATAAGGATTTGTTATGACTGTACTGAAAGGCAGTTCGATGAGGAACGAAGACTTGAAGTTGAAAGTTGCCGGGCTCGAGGTTGAGCCGGGACAAAAGAAGAAAGGCTGGCTGACACTCGGCAGCAGGCCTGACGGAACACCTCTGGGCATCCCGCTGGTTGTGATCAACGGCGCGAAGCCCGGGCCCCGGCTGGCCCTGATCGCAGGCGTCCACGGGGACGAATACGACTGCTGCGAGGGGCTTCGGCGGTTCCTGTCCGATGTAGACCCGGCCGGGCTCACCGGAGCAATCGTGGCCACACCCCAGGCCAATCCAACCGCGTTTGAAAACTTTTCCCGGCACAATCCGGTTGACCACCTTGACCTTAACCGGTCTTTTCCCGGCAATCCTGACGGGTTCCTGACCGACCGCGTGGCAGACGCCCTGACCACGCACATCATGGGAGAGGCGGACTACCTCCTTGACATGCACAGCGGCGGCATGACCCTGGGGCTGATACCTTTTGTCGGATTCGATGACACCCCGGGCGAAACAGGCGAAAAGTCCTTCAAGCTTGCCCAGTCCACCGGCATCGAAACACTGTATGCCGCGGTCCCGTTCAAAAACGTCCTGCGCCTTATCGCTGCCGAGAAAGGCGTGGCGTCGATTCTGGTGGAGATCGGATCGGAAGGACGCATGCGGGAGGACCTGGCTGAACAGGCCAGGATGACCCTCACAGGTGTCGCCCACCGGCTAGGCATGATCCCGGCTTTTGAAAACCGGACACTCCCCTACACCGATAACCACACAATTGTCCGCGCCGCCAAGACAGGTGAATTCCTGCACGCCCCCACGGGCGGGTTCCTCCTCCACAAGGTGGCCCTGGGGCAGACCGTAGCGGCGGGGGACGTACTGGGAGAGATCGTAGATCCCTTTGGAGAGCAACTCCACGAAATCCACGCACCGCACGGCGGCCTCATCGGCGAAATGCGAACCGTCCCGGCCACACGTATCGGCGACTGGACCTATGCCGTACTCCCGGTTGCAGGCACGGTGCCGACCGGATCAGACCTGCAAGCACTGAGGAGCATGGCATGACACTGACAACTCAGCAGACGGTCATGGACTCACCGTTGTTCTACTCCGGGGACACGCTTCAGGACAGCAAAGTGCGCCGCATGCGGAACCTCATGAACAAGAACGGGTTGGACGCCTTGCTGTTCATCAAGCACGACGCGGTCCGGTGGATCACTGGGTTCTACGCCAAGGGATACCGCCCGTTCATCGAGATCGAGTACCTGGCCCTGCTCATTAACAACGGGCCGGTCATTCTCGGGACCGCGCTGAGTGGCGAACGAGCCCGGGCAGTGTCACGCTCGAGAGCCGATGAAGTCATACAACTGGGCCACCGGAGCAGTTGGCCGGGAAAAGTGGAAGAAATCCTGAGCCAGAACGGCCTCAGGAAAGGCCGGATCGGCTTTGACTTCCTGACGCATGACCTCCACGACGGGCTGCTGACCCGGCTGCCGGAAGCTGAGTTCGTCGACGCCTCTGCGATCTGGACCGACGCAACCAAAATCAAGGATCCAGAAGAGATTGCCCTCCTCAGGCAGGCACTGGCCATAACTCAGGACGGGATGCGTGTAGCCCTGAACATGGTCCAGCGGTCCGATGCACCGCGTGAAATTGATGTCGCCGCGGCCGCGGAGTACGAAATGCGCGTTGCAGGATCGGAAATGACGCCATTCATCACGAACGTCGCTTCCGGACCAAACGCAGCCATCTTCGAAAGGCTGGCAACCGAACGTCGGATCAACGATGGCGACATGGTCATCGTTGACCTTGGCTGCGTCTACCGCGGCTATACCGGCGACTTCGCCCGTGGCACAGTGCGGGGTCACGCATCCCCCGCTCAGAAGAAACTGTACAGGGCTGCCTGGCTGGCGCAGCAGGAAGCAATCCGCGCCGTCCGGCCGGGCGTCACGTGCTCATCGATTGACAAGATCGTGCGGGACGTTCTGAGTCAGGAAGGATACGGCAAGTACACCATGCCGTGGGCCTCGGGCCATCAACTCGGCTACGGCCTCCATGGCGCCCCCGTGATCGGCCCCGGGGTCGAGGATGTGCTGATGCCCGGGATGGTCATCAACATCGAACCCGCTGCCTGCACACCCGACCAGCTGGAAGTCGGAGGAGTGGAAATCGAAGACACCGTGCTTGTCACAGAAAACGGCTTCGAAATGCTCACCGACTTTCCCTACGACGAAGACCTCTTGTCCTAACCCGACGCCAGAACGGCAGGAAAATAAATGAGTGACACAAGTAAAGCAATACACGTGACGATCGAAGCGACACCCGCCGCAACAAGGCGCCGGGCGGTGCTGGCCGGATCAATCGGCAACATGGTGGAGTGGTATGACTTCGCCGTATACGGACTGTTCGCCGTGATCATCGCCGCCAACTTCTTTCCCAACCAGGATCCGACTGCCAGTCTCCTCTCAACCTTCGCCGTCTTCGCCGTCGCGTTCTTCATCCGCCCGCTCGGCGCCGTCTTCTTCGGCCACCTGGGAGATAAGTATGGACGAAAGAACGTGCTCCTGATGACGGTTGCCCTCATGGGAGCAAGCACCATCGCCATCGGCCTGACTCCAAGCTATGCGGCTATAGGCATTGCCGCCCCCGCCCTTCTGGCCCTGTTCCGCCTCATCCAAGGCTTCTCGGCCGGCGGCGAATGGAGCGGCTCCTCCGTGTACACCGTCGAATACGCTCCGCGCAACCGCCGGAATCTTTACGGCAGCTGGGTCCAGGTCAGCGCCTCCGCCGGCACACTGGTGGGTTCGTTGACTGCGGCGATCTGCGGACTGCTCTCATCCGAGGAAGCCCTCCGGGACTGGGTGTGGCGAATCCCGTTCATCGTCGGCGGAGTCATCGGTGTTGTTGGTCTCGTCCTTCGAGCAAAACTTGAAGACACACCGGAATTCAGGAAAGCCAAATCAGAACCGAAACCCACAAAAAGCCCATTGGGCATTGTGCTCAGGGACTACCGTTCTGAAGGTCTGATCGCCATAGGTATTACCATCGCCTACTCGGTGAGTATCTACATGTTCTCCACCTACCTGCCCACCTACATCAAGACCACCACCAACGTACGCCTGACAGACGCTTTGCTCGGAAATTCCCTGCAGCTGGTTGTACTGATGATCCTGATTCCATTCGCCGCGATGCTTGCCGACAAAATCGGCAGCAGAAAACTGCTCATCGCCTTCGCTGTGCTCATGATCGTCTGCGTCATCCCACTGTTCCAGCTAATCGCCATTGGAACCATCGGCTCCGTGATACTCGGACAAGTCCTATTCGCCGCCATCGTCTCGCTCATCGGGGGAACAGCTGTCACCACCACTACAAGGCTGTTCCCCATCGAGGTGCGATACACCGGGCTCGGTATCAGCTACAACATCGCCGTCGCCGCCTTCGGCGGGACAGCACCCCTCATTTCAACATGGCTCATCGGGAGTACGGGCAACCCAATCTCGCCTGCCTTCTACGTCATCTTCGCCGCGCTGATCGCTGGACTGGTCGCGGTATTTGCCCTCAAGGGCAGGGACGCAGCCGAAGCCTGAGATCAACTCATTTCACTACATACCCATCTACTGATGCTGGAGGGGAAGGAACAAGAAGCATGCCCACCCCTCCAGCATCTTCCGTGGCGTCCAGACAAGCCCGGTAAAGCGGCAGATCCTCCGCGAACGTGCCGCGGGTTTCCCTTGTCGGCCGCCAGATGCACTTCGGTGTGGACGGAGATGACTTCTACGCCATAACAGCGGCCATCGTGTTGGGAGGTTTCGCACTGGTTGCTCTCGCCAACGCGCTGAGCGAGGCAAGGGCGGGCCATCCTGGACCATGCTGCGCAGCGATCCTCGGTCCGCCACGCTAGAAGACATAAGCTTCCATTAGCGGCATTTGGAAGCTGCTCGAGAGTTCACCCAGATTGCTTTGGCACGCCCGGGGTTCAACTGAAAAAAATATAGTGACGCTGAGTCGTTCACCTTACCGGCGCCTGCGAAGGACGCTGCGAATCCGCGCCGACCAGCGTCCCTCCAGCCAGGGCGATGACCTGCTTTCCGATGTAGCTTTGTTTGGCTGGCACCAAGCGGCATACGGGCGTCTGGCCCGCGTGTTCGGCATCCGTCACACTCTCCATCAGTGCCTCAGGACAGAAGAAGTGAGGCAATCAGGTCTGGTGCGTGAGACGTCGTCGCCAAGCGACGCCACAATTCTCATCCCCTGCACACGGAAGGAACTTCCTCATCCGTTACACGTCTGGCATCCAAGCGGGGGCCATCTGTCAAAGGAAAGGTGACAGGCCGCTGCTGCCAACCTGTAGTCATGTGCCTGAAGCCGTTGCCGACGATGAAGGGGCGTGAAGCAACGGCGAAACACCATCACCATCCCATGCCCGGAGTACGACGCCTGCCCGCATTCGGCAGCTGTTCTTTGGGCGTTGCGGTGACGATGTCCATTGCCCGGCTGTCTGCGGATGCTGGGGTGAAATACCTGCTGAAAACCACGGCCCATGGCGATGTGACCGTCCGCGATCTGACGGACTACTACACGAAAACTGGTAACCCGCCCGGGACTTGGCTGGGCAGCGGCATCGACGGCATCGGAGTAGCCCCCGGTTCTGTCCTGACGGATGATTCGGCGAAGGCAGTCTTCGAAGGAGCACTGCATCCGATCACCGGCGAGCCGCTGGGCCACCGGCACGGGCGGAAGGCCACCGTCACAGCCGGTCCGGGCCGGGAAACCGGAACTTCAACGCGTTGCCCCGTCGCCGGGTTCGACCTGACGTTCAGCGTTCCGAAGTCAGTCTCGGTCCTGTGGGCGCTCAGCCCGAAGGACGTCCGGGATCAGGTGTTCGCGGCGCATCACCGTGCCATGCAGGACACCCTGCTCTGGCTCGAGCGCCGGGCCATCGCCACCCGGACCGGCCGCAACGGCGTGGCCCACGTCCCGGTCCGCGGAGCCATCGCCGCCGCGTTTGATCATTGGGAATCCCGGGCCGGTGACCCGCAGCTGCACACCCACCTTGTCATCGCCAACCGCGTCCAACGAACCAGCGACGGGGCGTGGGCCACTCTCGATTCCCGGACCCTGTACAAAGCGGTGGTCGCGGCCAGTGAGCACTACAACGGCCTGCTCTTCGACGAGCTGCGGCGCAGCCTGGGAACCGAGACCGAGCTGCGGGCGCCGGTCTCGGTCCAACGCAACCCCAGCCGCGAACTATCCGGGATCGACGCCGGGCTGATCACCGAGTTCTCCGCCCGGACACAAGTCATCGAGCTGGAGAAGGACCGGCTGGTCCGGCTCTGGAATCTCGAACACGGGACCAATCCCTCCGACGCCACCGTCCTGAAGCTGCGACAGCAGGCCACCCTGTCCACCCGGACGGCCAAGGACGCCCAACCCGTACCACTGGCCGAGCGGCTTACGTCCTGGCGCCGCCGGGCCGAAGGCCTTGGCTGCAGGCTGGAGCGCTTGACTACCGGCACCCTCGACCAGTCCCGCACCCGGCCCCTCACGGGTGCGGACCTGACCCCAGAATGGCGGCAGGTCACCGGGCAGCTGGTCATGGACCTGGTCGCCCAAAAACGCGCCACCTGGAACCGGTGGAATCTGCTCGCCGAGGCCGAACGCGTCTGCGCGGGCATCCGGATGGCCAGCCCCGCCGAACGCACAGCGATGATCGAGGCCCTCGCCGACGCCGCCCAGATGTTCTCTGTCCCGCTCAACGACTACCGGTACGTCGCTCAGGAAAACGCCCGGGCTGACCTCGCCGCCGACGGGCGCACGGTGTTCGACCCGGTCACCGGGAGGGTCTTCACCAGCGCCCGGATCCTTGCCGACGAGGAAGCCATCATGGCAGCCAGCCACGCCACCGACGCGCCCGGTCTGGAGCCCTGGGACGCCGTCGACGTCGACACCGTCACGCCCGGCAGTGCGGGGCCTGTCCTGTTCGCGGACCAGCAGGACGCCGCCATCGGGGTCCTGAGCAGCCGTCGCCGTCTGGACGCGATCACCGGCCCGGCCGGGGCAGGGAAGACCGCCACCATGAAAGCCGTCAGCGACGCCTGGCAACAGGTCCACGGACCCGGCAGCGTGGTCGCCCTCGCCCCGGCCGCCGTGTCCGCGGACGTCCTCGGCGACGCGTTGGGACTCGGAGCGGAGAACGTGACGAAATGGCTCTACGAATCCAACGGCCCAGCAGCAGCCGACCGCGCCCGCCGCTACCTTCTCGCCGAACACCCCCTCGCCACTGGCCCGACTCAGAAGCGGCGGCGGCAGGCGGCACAGGTCCTTGCCACCGTCGCGGCCGAACAGTCCCGCTGGCAGCTCCACCCCGGCCAACTCGTCATCATCGACGAAGCGTCCATGGTCCCCACCTACCAGCTCGCCGCCCTCACCGGGATGGCGGCCGCGGCCGGGGCGAAACTCGTGCTGGTCGGTGACCCTGCCCAGCTGGACTCGATCGACGCCGGCGGGATGCTCGGCTGGCTCGACCGCACCGGCCGGGCCGTGCGGCTGACCTCGCTGCACCGCTTCACCCACCCCTGGGAAAACGCCGCCTCCCTCCAGCTGCGTGCCGGGAACTGGGACGGGATCCTGGAGTACCAGCGGCACGGCCGGATCCAGGCCGGAAACGACCACCGGATGATCGAGGCCGCCTACACGGGATGGGCCGCCGACCAGAGAGCAGGGCTGGCCTCCATCCTCATCGCCCCGGACAACGACACCGTGACCGTCCTCAACCGGCGCGCCCAGGACGACCGGGCCGCCACCGGAGCCGTTGACACCCGGCACACCGTGCCCCTGGCCGACGGCCTGACAGCCGGTTGCGGGGACGTGATTCTGGCCCGCCGCAACGACCGGAGGATCAGGGACAGCCTGGGCGGGTTCGTCCGGAACGGCACCCTCCTGACTATCACCGCACACCCCACCAAAGCCGGCACCGTGCCCTGCGTCAGAAAAGACACCGGCGCCACCATCAACCTTGACCGGAGCTACCTGTCCGGGTTTGCGGAATTGGGGTATGCCACCACAGCGCACCGGGCGCAGGGAATCACCGTCGACACCGGCCACACCGTCGTCAGCGAAGGCAGGCTCACCCGCGAACTGTTCTACGTCGGCATGACCCGCGGCCGGACAACGAACACCGCCTACGTCGTAGAACCCGACACTGACGCGGACGAACGGATTGATCCGATTGGTCTGCCTGGCTGGCCGGAGATCCTCGGCCAGGTCCTCGCCGCCGAAGGTGCCGAACACACCGCACACGAGACCCGGCAGGAACTCCAGGACCGCACCGATACCCTCCACCAGCTCGCCGCCGAGCACGACTACCTCACCCAGCTCGCCGCCGACGAGGACCTCAGGGATTTCCTGACTACCAATTTCCCCGGATCGGCCGGGGATCTGCAACGCTCTCCGGCATGGGGGCCCGCCGTCGCCGCCTGGAAGCGGCTGGCAGCACACGACCGGAACCTGGCCGAACACGAAGTAATCAACGCAATGACGCCCCGCGGCGACGTCCGCGACCTGACGGCCATCATCCACAACCGGCTACGCACCGCCGCCAACCTCCACGAAGCACCCGAAGGGCTCGTCCGGTACCCCAGCAACCGACCAGACCTGGGCAACCTTGTTAGCCAGGTCGAACAGCGCATCCGCAACCGCGCCAAACTCGTGGCCACACGCATCCCCACCAGCCATGAACCATGGGTGCAGGACCTGGCCTCACAACTCCAGAACATCCCGGACCCGCACCGGCGACGGCGAACGCTGCAGGAAATCCTCATCTACCGGGACCGCTGGGCCATCACCGACAACACCAACCCGCTCGGAACCCCTGCAAGCTGGGAGGAACCGGACATGCAAAACCAACGCCAACGGCTCCAGACGAAGCTCTCCCCTGCTGCCCAGACCCGCACCAGCCCCGCCATGGCAGCAGGGCACCCCTACCAGCCGTCCCCTTCGACACGCGACATGGGACTGCGGATCTAGCGTTAGAAGTCGCACTTCCCCATCGCTGGCCGAAGGTGCCGACCGCTCAGAAAGTGGAATCGTTTCGATAACGAGAGGCGAAGGAATCGCACGTCAGCGGAAATGACCGTGCTCAGAGTCGATCCTTTGGAGCCCATCGCGCATCCCATTTGATGCCTCTTACAAAAGCCCACGTGGACGGCACGCACGAGATATCGGGGGCGCGCTCCCTGGCAACAGCAGCTACTGGCGAAGACTTTCCCGTTCGAACGTGACCCGTCGGTTTGGAAGAGGGGCGATTCAGCGCCGCTGGGGCCTCCATCAAAGTCTTCGGCCGTGGGCACTTTTTGGGCACATTTTGGGCACATCCGATGTAAAAACGGGTGATTTGAGGTAACCAAAATCCTTGAATTCTAGGGCTTTTTCATGCCCTCATTGGGGCTGAAAAGGTTTCAAATCCCACCGTCACCGCCACTTGAAAGGCCCCTGCTTCCCCTTGTTTACAAGGGATCGGGGGCCTTTTGCTTTGCGCTGAGAGACCCCTGCGATAACGCAGCAGTAACAAAGTCTTCAGCGCGGGTCCAGGCCGGAAGCAGGCGAAGGGCCGGGCGCGATGCCCGGCCCTTGCCGTGTTTGACGCTGACGAGACTTACTTGAAGAGGGGTATGATCCCGAGCTGCTGGAGGACCTTCACGCCATCATCAAGTCCGACCTCTTCGACGATAAGGCCGTCAACGACCTTGAGGACGGTCGTGCCGGTGAACCTCATGCTCTTGCCGGACGCGGCAGGTACGGAGCCGATGGGCAAGTCATCGAAGGCGATGGGGCCGGTGTGGATGCCTCCTCCCTCCCATTGGCCAACCACGTAGTCGCCTTCGGCGATGAGGTCGGCGGTGCCCCAGAAGTTAAGGTCTGGGAATGCGGTACGGAAGCGGGTCGCGAAGTCACGAACTTCGTCACGGCCAGTCATGGGTTTGTGCAGCGAGTAATGGAAGCGGATGTCGGGGGCGGCGAGCTCGTCGATGACGGCGGGGTTGAAGTCACTGCCCCAGAACTCGGTAAACCAGCGTCCGACGATAGCCTTGTTCTCTTCAACCGACATGGTGTTCTCCTTGTCTCGTATGAGGAATCGGCGAGCAAGGGGTGACCGCCGACATCTAGAAGACGTTCGCGGTGGGCGATCCGTGAGATGAAACAGCCACGTCCTTGCGCTGGTGGCGATACGGCCGTCGGTGTCGAGGTGCCAGGGTTCAGCTTCGCGGGTGACCTCGGCGATTCCGGGCAGGTTATGGAGCCCGACTAGGTCGAGGGCCCGGCGGTCGTTGTTTTCTTCCTTGCCTGGTGGCGCTCTTTGCAGCAGGCTCCGCATGGCCGATAGCCCGCGGCGAGCGCGGTGGCTTCGTCGGCGAAGAACAGGCGATTCTTGGCGTACCCGCCACGTGCGATCGCGCGTAGAGCGGCGGGGCAATCGAGGCGTCCGTAGATTTTCCCACCGCGGTGTCCGCCCCACATCCCCTTGATCGGAGATGTATAGGGGCGGCCATCGGCCCCGGTGAGCGTGTAGTTTTTCACTATGCTCATGCTGCGTCGTGGAATACCAGGGCGAGTGTGTGACGCTCGCCGGAGCGGATGGCGGAGACGCCGTGCCGGACTGGTGCGGCGGACCAGCCGCGAGCCGATTTCACAGGGCGGTCGCGGGTGGTGAACACGTAGCCGTGTCCGTGGGGCAGCAGGGTCGCCGTGCCCCGCGATTGTGCGCGGGGGCGTTGTTCGAGCAGCAGGAACTCGCCGCCGGTGTGGTCCACGCCCGGTTCGTTCAGGTTGATGACCACTTGGAGCGGGAACACCAGATCACCGTAAAGGTCGCGATGAAGCGCGTTCCAGTCCTTCTCGCCGTACTTCAGCAGGATCGCCGTGGACTTCATCTGACCGGCGTCGTGGCACATCTGCAGCCACTCGTCGAGCGTGTCCGGCCACGGAGTTGGCCTACCAAGCTTTGTCCACCAGTCGCGGGCGATAGGCAGCAGCCGGGGGTAGAGCGCCTGCTTCAGCCGCTCAATTGGTTCGGGGTAGGGAGCCCGGAAGTACCGGTACTGGCCCTCGCCGAAACGGTGACGACCCATGTTGATCGTGCTGCGGAACAGCTCGTCGCTCTCGTACAGGTCACGAATCTCCGCGGCCTCCCCGGGCGTTAGCAACTGCGGGAGAAGTGCCCCGCCGTACTCGTTTACCTCATCAGCTACGGCCGACCAGTCGGCCGACTCGACTCGATCACGCCACGGGTTGTCCGCCCGGATTTCTCCGCCAGTCATGCTGCAGCCTCCAGTTCGAGCAGCATCGTCTTGGCCTCCAGGCCGCCGATGTAGCCACCGAGGGACCCATCGGTGCGCAGCACGCGGTGACACGGAACGACGACCGGGAGGGGGTTGGTCGCGCAAGCGGTGCCGACGGCACGGACTGCCTTCGGGTTGCCGACGATCTGGGCCATCTCCTTGTAGCTGCGGGTCTGGCCATAGCCGATGTCCGGCAGGTGCCTCTGGACGAGCTGGCGGAAGCCACCTGACAACGACAGGTCCAGCTGTACATCGAAGCGCTTCCTGCGGTGCTCGAAGTACTCGTCCAGTTCACGTGCCACGACCTCCAGCTGTTTCGGGGAACGCAGAATGCGCGGGCTGATTTTCTCCGACAGCGATTCGAGGACACGGTCGTGGTCCTCGACTGCGTACGCGACCCGGACAAGTCCTGCCGGCGTGGCTGCGAGCAACAGCTTCCCGACAGGGCTGTCCACGGTCGTGTAGGCAACGTCGAGGAGGCCCTCCGCTTGTGCCGCGACCTCCAGTCGGCGATGCAACACCGCCAACTTCTCGGCGTCGATGGGCGCTGCCAAGCCCGTGAGGGTGTCATCACCCTGGATGTCACTCATGATCTTGCCCCTTTCGCCAGCTCTGACTGGCTCCGCGCGCCCGGATAGTTCCTTCTGAGGTTCTTGAGGCCATCGGCCGAGGCTCTTCGTGCGGCCTCGACTGTGCCGCCGAGAATTGTCGAGATCTCCGCGTACGACATCCCGACGAGATAGCGGAAGGTGATCGCCTGCCGCTGTTTCTCGGGGAGCTTGCCAACGTACATCCACACATCGGTGTTATCCGCACCGGGAATTCCCAACGCGGTCGGAGCCTCAGGCAGCTCCGCCACAGGCAAGGGGATTCGCTTCGCAGCACGGTGGACGTCGATGGCTTTCCGGCGCGCGATCGTGACCAGCCAGGCTTCGACGTTCGCAGTCTCTGGAAGGTCCGGGTAGGCACGCATCGCGGCAAGAAATGTCTCCGACCATGCGTCATCCGCGTCATGCACCTGCAAAAGCGCGCGACAGACCCGCAGCACGGTAACGCCGTGCTGCACGACCACTGTCTCGAACGGTTGCTTCATGTTCATCTCATTGAATACGGCCAAGGCGAGTCTGTCGTGATGTTCATTGCTCTTTCCTTCCGTCTTTGCCGTTCTGTCTGCTGTGAAGACGGGCACCGGGTTGAAAACGTGAGATGTGAAGCGAAAACCTTGACAGTTTTCCCATTTACTCATTGTTTCGCATTAGTCATTAAGAACCCGGAGGAAAGCGGCAGTGGGTTGACCCCTTCACATCTACTCGTGTAGATTCAGAAAGAATGTTGCCTGCGTCACACTCGAGAAGGTCACCCGGACAGTCCTTGGGCATCGATAGAAATGACAAGGCCATGAAGACCCCAACGACAACCGCAACCGGTCCGGGAGCGGCCATGCTGGGCGCCCGCACCCTAGGTAACGCACTGGGCTCCGGACGAAACTCGCTAAACGCCCTGCGCCTGGTCTTCGCCGCAGCCGTGATCATCTCCCACTCCTGGTGGCTGGGCGGCTACGGCCCGGAACCCTCGCTTTACGGGATCAAGCTCGGCACCGCAGGCGTCATGGGCTTCTTCGCCATCTCCGGCTACCTGATCACCGTCAGCGCCGAACGCTCGAACACGGTGCTCGAGTACGCCGCAGCCCGCCTCACCCGCATCTACCCGGCTCTAGCGGTCGCTGCGCTTATTGTTGCCTTCGTGGCCGCGCCGGTTGGTGCGCTCCTGACACACGGGACGTACGACCTGCGCGGAGCCCTGGCGTTCCTCGGGGCGGCCCTGGCGCTCAGCATCGGGGTGATGGACACACCCGCCATCGGGACGTCCCTCTGGGGCAACAATGACCGCTTTGACTGGAACGGCCCCCTATGGACTCTCACCTGGGAAGGGCTGTGCTACGTCATCATCGCCGCGATCGTGTTCCTGCTCCGCAGGATTCCGGAGAGCAGGCGAGGCACGGCCACCGCAATTTTCCTGCTCTTTGCTGCATCCACGGGAGCGGTCTTCGGAAAGCTCCTCGCAGGCGGATTCGGACCAAACCGCACCGAATTCGTCCTCCCGCTGCTCGCGATCTTTATGGCAGGATCCCTCCTTGCCACCCAGAGGCACAGGGTCCGCGTCGGTGCGGTGCCAAGCCTTCTCGCCGCACTGGCCGTCTGGGGCGCCCTCGCCACCGGGTACGGTACGGCTTTCGCCCCATTGCCGTTTGCCTACCTTGTCCTGTCGATCGGTTCAATCGGGAGCACGTCCGCCATCGGGTCCCGCTACGACATCTCCTACGGGATCTACATCTACGGGTGGCCAATCCAGCAGCTCCTCGCCGCCGCCCACACGGCATCACACGTTCCCGTGCTCGGGTTTGCCGCACTCGCCCTCGTGGCGGCGTGGCCCCTTGGTTTCCTGAGTTGCGTGGCCGTCGAACAGCCAAGCCAGCGGATCCGGCGCGCCCTCATGGGCCGCCTCGCCATCCGCGCTGCCACTAGCACTCCAGGTCCATCGACAACCGCTCGGGACGCCGGTGCTATGACTCCACGAGCATGATTAGTGCGTACATCAACGGATGGAACGATCGCCCCCACCCCTTCGCATGCTTAAATCCCCGCGGAGGTCCTCCGCAAACACACGCGACTAGGGTGTTACGGTGAAGGATTTCTCTGGGACGGCACAGGAAGCGTGCTGCAAAGTAGCGTTGGCGCTTACGCGGTTGTTGCGTCCAGTGTCATCGCACCAATCGATGTTGTGAGGCATAGCGATTACCGTAGCCTCTCCTGGGGCGGTTCCCGGGGGGAGAACAAAAGTGAAAGTGAAGCCCCCTTTATCACTCATTGGCGCCGTCTTTTCGACGAGCCTGGTACCAGCAGCGTCCTTAATGTCGAGGTCGACGAGAGCATCGGCACCGTAGTGCGGATTACACTGGGCGTCGGGCGCGCTGACGGTTAGCTCGTCACCCACCTTTGCGACCTCGGGATTTACGGAAAACTTTGGAGGCAAGCAGGGTGGTTCGCCCTGAGAAGATGCGCATCCCGAGGTTGCAGCCATCGTCAAGACTGCGCAAACCCCTCCCACCCCAAACGTCCGTGTTGGGCGCCCTTGACGCGAAAACCTTGATAGTTTCACCATTTGCCCACTATCCCGCATCAGAAGAACCGTCGAAACCTTCGCTATCGCGGCATAGCCTCTTGAAGATGCGCGCCAACACAACTCGACGGATCTGGGAGCGGGCAGTAGTTGGCACGGCCGACTGCCTCGCCATCGGCGCAGCCAACTAAAGCAATCCGCTTAAACGCTTGATCAAAAATCCATCACCAGCTATCCTTGCCGTGATTAAGCGTTTAATCACAAGACTGACTCCATCACGAACTCCCCCGCCTGCTCAACAACGCCGTGTGCAGAGGCTCGACGCAGAGCTATCGGCGGTCGAGTAGTCCTCACCGAGACCCGGAGATTTTATGGCCCACTCAGCAAGGAGGCTGTCGAAGAGGGCGAGCATGCTCGCCCTCTTCGCCGCGCTCACGATGTTTTTCACGACCACCATAGTTACCGGGGACCTCCCGGGCGCGGGAGCCGTCGGCAGCGCGACCGCGCCGCCCATGCGCGCCGCGTACCACATGACTCCCCCGTCGGGATGGCTGAGCGACCCCCAGCGGCCCATCTATCTCAACGGCAAGTACAACCTGTATTACCTTCACAGCAACCAGGACAACGGCCCCGGTGGGTGGCGACATGCGACGTCGTCGGACACTGTGGTGTTCAACGACCAAGGCGACGCCCTTCCGCTCCAGAGCAATTTCCCCGTATGGACCGGCTCCACGGTGATCGATACGAACAACACCGCGGGCTTCGGAGCCGGCGCCGTCGTCGCGCTCGCCACCCAGCCCGCCGACGGCGACGCGTTCCAGCAATCGCAATACCTCTGGTATTCGACCGACGGCGGGACAACCTTCACGCAGTACGGCGCACCGGTCATCGCCAACCCGGACGCTTCGGATTGGTTCCGCGACCCCAAGATTGTTTGGGACGCGGCGCACTCGACGTGGGTGGCAGCGATCGGCCGTCAGCAGAAGATCACGTTCTACACCTCACCGGACCTCAAAACCTGGACCCACCAGACAGACTTCAGCTACACCACCCCGAACATCGGCGGCGTTGAGTGCCCGGACATCTTCCAGATGAAGGCCAACGACGGTTCGTGGCATTGGATCATGGCCGGAAGCATGCAGGGCGACTACAGCGGCAAGCCGGACACATACGCCTACTGGACCGGCACGTGGAACGGCAGCGCCTTCGTCCCCGACCAGACGGACCCGCAGTGGCTCGACTGGGGCAATGACTGGTACGCCTCCGTGAGCTGGCCCGACGCCGCGAATCCCGACACGTCCCGCTACGCGATCGGCTGGATGAACAACTGGCACTACGCGCCGCACACCGTGCCGACTGACTCCACCGACAACTACAACGGCCAGATGTCCGTGGTGCGCCAGCTCAGCCTCAAGTCCGAGGGCAGCGGCGTCTACAGCCTTCTATCCCAGCCGACGCCGAATCTGGCCAACTACGCCACCAAGACCGTGAAGCCCGCCAACGCCACCTTCAATGGACGGACAACCCTCGACTACCACGGCTCGGCTTACGAGCTCGACGCGGACGTCAGCTGGACCACCCTCAACAACGTCGGCATCTCCATCGGCGAGAACAAGGACGGCAGCCGCCACACGAACATCGGCGTCTACGGGGGCAACCTCTACGTCGACCGCTCCGCGCAAGACCAAGTGCCGTACTCCTTCGGTACCTACCAGCAGTCCCAGGCGCCGCTCGCCTCCGGTGCGACGTCCGTACACCTCCGGATCCTCGTGGACCACGGCAGCGTGGAGGTCTTCGCCGACGACGGCCGGATCGCGCTCTCGAACCAGGACTTCTTCACAGCATCTGACACGGGGATTTCGCTTTACACGATCGGGGGCAGCGCCAACTTCGCCAACCTCTCGATCACGGAATTCGCGAACATCACTGAGCAAGCGAATCCCGCGGCGTCCTACGCGGACTTCGAGGGCGGCACCTATGGTTCATGGACGACGGCGGGAGCGGCCTTCGGTTCCGGGCCCGCCACCGGGGCGCTCCCTAACCAGCAGCCCGTCACGGGCTACCTCGGGAACAGGCTCGTCAACAGTTTCAACGGCGGCGACGCGTCGACCGGAACGCTGACCTCGCCGTCGTTCACTATCGGCCACTCCTACGTCAACTTCCTTTCAGGAGGCGGGAACAACCCGAGGCCCTCGGACGTCTTCGCCGACTTCGAGGGCGCGACCTGGGGTGCGGGGTGGACGGCCTCGGGCACTTACATTGGCCAAGGCCCGACGGCGGAATCCCTCCCCAACCAGCTCGGCTCCAAGGTCCTCGATACGTACGTCGGAGGAGGTGATGCCTCCACCGGCGCGATCACGTCGCCGACATTCACAATCACGCGGGACTATATCGATTTCCTCATTGCCGGAGGCAACCACCCTTGGGGCCAGTCAGGTGCCGCTGCGGTGAACCTCCTCGTCAATGGGCAGGTAGTGCGCACGGCCACGGGCCAGAACTCATCGACGATGTCGAACGTGAACTGGGACGTCCACACGCTCGTGGGGCAGAAGGCCCAAATCCAGGTCATCGACCACGCAAGCGGATCCTGGGGCCACATCATGGTGGACCAGATCGTGTTCAGCAGCGTGCCGAACGCGATTGGCGGTGAGCCGGACCACCAGACCACGGTGAATCTCGTCGTCAACGGGCAGGTAGTTCGCACCGCGACGGGCCAGAACAGCGAGCGCCTCGCGTGGACGTCGTGGAACGTCTCCGACCTCATCGGCCAGAGCGCCCAGCTCCAGGTGGTCGATAACGGCACGGGTAGCTGGGGCCATGTCCTGTTGGACCAGGTCACCTTCGAAGACATCCCTGCCGCTTGAGTCGAAAACACCTTGGGCGCGCCGCCCTCCCGTGAGAACCGCGGGAGGGCGGCGAACTCGCGGGTATTCCGCCTGGTTGCCCTAGCTGCCCGGTGTC
>FTCF01000268.1_pt1 | contig 42700 bp, 34 predicted proteins | sample 1639631 | NCBI WGS metagenome assembly FTCF01 (sample SAMEA3914864, study PRJEB12502) | metagenome | biome: forest; material: soil | place: USA | collected 2012-03-12 | depth 0.3 m
CCACATGAAGTGCGAGGGATCCCAGTTCAGCCCGAACGCTTCCCGGTGCCCGATCGCTTCCAGGGTCCGCACGGTGGTCCAGTAGTCGTAGGCGATCTCGGAGGGGTGGACTTCGTGGGCGAAGCGGACCCCGCATTCGTCGAAGACGTCCAGGATGGGGTTCCAGCGGTCCGCGAAGTCCTGGTAGCCGGCCTCGATGACCTTCTCCGGGACGGGCGGAAACATGGCCACGTACTGCCAGATGGAGGAGCCGGTGAACCCGACGACGGTGTCCACCCCGAGGGCTTGGGCGAGGCGGGCGGTGTGCTTCATCTCCTCGGCGGCGCGTTGGCGGACGCCTTCGGGGTCCCCGTCGCCCCAGACCTTGGCCCCGACGATGGCCTGGTGGCGGAAGTCGATGGGGTCATCGCAGACGGCCTGGCCCTTGAGGTGGTTGGAGATGGCCCAGACCTTGAGGTTGTATTTGTCCAGGATGGCGAGTTTGTTTTCGACGTAGCCGGGTTCGTCCCAGCGCCAGGCGTCGAGGTGGTCCCCGGACACGGCGATTTCCAGGCCGTCGTAGCCCCAGCCGGAGGCGAGTTTCGCGACTTCCTCGAAGGGCAGGTCGGCCCACTGGCCGGTGAACAGGGTATACGGGCGGGGCATCTCAGGCTCCTTCAGTGGCGAGCATTGCGTGCTCGACGACGGTCAGTGCGCTCTTGTTGTTGGCTGATGCTTCGACGGCTGCAACGACCCGCTGCACCTGGAGGCCCTCTTCGAACGAGGGCGACGGCGCCTCGCCGTTGCTGATGGCGGTGAGGAAGTCGCGGATCTGGTGGGTGAAGGTGTGTTCCCAGCCGATCACGTGGCCCTGGGGCCACCAAGCGTTCAGGTAGGGGTGTCCGGGTTCTGTGACCAGGATCCTGTTAAATCCTTGTTCCCGGACGGGAAGCGTGGCATCGAGGAACTGGAGTTCGGTGAGGGACTCCAGGTCGAAGGTCAGCGCGCCGCGTGCCCCGTAGACTTCGATCCGCAGGCTGTTCTTACGGCCCGCTGCGACCCGGGATGCCTCCACCGACGCCCCGATCCCCCCGGTCAGGCCCAGGGTGGCCCAGGCCGCGTCGTCAACGGAGACGTCCTCCATGCCGTCCGGGCCGGGCCTCCGGGTCACGAATGTCCTCAGCACTCCGGTGGCCTCGGTGACACTCTCGCCGGTCAGGAACTGGATCTGATCGATCGCATGGGAAGCGATGTCGCCCAAGGCGCCGGTGCCGGCCGTTTCGGCGCGCAGCCGCCAGGACATCGGCGTTACTGGATCAGCGAGCCAGTCCTGCAGGTACGCGGCCCGGACGTGCCGGACCGTGCCCAGCCGGCCCTCGGCGATCAGCTCCTTCGCGAGGGCCAGGGCCGGGACGCGGCGGTAGTTGAAGCCGATCATGGACTGGATGCCGCGCGCCCGGGCGGCACGCGCGGCTTCCGTCATGGCCTCGGCCTCGGCGAGGGTGTTCGCGAGGGGCTTCTCCACGAGCACGTGCTTGCCCGCCTCCAGCGCCGCGGTGGCGATTTCGGCGTGCATCCAACCCGGAGCGCAGATATCCACGATGTGGATGTCATCGCGTTCCAGGACGGAGCGCCAGTCCGTGGCGGACTCGCTCCACCCGTACTTCGCCGCGGCCTCGGCAACCTGTTCCGCATCCCGGCCCACGAGCACTTTCTGCTCGAAGGCCGGAACGTCGAAGAAGGACGCCACGTTCCGCCACGCGTTCGAATGGGCTTTGCCCATGAACGCGTAGCCGATCGCGGCAACACCCAGGGGTGTCTTCGCGGCGTTGGTATCCGCACTGGTGCCCTCCGGGGAGGCGCCGGTGTGCGGGTTGGTGGGGGTGGGGGCGGGGCTGGTCATGAGTGGGTTCCTAGAGGGTGGCGGCCATCGGGTCCCAGTCCTCGGGGAGGGCCTGGGAAGTGACGGCGGAGCTGTCGACGCCTACAAAGGTGCCGGTTTCGGCGGACTCGGAAATGGAAACCAGGGTATCGACCACATGGTAAGCGAGGGCTCCCTGGGCGCGGTGGGGGACCCCGGCGCGAAGGGAACGGGCCATGTCCAGCACGCCCATCCCGCGGCCGTTGGCCGGTCCCGTGGCGGGAATGATTTCAGCTTCCTCGGCCCCCGCGCGCCAAAGCTTGAGGTCCCCGTCGAAGAAGTTCGGGTCCGGCACTTCCAGGGTCCCCTCGGTGCCGGTGATCTCCACGAAGCCCATCCGCAGGCGGGGGGATTCAAAGCTGAAGACACTGTGCGAGGACGCCCCGGACTCGAACTGCAGCATCGCGGAGACGTGGGTGGGGACCTCGACCGGGAATTCCTCCCCGGCCTTGGGCCCGGAACCGACCACCCGGGTCTCCTTTGCCTTGGACCCGACGGCGGCCACGCGCCGCACGGACCCGAAGGCCTGGACCAGCGCGGTGATGTAGTACGGGCCCATGTCGAACAGCGGTCCTGCGCCGTGGGCGAACAGGAAGGACGGGTTCGGGTGCCAGGACTCCGGACCGGGGGTCTGGAACATGGTCAGGGCGGTCAGCGGGGTGCCGATGTCGCCGCGTTCGATGATCCGGCGGGCCGTCTGCAGGCCCGCGCCCAGGAAAGTGTCCGGCGCGCAGCCCAGCCGGATGCCCGCGGCGTCGGCGGTCTTCAGCAGGGCCAGGCCGGATTCGCGGTCCAGGGAGAAGGGCTTCTCGGTCCAGACGTGCTTGCCCGCGTTCACCGCGGCAGTGGCCACCTCGACGTGCGCAGCCGGGATGGTCAGGTTCACGATGATCTCGACGTCGGGATGGTTCAGGGCCGCGTCCACCCCGCCCCACTCCGGGATGCCGTATTCCTTGGCCCGCGCCTGGGCGGCGTCCTCGAACAGGTCCGCGATGACGTGGACCTTCAAGTCCGGGAAGACCGTCAGGTTGTCCAGGTAGGCCCTGCTGATGTTGCCCGCGCCGATCACGGCGACCCCGACCGGACCCCGGCCGCTCATGGCCGTGCCACTTTGGCGTTGAAATTTGTCTTGGACTTGTGAATCACGACATCCCGGGCGATGTGCGATTTCATCAATACGGGCATGGGTCTCTCCTGAGGGTTGCGGATATTCGACAGCCGACGGGTTCTGAAATGAATACACCGGCTGTCAAGGGACGACCTGCAAGGCGCAGGCTTCCCCTGCCTTGGCAATGGATTAGGCGACCAGACGTCGACTGCTCGCCAGAACCGCGCGCACGGGCCACGGGAGAAGTCCCAGCCTGGGTCGGGCGCCGTTAACTGACGCCCGCCCACGTGCTCGAACGTGTGTCCAAAGCCCTTCGGCGTTTTTCGCTCTTAGTGATTCGTTCTTTCAGCAGGTCGATGCCGAACTAAGAGTCTTGCGCAAGTACTCATCAGACTTGCGCAGGGCCTTCTCGGGATCGGGGGTGAAGTCATTCTCGGCAAGGATAGGACCGTTGAAGCCGGCCGCAAACAAGGCTTCGAAAACCCCTGAGAAGTCAACATCTCCTTCCCCAGGGTCTCGGAATGCGTGGTAGCGAGCCCGGCTGTCAGAAGCCGCGACCGCGCGGCTTGCGGCCGCGCTGTCGACATCCTTGGCATGTACGTATGAGATCACCGATGCGTAGTCCTTGGTGAGGGTTACAAGGTCGGCGCCTCCGGCCAGGACGTGGCCGGTATCGAGGCAGAAGCCGACATATTCAGGATCGGCTGCGTCAAAGAATGCGTCGATCTCGTCTTTCGATTCGAGGGGAGTTTCGATGTGCGGATGTGCAGCAAGTCGGACTCCAAACTCGAGGGTTCGTTTTCCAGCTTCCGTCATAATTCGGCCAAGTTCAGTAGACCATCGTGCCTGCTCTGATCCCCTGTACATTCCTATCGTCACGGGAAGGTGCTTGATACCGAACGTGCTCGCCACACGCGCGAGCACGGAAAGCTGATGGAACTCAGCCTCGCGTTCGGCGGTATCCCAAAAGTCGGCCGCTGCGAAGATGGCGGAGAGTGGGACGTTGTACTTGGCGCTGAGATCAGCGATGGTGCCGAGGCGGGTCAGAAGTTGCATATCGGTTCGAGGTTCGCTGCCCCTCAGCAGGCCGGGCTTCACGTAGGAGGGGACTTCTACATAGTCGAGCCCAATTTCGGAGGCGAGCTCGAAGCCGCGTTCGAGTCCCGCGAAGTTGTCCGTGTCCCAGTCCCCACCTTCAAAGGTGAAAATGCAGTATCCGTGGTCATGGTTCGTTTGCATATGGTTTTGCTTCCTTCATTTCTGTAATTGACACTGAGTCAAGGCTCTGATGCATTGGGGTTTATTATTTGAAACGGCGTTATCCTTTAACTGCCCCACCTAGGACGCCACGGACGAAGTAGCGTTGAAGCGAGACAATTAGAATTAGCGGGAGAAGTATCGAGACAAACGTCGCGGCCATGAGTTGGGCCTCTCCCTGCCCCGTTGTCTGCACCAAACCGGCCACTTGCACGGTGATTGGTGCCGAAAGATTCGACCCCCCGAGGAAAATGAGGGGAACCAGAAGGTCGTTCCAGGACCAGAGGAACTGCATGATCGCGAGCGACATCATCGCTGGAACTGACAGAGGCAGCACAATTGAGCGGAAAATGCTTAGCGGCGAGGCTCCGTCCAGGCTGGCTGACTCGAATAGCTCTTCTGGGATGCTCGCCATGAAGCCACGTAGGAGGAAGATACCGAACGGTAAGGTGAAGCCGACCTGGTAGATCCACACCGCAGGTACGGTCCCGGCCAGACCCACGAGATTGAAGAACTTCAACATAGGGACGAGAGTCACCTGTGGAGGGACTACCATCATCGCCACCAGAAGTAGCGAAAGTGCTGCCCGACCGCGAAAGCGCATTCGAGTGAGAGAGTAGGCGCCGAGCGCGGAAACTAGCGTCGTCGAGACAGTTACGGGGATGGCGATCGCTAGCGATGTGCTGACACTGTCGCCAACGCCGACAATCGACATTGCCCGCTGATAGTTGTACCCGGTAAACAGAGGCTCGACGAAGACGGTCCACCAACCGCTGGATGCGGTATCGGATTGGGTCCGAATCGAAGAAACAAACAGCGCGAGGATTGGGGTGAACCACACCACCATGAGCAGCGCGACCACGACGTGGAGCAGCACTCTCAGGAACCGCCTTCTCGCGAACGGGCGCCGAGTCGGTGCGTTTTCGTGCGCGTGAAGTCGAACATCGCTCTTGGTAGTCGCGGTGGTGGTCATGGTCATCGGGAGCCCTCCTCGGCTCGAAACTGGCGAATGTTGAGGATGACAACGGGCAACGCGACGATCAGGAGTAGTGCGGCGATCGCGCTCGCATGACCGAGATTGTTGGCCGCAAAAAGCTCGTGGTACATACGGTTGGCGATGGTGTCTGTCCCGAAGTTTCCGTTCGTCATCACGTAGATGATGTCGAATATCTTTAGGGCGAATATGACTTCAGTGGTCACCACTACGAGCACCGCGGGAAAAATATTCGGTAGGGTGATGGACCAAAAGATGCGCAGTTCGCCCGCACCATCCAGCTTCGACGCTTCGACAAGCTCGGCCGGGACGTTCTTGATGGCCGCCGACAGGATGAGGGCCGCAACACCGAGAGCCGCCCAGACGGCCACAAGGATCAGTGCGAAGGTATTGACGAACGAAGTCTGTAGCCAAGGGACTGGTTTGTTTCCGGGGATGAGTGTCCACAAGGCATTGAGAGTCCCTCGAACGGCCGTTCCCTCCGGTTGGTAGGAGAAGAGCTGACGCCAGATTATTGAACCGGCCGTAAACGAGATCGCCGTGGGAAGGATGACGATTGTCATGGCAAACCGCTCGTATTTCACTCTATCGAATAGAACAGCCACAATCATTGCGAGCACGAGGGTGATGAGCGGAAAGACGATCAGCCAGATGAGGTTGTTGCCAAGCACCTCAACCATGTCGCCCGTGAAGGCCCAAACAAAGTTGGCCAAGCCCACCCAATTCGCACTGGTAGCGTCCCCGAAGGCGAGGACCAAAGTCGTGCCCAGTGGATAGAGGAGGATCAGTCCTATGAGCGTTAGGGGGATCAGCAGCCAAACCCAGGGACGCAAGCCCCTGGCCTCACTGGCCCCGAACCTAGAAAGGATCCTTTCTCCGAGACCAAGGAATAGGTAGACAGCAGCGGGAATCCCGACCGCTCCAATCAGGATGAGAGCGGGAATGCTGCCAGCGATGTCGTTCATGGGTTTGGTCCTTAGCTGAAGCTGCTGTGTACTTAGGATCCTGCGACTGCCGCCTGGATTCTGGCGAGGACCGCATCCAAAGAGGATGGGTCCTGAAGATAGGTCAAGACTCCCTTGTAGAAGGCCCCGTTGACCGCGGCATTTGCCATAACGTTGGGTCCCACCGCTAGGGTGACCTTGTCGTCAAAGAATGCCTTTGCCGCCTTCTGCAGAAGCGGACTCTTGTATGTGTCCGCGGGTACCTTCAAGTTAGACACCGGCCATTGATCAGCAGACGCGAGAAGCGCCTGGGCCTCCGGCGACTGGATGAACTTTAGGAACGCCCTCGTTGTAGGCGTGTCTTTGAACCCGACTGCAACTGTGGTCTGGAAGATCTCGGTGCTACTGAACTGAGGATTGTCACCGGGCACTCGGAAAAAGTCGAGGTTCTTACCGGGGCGAACGCCATCACCGATCAGACCAGGCACCCAGCTTCCCCAAAGCGCCATCTGACACGTAGCCTTTTCCGCAATCAGCCCGTTGTATCCGGTTGCAATCGGGGCTGAGATGGAACCCTGAACACCTCCGCTGATCGTCGATCCGTCTGTGGCGATTTCCCCGAACATCTGCCAGGCGTCCTTTACCTCAGGACTCGTCCATGGAAGCTGGCCAGATCCCCATTGCCGGAGCTTCTCAGGCCCGTACTTCTTGGCGAACAGGTTTTCGATGAACTGCGCGCCGGGATAACCGCTAAACCCGCCTGCTTCCTCGGCAATGCACCAGGTGGGCTTGCCAGCAGTCGCCTGCCGACGGCTCCAATCGACGATCTCCTGCCATGTCCGGGGATCCTTGGGTCCGGAGTACTGTTCCGGGTTGTACCAAAGCATGAAGTTGTTGAAGCCCTGATAAATACCGAAGACTTTGCCGTCGAAAGAGGCGCCGTCGAGCAGACTCTGGCTATAGTTCGACCTCAGCTCCGTCTTCCCAACAACCGTGTCCAGATCCATAAGTTTGCCCTGCTTTGCGTAGTCGCGCGCGACACCGAGCTGAAGATCTGCAATGTCTGGAGCGTTTCCTGCCTGGACCCGCGACTGGACGATGCTATTGAGGTCTTGGGTACCTGTGTACTTGACCTGCGTGCCGGTGGCTTCGGTGAAAGCCTTGTAAACCGACTGCAGAACATCACCTTCCGCCCCACCGTTTGGCCCAACATATTCGAGGGATGAGGCGAGCTTAGCTCCCCCTGAGATGTCTTTAGCCTTTGCCACTGCCTTCTCGTAAAGGCTGGCATCCGTCCGTTCACTGCCGTTCGTTGCACCGGCCTGTGTGTCAGATGCAACACAGCCGGTCAGGGCCAGCCCGATCGCCAATGGGAGGGCAAGGACAGCGCATAAACGACGTTGAGGTGCCGCGGGACTTGTCATGTAGATCAGCTCCGATCTTTATTTGAGAAGCGATTATTGCTTCGCCGACAAAGCAATATCGGGGACTTGAGCGGTCGACAGTTCCGACCGTGTCGACCGAGGCAGCATCCGCTGAAGATTCCGTACTCTTGCGCTCTCCGCCCAAAGGTCGTGAACCCTCAAGGAGTAAGAAGGATTCTGCAGAGTCGCCTGGTGAATACTTTTTATCCGAACAGCCAACAAGAAGTCAATAGAGACTTTACTTATGTCAATCTTGACATAAGTTGGGGATTGTGATGTGCTGACATCATGGCCTCCATGAAGAAGCTAAGTTCAGAGCAGTGTCAGGTGATCGATGTTCTCGCAAATCGAACTCCCCTAACCCGGGGTCAACTCGCGGCCATGACGGGCTGGTCCCGTAATACCGCCGCCTCGCGGCTGGAAGAGCTAAGACTCGAAGAATGGGTGACCGTAAGTGAAGAAGTCAGCTCGGGGGGGCGCCCGGCCACTGTCTACTCGCTGAATGCCAACAAAGCGCTGCTCTTCATAGCAATATTCGGTTACAGTCATGTCACATGGGGTGTCTTGGATCTCCTTGGCACTGTCCTGGCATCCGAGGTTGAACCGTTCAGCCTCCACCGTGGACCGCGAGAGGCCATAGAGACAGCGCAAGGGGCCGCGACGCGCCTTCTAACCTCGGCTGGACGTCCTCCGACGAGTCTGGGCGCTGTCGTTCTCGGAGTGCCCAGCCCAATCGACACTTCCACGCGACGCTCGATCAACCCTTCTGCTATGCCCGGGTGGGTTGGCTTCGATATTGTGGGGGCCTTCGGTCAGGCTTTCGGGCTCCCAGTCTCTGTTGAAAATGACGCAAAGTTGATGGCCGTCGGGTCGAAATTGTCTTACTTCCCAGACGCCCAGAACCTGGTCTTCATCAAGGTAGGGACCGGAATCGGTGCCGGAATCATCTCCGGCGGGGTTCTACAGCAGGGCATGCTAGGGATGGCAGGAGAGATCGGCCATCTCGCCGTCTCCTCGAGCAATCGTCAGTGCGATTGCGGCAAAACGGGTTGCATTGTTCGATATGTCTCTATCGGCGCTGTTCTGAAGGATTTACAGGATAGTGGAACAGACGTCGCTGATCTGGACGAACTCCTGGCGCTTGCCATGTCAGGCAACCCCGAATGTTCGCGTGTACTTCGCCAGGCCGGCCGTCGCTTGGGCGAAATCGTGGCTGTGCTGCTAGCAATAGTCAATCCGGAACTCGTCATACTCGGGGGCAGAATCACCTCATTAGGAAATGACCTGGTTGCCGGCATGAGAGAAACGCTCTACGCGTCTGCCCACCCAATGTTGACATCAAATTTGAGAACTCTAGTCATTAAGGAGCACGATCAAGCAGCGCTGCGCGGTGCCGCCGCAGTCGGCTTCGCCGATTTCGTCAGAGGATCGAGCCGCAATGCAGCACCGCTAGAACTTACGAAGGCTGCCACGGGCCTCGTCGCATAGCTTTCCCCGCAACGAGCCGGTCCAGCTACGACCAAGCAGGATTTGCATCACATTCATGGCTGCCGCCAATCTTTTTCAAAGCTTGACAGGAGTCTCCCAGCCCAGCAAATTCCCGCAGAAAGGGCCGGTCGAAACAACGCCAGCCACACGATGAGGCGTTCCTCCCGGGGTCCGGGCGGTGGGTCATCCTAGCGCCCAGGATTCCTCGTTCACGGTCAGCCCGAGAGCGAGCAGGCGTAGCAGGTTCAGTCCCGCGATCCGCAGGCGCAGCCAGGAGTTGTTTCGTCTGATGCCGTGGTGGGGAACGCGGCGGTTGCCGCGGGTGAGCCACGCGATGGACCGCTCGACCACGGGCCGGTGGGTGCGGTAGTCGTCCCGGAAGGCCGGATCCGCCGCGCGTCGGCGGTGTTCGCGCTGCAACGCGTCGTGTTCCTGGAGAACGAGCTTGCGTCCCCGTGGTGAGGTGGTGCACCGTTCTTTGAAGGAGCTACGAACACTGGAGGAGTTATAACCCGGAAAGCGGAGGATATTCGGCCGAGTTCGTCAGCCCATTCAAGCAGGTCCGCTTCACGGCCATGCAAGGCCTGACGCGCTATAACTACGAGAACCGGAGGGGGATCTTTATACATCGCTGCCTTTTTCTCTATACAGGTTGGAATCTCGAAGTCACGACGAGATACAAGACATGCCAAGATTTCCGGCGAGCGGTACGGCTCCAGGTGTGCCAGTTGACTGAGGGACCAGGGTCATCTGGATCGGGATTGCCCCTCCCCTGGGTGGGTGTCGCGACGAGGTGACGGGGCGACCGTTGCCCACATGGGTCCGCCCCAGCTTCGTTGACCGACTTCCAAAAATCGGCCAACGAAGCCAAGGCTCCTAGGATCTAAAGGACGGCAGTTTTGTCGTGATGAACTCCCGCTTCCATTTGGTGCGCTTCCTCAGGAGCTATGGATGCAGGCGGTTGCACTTTGTATGTGATGAAGTACAGCCCGGCTGCCAGTGCAATTGTAATGAGTGGTGCAATTTGGGCGGCCAAGGGAAGTGCCGTTTGCTCGGTCAGCAGGATTCCGACGGCGGATGCCACAACCCAGGCGACGGCGCCGGCGGAGAACCCTTTCAGCCGGTGCGGGCGCACTTCGGGCAACCCGGTTGTTTTCCGGTTGATGGCAATGTAGGTGAGGGCGATAGCTACCCAGGCGGTTACAAATACGCCCTGCCATGCCAATGCCTTCAGCAGATATGTAATGACGTCTGTCAGCATAAATAGGAATGCGATGCAACCGGAGGCAATGACCCACACAATCCGGGGAAGTTTCAGCTTGAAGACAGTCTCCATGAAAGCGCCCAGGTTCAAGGAGGCGAGGTAGTAGTTGGCAGTGTTGATTCGGGTCTGGGAAATGAAAATAACGAGAAGCCCAATGAATCCCAGCGACGATATGAAGGCTTGAACCACACCGGTTTCCGTTGCTTCCAGATTCCATGCACTCATGATGTAGATGCCGACCAGCCCATTGAGGCCGAATGTGAAGGCGTAGAAAACCCACCCAAAGGTGACCCTTCCGTGGAAGTTTTCGTCTTGTTTGCGCCCCAGGCGGGCATAGTCGAAGGTATACAGCATCATGATCCACACACCCATGTAAATGAGGTAGGAGGTGATCCATCCGGGCATCGGTGAGGCTGCTGCCGCGTGGCCGATCCAGTCTGTCGGCACGCCGCGAATAGCGGTCGCTGCGACAACAACGGCGACGAGGCCAGCCAAATAGAGGGGCAGAAGGACGCCGTTGAGCTTATCAAGCCAGTTATGCACGCCGCCCACCACCAGTGGGATGGCATAGGCCACGACAATGGCGTACCACATGATTCGAGATCCGCCGAAAAAGCTCTGCAGTGCGAGGGCGATAATGGACCCTTCGAAAACGGCGTAGTAGATCGCCGTGGCCGCAAATATCAGTGTGGCCAGCGCCGAGCCGACCAATCCGAACAGTGTGCGCGAGAGCAGGTCGACCGATAGGCCCGTCCTTGCGGCGTATTTGGTGAAAATTAGGTTGATGACGCCGTAGGTTGCAACGGAAAGGGCCATGCCGATGATGGTGTTGAGAACCCCGACAGCCCCGGCGGATGCCACGGCAATGTAAATCCAGAACATGGCCGAAAACAGAGCCCACCAGGCCATAGTCAGCGACCATCTGCCAACTCTGTCTTGAGCTGGCATTACATAATTTGAGTATGACAAAACAGAATCCTTGTCTAGTGAATTCAATAAAAATTAGATGATATGCGCAAGGTCCACTATCGAAATGAGGCAGTCGAAGGCGGAGCTCGGGTCCGGAGTGACGAAACGCTCCGCATGCATAGTCGACTGAAAGTCTGCGAGTGGCTTCGCGGTAAGGATGGGGGCAAAGGGGTGATTTGTTATTTTGGACGATCCACCCATGTGCCGTTTCTCGCGACTTTAAGGGGGGCTAGCAGCCTTGGCGGGTTGTTGGCGTCCGCCGTCTCGAACGTGGGCCAACAAGCCGCCGGCGGCGAGCATCCGTCGCTCGTTAGGTGATAGGTCAAGCCGAAGGCTCAGTGACTGTCCGGTCTCCGCCGTTGCCTCAATATGGTCAGCCCCTGATTTGATTGCTCCGGCGAGGCCATCGATGCTCCACTCATCCCCCGACGACGAACTTCACGTCGCCATCGAGAATCAACGGGACGATGCCAATGGCTATCAGATTGCGGCGATGGATACGTGCATAACTGCGGGCGATAATGACTCGAACCCCCAAGTGAAGGGGGATCAGGGCTGCATGCACGTGAAGATCCCTGCCCGTAGTTCTCACCTGCGGTGATGATTCCACCGCACCACCTTTGGGCGCGGTCATGGAATCCGGGAGCTATGCGCTGGAACATGAAGCGGGCGCAAACTGCAATGTTTGACCAGACCGACATTGCCATCACCCCATTCGCTGCCACATCCCCGGTAGAAATGTCATCGCCTGCCGCAATGAGGACGCGGGCTTTCAGGCGCTCGGGTACCGGCTTTGGCCATGGCGGCGGGACGAGGTTGGGTCCTCGTTCGATGACAATTCGTTCCCGCGCTTCCTTCGGAAGCGCTTCGGTGATGTGGAGAACATCTATGGGTTCATTAATCTCCTTCCTTTCGCGCATCTTGCGAACCCCGATTAAGCGGGGGTCGGTAATGCGCCCAGCCAGCGCAGAGGCAGCTGCAGTGGCAGGAGAGCACAGGTAAACCTGGTCTCCAGTTGTGCCGCTGCGGCCAGGAAAGTTGCGGTTGAATGTGCGCAATGACGCTGCTCCCTTTAAGGGAGCCTGCCCGATTCTTACGCACGGTCCGCATACTGGCTCCAGCATCCGAGCGCCGGCCTCTATCAGGTCCTGATAAACCCCCGAATCGATAATCTCGCGGAGTATCTGTTTCGAGCCGGGCGTGACTGTGAGCTGAACGTCCGGGTGTACGGTCTGGCTTCTGAGAATCGACGCGACCGTAGCCAGGTCGTCGTAAGAACTGTTGACGGAAGAACCGACGCAAACCTGAACGAGGCGAACGTCTTCGAGTTCTGATGCCAGCTTGATACTGCCCGGCGAAGGCGGCAACGCGACGAGCGGCTGAAGAGATCCAAGGTCGATGTCCTCAAGGTCATCATAGGATGAGCCGGCATCCGCCCCCAGAGCACGGTAGTCCTCTTCCCGGCCATGTTCTGCGAGCCAAAGGCGTGTCTGCTCGTCAGAGGGAAAGATGGCTGTCATGGCGCCCGTTTCGACGATCATGTTGCAGATTGTCGCTCGTTCGGAGGACGACAGTGTTACCACCCCGTCGCCATAAAATTCAAACACCTTGCCGCGTCCCCCACGAACGCCGTGGCGGCGCAGGAGCTCCAGCACGATATCCTTGGCCTCGACACGCTCGCTCAGCTTGCCTGTGAGGTCCACGCCAACGACTCGCGGGGACACAAAGTCGAGTCCATATCCCGCCATGGCAACAGCAACCTCTAAGCCTCCGGCTCCAATGGCGAACATGCCCACGGCCCCTGCCATTGAGGTGTGTGAGTCTGCACCGACGAGCAGCTGACCGGGTTGGACGAAGCGCTCGAGATGGATGTAATGGGAAATCCCGTTGCCCGCCGGAGAGTAACGGAGGCCAAACCTGGCGCTGAATGTGCGCAGATACTGATGGTCTTGCATATTTTTGTCGTCTATTTGCAAGACGTTGTGGTCTACGTACATGACGGCAAGCGGTACGGCCAGGCTGTCGACGCTGAGCATCTCAAACTGCATGGCTGCCATGGTGCCCGTAGCATCTTCGAGCAGTACCTGGTCGACGGCGACTGTGATGTCGCCTCTGGCTTCCACGACGCCGGCGCGAAGGTGATCGCGCAAAATCTTGCGGGTCAAATTCTCAGCCATGCTGGGACTTCTTTCTTTCTCCACTGCGAGGACGCGGATGGCTTCCCAGGATGGAATCAGCGAAGTGGCCGGGAAACCTCTGGACGGGGGCGTAGGACAGGTCTTGTCCTATAGCTGCATCACCAACGAGGCTCCAAGGAAGAAGGATTAACCCCGATGTGTCTTGGATCATAAAAGCACGTCCCACATCGTGGGTCAAGCACCGCCTTGTAAGTGGCACTGAAATCTAATCCACCTACATTGACCACTTTGTGGGCTGTAACTCATAATGTAGATATTGGTAGGTGAAAATCAGAGAAGGAACGTCGCAAGGAGCACCATGACCGAAAACAACGAGATCGCCCCACTTGCTGGGATCCGGGTCCTCGAACTGGGGAACTATATTGCAGCCCCCACCGCCGGGCGCATGCTGGCGGACTTCGGCGCCGAAGTCATTAAGGTCGAGCGTCCCAAGACGGGAGACGAGCTACGGAATTGGCGGCTTCACGCAGGTACGACATCCATGCTTTATCGGACGATTAATCGCAACAAGAAGTCGATTGTCCTCGACCTGAAGACGGATGCTGGACGCCAGCTCGTGCTCGAACTTGCGCGCCATTGCGACATCCTTTTGGAAAACTTTCGGCCTGGAACCCTTGAAAAATGGGGCCTCGGACCAGAAGTCCTAAATGAGGCAAATCCCGATCTCATCATCACCCGGGTCTCGGCGTTCGGCCAGACCGGGCCCCTTTCTCCTCGGCCGGGCTTCGCTGCGGTTGCAGAGGCCATCGGAGGTTTCCGCGAACTGGTCGGCGACCCAGACCGCCCCCCGGTTCGCGTCGGGGTCTCCATCGGCGACTCGATAGCGGGCATTTACGCGGCGTTCGGATCCGTCATGTCGCTATTCCAGCGTGAAGCCCGCCGCCGTGAGGGCGGTTCCCATCTCCCTCTACGGGAGCGGATCATTGATGTTGCCCTCAACGAGGCCATGTTCTCGATAATGGAGTCCCTTATCCCAGACTACGAAGCATACGGACTCGCACGAGAACGCACGGGCGGACGAATGGAGGGCATCGCGCCCTCGAACGCCTACATGTGCAAGGACGGCGCGAGCATCGTGGTGGCGGGCAATGGGGACTCCATCTTCCAGCGCTATATGAACGTCATTGAGCGGCCGGACCTCGCCAACGACCCAAACTTGCAGAGCAACGATGAGCGCTGGACCCACAGGGAGGAGCTTGATGCCGCAATCGGTACGTGGGCTGCAAACCATACGCAGGCTGAAGCCCTCAGGATCCTGGACGACGCAGGTGTTCCGAGCGGAGCTATCTATACGGCGGCGGATATCTGCCGGGATGAGCAGTACGCTGCGCGCGGGATGGTTCAGCGCATGTCGGTGTCCACAGGCGAAGAAGTGCTGGAGAATGTGGGCTTCCCGGGTATTGTCCCAGTGATCGGCGGGAAGTCACTGCCGATTCGCAGCCTCGGACCGGACTTGGGTGAGCACACCCGCGAAGTCCTGGCTCACGTGCTCGGCATGGATAACAAGGAAATCGAGGCGGTCCTCGCCCAGACCGAGGGAGCACTGCTGTGACCTACGAATTTGCCGCCGGCGCAATGCTCCGTGATGTCACGCTGCGCGACGGGTTTCAGCTCACCGGCAAACCCCTCCCGGCCGACGAGAAGATCAAGCTCATCAGGGACCTTATCCGCTTGGGAGTTCCAGAGTTGGAGATCGGCTCAATGGCGCGGCCTGATCTGGTTCCAGCCATGGCCAACACACTTGAGGTCATCGCCGGCCTGACCGCCGAAGAACTTGAAAAGTGCTGGATCTGGGTCGCGACTCCGCGGCATGTCAAGAAAGCCGCAGCCGCGGGCGCCCGCAATTTTCAGTATTGTTTCTCCGCCAGCGACGCCCACAACCTCGCCAACATCGGAAGAACAACAGAGCAAAGCCTGGCAGCCATGCCGGATGCCATCGCCTTGGCCAAGGCCGCCGGCGGGCGGATCCAGCTTTGTATTGCTACATCCTTCACGTGCCCCTTTGAAGGTCCTGTTCCACCTCAGAAGATCGTTGATATCGCAAACGACCCGCGCACGCTCGGCGCCGACGACATCGTCATCTGCGACACGCTGGGACAGGCTTACCCTAAACAGGTAGCAGACCTCGTCTCCCGCGTTGCTGTTGAGTCTCCCACACGTCGGATCGTGTTCCACGGACATGACACCTGGGGTCAGGGTGTCGCAAACGCTCTCGCCGCCGTCTCAGCGGGCGCCGCAGTCGTCGACGGCGCCCTGGGCGGGCTCGGCGGATGCCCCTTCGCGCCCGGAGCGAGCGGCAACACCTCCAGTGAAGATCTGCTTTTCGCGCTTCGACCCGAATGGCTGGAACCCGGTGGATTCAGCAACCTCGTAGCAAACTCGGACAGCCTGCTCGCACAACTTGATGAACCTAACCGCTCGCGTGCGGTACAGGGAGCCCACTCCAACGCAACCGCCTTCGAGTGGTCCCTCAAGTATCAGGCAGCCCAGGAACAAACCGGGTCCGCCAAGGAGGCTGGCACAAGTTAGACTCACAGGGCAGGAAGCAAAACGCATGAGGGGCAGGGCTACGGACAGAATGATCGGCCAGGACGATCGGGACGAAGAGTACGGTACGACTGACCTTGGCGTACCCGAGGAGGCAGTTCGAGGACTGTCGACAGGAATAAAACCGTTGCTCGTTCTAGGCAAGATTCGCGGGATCCTGGACGCTTTCTCGCTGGAAAATCCGGCGCTGACGCTATCTCAAATCCGTGCTGCAACGGGCTACCCCGCTTCTACCGTCCAGCGACTCGTCGCCAACCTCGTCGCCGAGGAATTCCTGGACCGCGACGACGACCGCATTCGCGTAGGTGTGAAGCTTGCTTTTTGGGCTGCTCCAGCAACCCGCGGCCTAGACGAACTTCATATCGTCAAGCCTGTGCTGCAGCAGCTCCGTGACCTGACAGGCGAGACAGTTTCGCTGTTCCGTCTGGAATCAGGAGTTCGCGTGTGCGTGGCCATGGCCGAGACAAGACACGCCCTCCGACGAGAAATGCACGTCGGAAAAATGCTTCCCCTGCACGCAGGCTCTGCCGGCAGGGTTCTCATGGCCTGGAACCCCCAGGCGGCCGTGACGGCCATGTCATCCACTTTGGAGCGTCTCACCGAGCACACAATCACCAACCCCGAACAGTTGCGCATGGAGGTCGAACAGACCCGCCGAGACGGCTATGCAATCACTTCTGACGAACGGGACGAGGGCGCTACAGGCCTCGCAGCGCCAGTTTTCAACTCGATGGGCGACATCATGGGCGCCCTTAGCATCAGTGGTCCATCGATCAGAGTCACAGCAGAAAAGTGCAACTCCTGGCTAGACCCGCTGATCGCCGCGGCGGAGCAGGCAACCAGACTTATTGGCGGCCGCCTCCCGGCTTGACGCTCCAAGTCCACAGCTGTCAGGTGGTTGAGTATGGGAATTTTCACGCCGGGAACGCTGGAGAAGCTGGAGAAGCTGCCGAAACTACGGCTACCAGGTGCTCCAAAACGCAAACAGAAACAGGCCGGGCAAAGCCTGGCTTGTAGTCCTGAAGCAGTAATCCTTCCGCCGCGGTGCACCTTGGCTCCGCGGCGCAGTCGTCGTTCACCCACACTGACTGGCGGCCGTCCCGGCACTCGATAACCGATGACAATATGCCAACGCCCATGCCCTTTCCGCGGGCGAAAGCGCTGCAAAGTAACCCCGGGCACCAGCTACGCCCGTACGGCTTCTACACACCTAGAGGCTCCAACATAAGCAAGGCATATGACTACATCGTGGTTTGATCACCGCAAAGTAGTTAAGATTTTGCCAATTTGTATTGCGCCCAACTCAATTGCGGTCTAGAGTCGGTGCATGGAAATCCAGACACCGGGGATGAGATTGTCCCTGGACGCCCAGCTCTGTTTTGTGCTGTATGGCGCCTCGCGAGCCTTCACGAATCTGTATCGGCCGTTCTTGGATAGCCTCGGGCTGACTTACCCTCAGTACTTGGTGATGCTGGTGCTCTGGGAACACGACGAGGTCACGGTTAAGGAGCTCGGCACAACATTGCGCCTGACCTCCGGCACGCTGTCGCCGCTTCTGAAACGCCTGGAAGCGCGAGAGCTGCTCACCCGCCGTCGCACTACCGAAGACGAGCGATCGGTGACGGTCACACTGACAGAAACTGGACGACAACTGCGCGAGGGTGCGTGCCCGATTCCGGATCAGATGTTGGCCGCAACCGGGATGGACCTCGACCAAATGCTCGAACTCCGTTCCAGGTTGGAGCGGCTGATCGAGAGCCTGGACGTTGGACCCGAGGCCAAACCCGGCGCGGACGCAGCGCAAACAGGACTGTAAACGGACAAACACATTTCGCCGCACTGGATTCGGGGGAACGACTACGGCCCCCGCGGCGGAAGCCCTACCTCCACTGGACCGGACCTGCGGGAACGTGGCGACCCGAAGGCGCGCCACCCAAGGACCCCTCCCCCCACTCAATTACTTGACTTGAAAGGAATCACCATAATGACTGATGTTGTTTCTACCCGCGCCGTCGTAGGCGTCGTCCTGCCCTCCACGAACACGATCGTCGAACACGACTACTCCATGATGCAGCCAAGCGGGGTGAGCTTCCACTACGGCAGGTCCTACATCATCGAGAAGGAACTCGACTCCGACGAGGCGTTCGACCAGCTGATCCTGGACATCGAGGCCGGAAACGCAAATGCCATCCGCGACGTGATGACGTGCCGGCCCGATTACCTCACGATGGGCATGTCATGCGAAACGTTCTGGGACGGTGCTGCCGGCAACGAGAAGTTCGAAGCGAACGTTCGGGAGCAGGCCGGGGTGGATGCGATCACCACAGGCGCCACCGCAGTTCGATCAGCACTGGAGCTGTTCAGCGCCAAGTCGCTGGCATTCGTTAGCCCGTACATGCCTGTCGGCAACCGCCACGTCACCAAGTACTTCGAAGACCATGGCTACGAGGTAACAGCCCAGCACGCTCTGGAGTGCGAAGGGGCTACCGCGATGAGCAAGGTCACCGAGCGGCAGCTCAGCCAGGCGATGCTTGAGCTGGACAAGACCAATCCAGACGTGATTGTCCAGGTCGGCACGAACCTGTCGGGGATACGCCTGGCCGACGCTGCAGAACGGTTCCTGGGCAAGCCGGTAATTGCAATCAACGCGGCGTGCGTCTGGCACACACTCCGCGCCCTCGGAATCAATGACCAGGCCACGGGCTTCGGCTCACTGCTCCGGGAACACTGACCGAAACCCAAAGGAGGGTAGAGACTGTGAATAAGAACCCAGAACAAGCCACGGACCTCAGCTACGTGTGGCAGCCACTCGACATCGGTCCAATGCGCCTCAAGAACCGCATTGTAGTGCCAGCCCGCACGCTCAACTGGTCCGACGACGGTATTCTAAGTGACCGACACCTCGACCACTACCGGAACCTGGTCGAAGGTGGCGCCTCGTTAATCATTACCGAACAGCACGCCGCCTACCCCGTAGCCAAGGGATCGTTTCACCGTCCCTGTTCCGCTTGGGACACGCGCTCGATTCCGCGGTTCGAACGCGTCGCGGAAATCGTTCACGAACATGACGCCCGAGGGGTCGTCCAACTTTACGGCTCGGGTGCCAACGACAAGGGCACGCTGCTAATGGACGAGTGGAAGGCGTTGTGGGGCGTTTCCGAAGTTCCATCGGTAGTCCATGGCGAGGTTCCCCACATCATGGGAAAGAAGGAATTCGGCGAAATCGTCCAGGGGTTCGCCCGGTCTGCAGTCAACGTCCGGACAGGGGGGATGGACGGAGTCGAATTGCACGCCGCCCACGGGTACCTGCTGGGCCAGTTTCTGAGTCGCATCTACAACAACCGCACTGACGCCTATGGCGGTTCGGTCGAAAACCGATGCCGAATAATCGTTGAAATCGCCTCTGCAATCCGCGAGAAAGTCGGCCACGACCTGGCCGTTGGTATCCGTCTTTCATATGATGAATTTGTCGAAGGTGTCGGTATCACTCCGGAAGAAGCCGACGAGCAGGTCAACCTACTGTTGGCCACCGGGCTCTTCGACTATTTCAGCATCTCCGGGGGGACATACCACACCCTTCACAAGGCCGTCGGCCCAATGGAAGAACCGGACGGCTACCTTGTCCCCTTTGCCGATCGGGCCAAGAAGCTGATAGGGGACCGCGCCGCTGTCATGACAGTCGGCAAGATCCGCGACCTCCACCGGGCGGAAGATATACTCCGAGCCGGCTCCGCTGACGCCGTGGCGATGGGCCGGGCCCAACTCGCTGATCCCCATATCGTCCGGAAGACTTTTGAGGGCCGGGAGAATGAGATTACTCGGTGCACGGGCCAGAACGAGTGCATTGCCCGGCTTTTTGAAGACACTGAAGTCATCTGTGCCATGAATCCCGTCACCGGACGTGAGAACAGATGGCGTCAACTCCTCCCGGTTTCGATTCCCCTTCGCAAGAACGTCCTTGTTATCGGCGGAGGCCCTTCGGGGATGAAACTCGCTTCAGTCGCTGCCACACGGGGCCATTCGGTCACGCTCGTCGACGAAAACGAAACGCTGGGCGGGCACCTGCGACTGCTGGGGGCGATACCAAATCAGCCCGGATGGAACGTTGCAATCGATAACCTCGAACGCGGCCTCAAGAACAGCGGGGTTGAAGTCATTATGGGTCAAAAGGCGGATGCAGACTTCGTCCGAACCTTCGCCGCTGACCGGACTTTCATTGCCACCGGCGCACGTTGGGACACGCGCGGGATGAGCGTCTGGAGTCCTGCTCTGAACGAAGTGCCAGGAACAACGGAGCCCAACGTGCTCACCATTGACGTAGCGGCGAGGAAAGTCCTGAAAGACGGACCCCTCGCTTTGGGCAAGAAGGTTGTCATCGTTGATGAATCAGGAATAGTCCTCCCACTCGGGGTCGCCCAGATGGTAGCCGATGCAGGTGCCAAGGTGACGGTGATCAGCCCCCAGATGTACATCGGAAAGTCCGTCGAACACCAGCTCGAAATGCCATACGTCTTTCCGCCCCTCAAGGCTGCAGGGGTGGATGTGATTAACCAGCATCGCTTCGTGGAGTTCAACGGATCCAGCGCGTTTTTCGAAGACATCTGGGGCACCCCGCGATTGGTGATTGACGACGTCTCCACGCTGGTCCTCTCAGTTAACAGGCGCCCCTACTACCCTCTCTTTGAGGAAGTCGCAAACGACCTCGGCGACGGAGTGACGCTGCTGGGAGACTGCAAGTCGCCTCGCAAGTTGTCCGCACTCACCTACGAAGCGGAACTGCTTGCTCGAAGCATCTAATGCATGGGCATGCCGGAGCTCTACCGATTGGAGGATCAAGTTCGCTACATCGCGCACGAAGACATGAGTGTAGGGTGTCCACGACAGGGAAACCGCGAAGAAGCGCGGTCAGGAAACGATCGAGACGGGCCCAACCCCCAGCGGTGTCGGTAGTTGATGGCGGCAAGGCCCAGGTCAAATCAGTGGCACCGCTGTGCACAGGTGTTTATGCACGGCCGGCCAGTCCGAGAGGCGATCAGTCATATCACGGACGAAGCCTGCCCGCGGGCCTTCGATGGACAGATAACAACAGCATTGACATCACATCGCCCTTGGTCACATTGCCCTGATCGATGTGCATCCGCGGTGTTGCCCGAGCCAGAAAAATCCTCCGGGAGTCCGTTTCTAGTCACTTGCAAATGCCAATTCAGATTTTCCGGGGTGGGTCCGCGGAAAATGGCTGCTGCCTCGTGGACTCTTCGCCTTGAAACCGGCATCCCAAACGGAGCCCCCGGTTCAAGGCGAAGAGTGACCACGTCTTCTGATTTACTGCAAAGGAATCCAAACCATCATGAGTATCAAGAACCACTCCCTGACGCAGCCCAGCGCCTGTGAAGTGATCACCCGACTTTCCTTCGTCGACAACCGAAGCTTTGCCCTGCTTCGTCGTTGGAGCCCGGAAACCGGTCAGCCAGGACCTGTCGAGATCCTTATCGGAGAAATGGTGACCGTCGAGCGCCTTGCAGACATTCCCTTGCCGCAACGTACCGCCGGGTACGGTCTGGCCCACGATGCCCTTGCACTGGTTCCGTTCCGTCAAATCGAAGAACGTGGTTACGACTGCCAAGACGACGGAGCACCGTTGCAGGTACTTCGCATTGAAGAGGTTCACGAGTTTTCACTCGAAGACGTACTTGGGGCACTACCGACAGAAAACGTCACGCTCCTCGACCAAGGCTTCGATATCGACGACGAGACCTATGAGGCGATCGTCAATCGGATCATTCACGACGAAATCGCCGCCGGGGAGGGCGCGAACTTCGTCATTAGGCGGGATTTCAACGCCCAATTGGAGGACTACACGAGGCAGACGGCATTGACCCTCTTCAAACGCCTGCTGACTGCCGAGCGCGGCGCATATTGGACTTTCCTGGTTCACTCTGCTCCCGCTAAGGGGGGCGGGACCGGGCGCACTATCGTCGGGGCAAGCCCAGAAGCCCACATCCGCCTTAACAACGGCGAAGCCGTGATGAATCCGATCAGTGGCACCTACCGTTACCCTGAGACCGGACCGGATCTTGCTGGTCTGCTGGACTTCCTTAGCGACCCCAAGGAAGTCGGCGAACTGTCTATGGTTCTGGACGAAGAGTTGAAGATGATGTCCGCAGTCGGAGACGGCGGCGGGGAAGTCCGCGGCCCCTATCTCCGAGAAATGGCTCATCTGGCTCATACAGAATTCGAGATTCGTGGCCGCACAAGCCTGGATGCGCGGGATGTCTTGCGCGAGACGATGTTCGCTGCGACCGTCACCGGAAGCCCGCTAGAGAACGCATGCCGCGTGATCAGACGATACGAGCCATCCGGACGTGGCTATTATGCCGGAGCATTGGCCCTGTTCTCCCGCGGTTCCGACGGTGCCCAACAACTCGATTCTCCAATCTTAATCCGCACCGCTGATATAGACGCAGAAGGCAGACTGCGCATGAGTGTGGGCGCTACTTTGGTGCGAAACTCCGACCCGCGTTCGGAAGTCGCTGAAACGTGGGCAAAGGCCGCTGGCATCCTCTCTGCCCTTGGTGTCCGAAACATCCGCGACAGTCACCCGGTAACCCGAGGAGGGGCTCGGCGCACGGTGGCTGAACGACCGATGGCAACCGATCGCCGGGTCCGCAAATTATTGGAAGACCGAAGAGACTCCCTCGCTCCATTTTGGCTACAACCGCAGGGGTTCATGCCTCCCCCGCGTGCTGAGGCTTTAATCATTGATACCGGCGACGCTTTCACCGCGATGCTTGCACACGTATTGCGCTCCGCAGGCCTGCAGCCCAGCATCCATAGCTATAGCGATGACAATCTCGCTGGATTGGTCGAAGTGTCCCCAGGCCTTGTCGTCCTCGGGCCAGGTCCCGGCGACCCCACAGACCTGGAGGACAAGAGAATGAACAAACTCGAGAATCTGGCAGCTGCTCTTGTGCGGCGAGCCTATTCGAAAGCACTTCCGGTGCTGGGCGTCTGCCTGGGTCACCAGCTGATCGCACAGCATCTCGGGTTTCAGCTGTCACGAAAGCCACGACCGTATCAGGGCATGCAAGAAAAAATCGACTTTTTCGGCCGCGTCTCGAAGGTCGGTTTCTATAATTCGTTCGCAGCATATGCGGACGACTGCGTGGCGGGAAAGTTTGCCACGCAAGGAATTGAGCTATCCCGTAGCTCAGACACAGGGGAAATCTACGCCTTCCGTATGCCCGCGATCGCCGGAATCCAATTCCACCCGGAGTCCGTCCTGACTATGGATGGGCCGGCAGCCATGCGTGATGTCCTCCGGCAACTCCTACCGGAGCGCGTCTACGACTGAATTGCGGCGCTTCACGGGCACCGCGGTGCCCAGTGTCAGCGATGCAGACACGTGTGACCGTCTTCCCGGCAATGCCGACCATATTGACCCACCGCTACGGGAACCCCGTGAATACTCCTGGCTGGCTCAGTCTGAGCGACCGAGAGCAAATAACCCATTCCTTTATAGGCCCTGTTTACAGGCGGCTGAACTGTCTGATTGCGTGTGATCTGTGCAACTGCTAGGCTTGCTCATATAATGAGCCTCGAACCACAATGTGGGCATTGGTACTCGGCACCTAGCGTGTGGCAGTCGCGAATCCGCGCGCAGACGCATAGATCAGACGCAGAATGTCCAAGCACTGAATTGCTGAGCCGAACATAAGTGCGAACGGCTACCCTACGCACCTACAACTCCATCCCATATGTCAGAAAAGGTGATCTCGTGGACGAGCAAACACGGACAATTTATGCTCAAGGCGGCATCGGCAGCGATGTGCCTCTTGGGACCCGGCCTGCGGTTCTGGTCGTCGATTTCATAAACGGTTTCACTGATCCCGAATGCGCCGTGGGTTCGGATCTGACCGCGGAAGTCGAGGCCACCAAACAGCTGCTGGATGTCGCCCGCAGCCTTCAGGTTCCTGTCATATTCACGACCGTGGCATACCACGCGCACATGAAAGACGCTGGCATCTGGCCTTTCAAGATGCCTGGTCTGGCCGAGTTGCAGCTCGGCAGCCGCGAGGTGGAAGTCGATGCGCGGCTTGACCCCCAGCCTGTCGACGTAGTTATCACCAAAAAAGGTGCGTCTGCATTTTTTGGGACGAATCTCGTCGCTGTCCTGACCTCCCAAGGAGTGGACACGGTAATACTCTGCGGCGCCACAACCAGTGGCTGTATTCGGGCCACTGCCATTGACCTGATGCAGTACGGCTATCCGGCTCTTGTCCCTGAGGAATGCGTTGGCGATCGCGCCACGACGCCACATGAGTCGAACCTCTTCGACATCAACGCCAAGTACGTAAATGTAGTCGCGCTGCAAACGACTCTCAGCTATCTACAGGGTTTGGGGGACGGGGTGTCCGCTGCAGAGAGGGATTCTGCCGTTTCCTCGCGTCGCTGAGCCAACCTTTGCAGCACATTTAGTTCCAGTCTTCGCGGATTTCACCGCGCCGATCCGAATCGAGAGACATTCATGGGTTACACCCTTGCCGAAAAAGTGTGGAAATCCCACATCGTGCACCACGAAGAGGGAAAACCGGACCTTCTGTACATCGATCTTCATCTCGTGAATGAGGTGACCAGTCCTCAGGCTTTCGAGGGGTTGCGGCTTTCGGGCCGCACTGTTCGTCGACCTGATCTCACTCTGGCGGTTGAGGACCACAATGTCCCTACTATCGGGATTGATAAACCGATCGTTGACCTCACTTCAAGGCTCCAGGTTCAGACGCTCCGTGAGAACTGCGCGGCCTTCGGCATCAACCTGTTTAATATGGGCAGCAAAGAACAAGGCATCGTCCACGTCATTGGTCCCCAGCTTGGCCTCACCCAGCCCGGGATGACGATTGTCTGCGGTGATTCGCACACCTCCACGCACGGCGCCTTCGGCGCTTTGGCCTTTGGTATTGGGACCAGTGAAGCTGAGCATGTCCTGGCCACCCAGACACTGCCCCTGCAGCCGTTCAAGACGATGGCCGTGAACATTGAGGGCAAACTGGCTGCCGGTGTCACGTCCAAGGACGTCATTCTTGCCCTGATCGCGAAGATCGGCACCGGCGGAGGCCAGGGGTACGTTCTGGAATACCGTGGCGAAGCCATCCGGGAGATGTCCATGGAGGCCCGCATGACCGTCTGCAACATGTCCGTGGAAGCCGGCGCCCGCGCAGGGATGATCGCCCCGGACGCCAAGACCCTTGAATATCTCAGGGGCAAGCCCCACGCACCGGACGAGGCGGAATGGGCTTCAGCCTCCGACTACTGGCTTTCGCTTGGAAGTGACCCGGATGCTGTGTACGACGCTGAAACCACCTTGAACGCTGAACTAATCACACCATTCGTCACGTGGGGAACGAATCCCGGACAGGCTGTTTCCATCAGCGGCAGCGTCCCGTACCCGAGCGACTTCTCAGAAGAACGCGACCGGGCCGCAGCGGAAAAATCCCTAGCCTATATGGGGCTCGCGGCTGGGACGGCCATGCGGGATATTCCGGTCGACATGGTCTTCCTGGGTTCCTGCACGAACGGCCGCATCGAGGACCTGCGGGCAGCTGCTGCGGTTCTGGCAGGCCACCGGATCAAGAAAGGCCTGCAGATGCTGGTGGTCCCCGGATCCATGAAGGTCAAGGCCCAGGCGGAAGAAGAGGGCCTGGACCGGATCTTCCTCGACGCGGGTGCAGAGTGGCGCTTCGCTGGATGCTCGATGTGCTTGGGTATGAACCCGGACCAGGTGCCTGCCGGCAAACGCTGCGTCTCCACGTCCAACCGGAACTTCGAAGGTCGTCAGGGCCGGGGCAGCATGACGCACCTGGCCTCTCCCCCGGTAGCAGCGGCGACCGCGATCAGGGGAACCATCTCAACACCGTCGGACCTGGCCCAGGCCGGAACAGGAAGCTAGATGAGTAAGTCCCATTGCTGGGAACGGGCGTGGAGGCTTTTAAAGTAAGGCGGAGAGTGTTAAGCCGGGTTTGTGAACACTCAACTAAACACTCTCCTGACCACACTTTACGTCTATTTGGATGACCATGTCCTGCCGGATCTGGGCGTGTCCCGGACCCGGCGGCCAGGCCGCAAACCATTGCTCAGCGACGCAGAACTGTTGTGTTTGGCGGTGGCGCAACATCTCTTGGGCTTCTCCTCCGAGACGAGGTGGATCCGGTACGCCCGGGTCCACCTGTCCGGCATGTTTCCCGGCATCCCGCACCAATCCGGCTACAACAAACGCCTCCGGGCCGCCGGCTCCCTGATCGCGGCAGCGATCACCGCACTGGCAAGGGATACCCCGTCCTGGCATGAGCTCCTGCGCCTGGTTGATTCCACCCCCGTCCCGTGTGGCATGTCCCGGGAAACCGTCAAACGCTCCGACCTGTCCGGCCATGCCGGCTACGGCTACTGCGCTTCCCACTCCCGCTACTTCTGGGGGTTCCGGCTCTACCTGATCAGCACCCCGGACGGCATGCCTGTCATCTGGGGCCTGGCGAACCCGAAAATCGGTGAACGTGAAGCCACCCAGGCGCTCCTTGAGCACGACCACCACCTCATCCGCGAAGGACAGGTCATCCTCGGTGACAAGGGCTTCGCCGGGCGGGAATTCGAAGCATTCATCACCGAGAATCTAGGCGCGACGCTGATCCGCCCGGACCGCAAGGACGAGAAACCCCGCTTCGGCAGACTCGGCGGCATCCGGCAATGGATCGAATCCGTCTTCGACACCCTCAAGGGCCAGCTCGGCCTCGAAGATCACGGCGGACGCACCCTCGAAGGTGTCTACGCCCGGGTCGGCGCCAGACTACTCGCCCTTGCCGCCGGCATCTGGCACAACTGGCGCATCAACGCACCCCGCAAGCGCTCACTCATCGCCTACGACCACTAAGAACCAATAGGACTTAATCATCTAGTATGCAGAAATTCACCGTCCACACCGGCGTGGCCATGCCCCTGAAACAGACCAATGTCGACACCGACCAAATCATCCCGTCCAAGTTTCTGAAGCGAATCGGCCGGACAGGGTTTCAGGACGCACTGTTCGCCGACCTTCGCACGGACGAAGCATTCCCGCTCGATAATCCTCGCTATGTCGGCGCATCCATTTTGGTTGCGGGAGCCGACTTCGGAACGGGATCATCCAGGGAACACGCAGTCTGGGCCCTCATGGACCACGGCTTCAAAGTCGTTATCTCACCGAAGTTCGCGGACATCTTCCGCGGAAACTGCGGAAAAGCAGGGCTGGTAGCCGCACGCCTGGAGCAGACAGACGTAAATGAACTCTGGAACGCAATCGACAGCACCTCCGGTCTCCAACTGACCGTCAACCTAACAGACCAAACCATCACCTGCGCCAGACGCAAATACGCCTTCGACATCGACAACTACGTCAAATGGCGACTCCTCGAAGGACTAGACGACATCGACCTCACACAACTAGCCAACGCCGACATCGAAACCTTCGAAGCACAAAGACCGCGATTCCTGCCCACCGTCCTCTAACCTCACCACGAACGCGGAGGCTAGCCCCGGCACTGTCATCGCAGGCCACAATAGCTTGTCCACCTACATCGATGAGCAAGAGGAAGCAATAGAAGCCGATAAGTGTCCGCGCCACTGGAATGATGCTTTACCAATCGGCGCAATCCCCCTCGACCACGGGAATGCCTAGCTGGAGACGCCCAGGAAAGACACGGCTTCGGGTTGAGAAGTACGGACTGGGAACTCAAAATGATCAGGGGAGCCATCATCTGCCAAGGCGCGGTCGCAAGCTCGAAGGACGACCCGGCGTTCGGCGTTCGGATTTCAGCGAAAGGACCTAAAGGATGGCTCTCCGTCCGCACCACTCTTGGATACCGCTTGTTGGTGAATGGGTGCAGATTCGACGCTCCGGCTACGATATCGACAAGGGATTTGTGGACGCCGTGACCGAAGGCGACCAAATCCTCTGGCTGGCGCCTGAAGGAGTAGTTTCCCGGCGGCCAGTACCTCGAACTGCACACATTGAGGTTTGGGTCGACAACAAATGGGAAGCCTGCTGAAGGCGGCTGGCAGGGTGGGGTGTTGACGCCAACCGAAAATAGGACCAAAAACGCCGAGTGAAAATGAGTCCACTGACCATTATGGAAAGGTGATCAGATTGGATGTTTGGGCGCAGATACGCCACCGATAGGCGACGGAGAAAGTCCTCTAGGGGAGTTGGCTAAACAGCTCGGGGTTTCCGGGGGACGGTGGACCCGGCGTTGGAGGCGGAGCGGCCACCGAAATATGAGCGGAAGCCGGCCGGTTCGAGCTTCGATGCTTACGCTCTGCAGGTGCGGGCCTTGTTGGTACAGATGCCGACGATGGCAGCCTCAGTACTGGCCGAACGTGTCGGACGGACAGGCACTGCATCCGTGTTCCGGGACAAGGTCCGTGGACTCCGGCCCCGAGTATATGCTGGCGGATCCAGTGGACCGTCTTGTCCATGAACCGGGCCAGGCGATGCAGTGCGATTATGGTTTTCCCATGAGCCCCTGCCGCTGGGTCACGGGCAGGAGGGCAACCTCCGGTGTTGGTGATGACGAGCGCATTCTCCGCCCAAGCAGCTGGTCTGGGACAACGAACCAGGGATCGGGCAAGGCCGGCTGACCGAGCCGCGGCGGCGTTCGCCGGCGTGCTGGGCTGCGAAATCCGGCAGTTGCCGCCCGGCCGAGCTCCGCGTCCGGGACCGGGCGATGCGGCCGTTGACGCTGGTGGCACCCGAGTTCGTCATTCGCAGCAGCGTCCGGCTGTCACGGGACTACTACGTGCGGGGCTTCTCCAACGACTATTCCCTGGACGCGGGCACGATCGGGCGGATCGTGGATGTTGAAGCAGACTGGGGAAAAGGTGACAGTGAGCACCGACGGCCCGCTGCTTGCCAGCCAAGAACGGACGTGGGCCAGACATCAGATCATCACCGATCCCGCGCATCTGGTCAAAGCCGCATTCCTCTGACGGATCCACCGCAGCGTCAAGGCCGGACGGTCCACGGGTGTTGGCTCACGAACCCCCTACCTCGGCAGGACGCCGTTGTAACGCATCACCTGCGGTCCGGCTATTGCCTCTATGGGTCGCGGGACCGCGCCGGGGTCATCCTCGATGGAGTAAACGAGCCGGGCTTTGTTCGTGATGTTGTCGATGTTTTCCGTCGTGATGTTGATGGCTGTCGAACGGTTCTAAGCTTTTGGGCCAGTTCCTTCTGCGGCCAGAAAAACTGGCCCATGTATGAATCGACGGGCCGTTCACCGAAGCTGTTCCTTGGTGCGCGAACGCTCTCGCCCCCGAAGACGACGGGACCGGGGATGCGGGCGTAGAGGGTCTGCAGGCGTTCTTGTGCTGCGCGGCCGCGAAGACTCCCCATGCTCACCCCTTTGCTGTTCTGACCGGTCCCGCCGGTCTGAACAGCCTACAGTCGCGGGCCGCGGTACCCGGTGGACGGTCCCCCGGCAGCGGGACCGTCCTGCCCGCGACGGCGCTGCTCATCCTCGGCGGCAGCTTGCTCTGCGCGTTGCCGGCGGAGCCGTTCCACTGCGGAGGAACCGTCCTTGCCGGCCCTGACCGCACGTGACGCGGCGAGGCGTTCGGCAAAGGTTCCCGGCTGCCGGGCGGCTGCGGTCTTGTCTGCTTCCTCGCTGCGGCGACGGGCCGCGATGTCCTCCAGTGCTTCTTTGACCGATTCCGGCCGGTCCTCCGTATCATGGCCGGTCGTGGACCGGTTCCCGCGTACTTTGCGGGCCAGGGCGGCGATGCGTTCGGCGCGTTCCTGGGCCGGGCTCAGCTGCGCCTCGGCGCCGCGGGTTTCCTGCAGGTGGTCGACAACGTGTTCGGCAGGGGTGGGGGTTTCCTTTACGAGGGCCTCGACCTGGGCGGCTTCGGCCATGTGTGCAGCGTCGGCCGGGGCGAGGGGTTCCTTGACGGTCTGGGCACTGTACTTGTGCATGGCCGTGATCCTCGCGGTCAGCTCCGCACCCGTGCCGTTCTCCTGGTGCTGGGCGGGAACGGGTGATATCTCGGACACCGGCACGCGGTAGGTGTCGCGGTAGGTGGAGATTTCCACGGCGAGCTGGCGCCACTGCTCTTGCCGTGCAGGGTCCGAGGGTACCGGGCCCAGGGCGGTAGCCCAGGCCGGCGGCTCGGCGGCGAGTTGTGCGCCCAGCCGGGTGGCTTCGTTGGCCATGAGCTCACGCCGTGCTGCGAGTTCCTTCCGCCACAGTGCCGGGGTGTCCTGGTGGTTCATGACGTCGGCCGGTGCCATCCAGGCGGCCAGGCGGTCCGGCGCCGGTTCCTGGATTACGGGTGCGGGCAGTTGGCGGCGCAGTTCGATTTCGGCGCGGATCCTGGACTGGATCTGTGCCGCGGCCTGGATCCGGGAGGCGTGCTCGTCCCGGGCGTAGTTGGTCACTGCGCCGCGCTCGTAGGCTTCATCGGCCCGGGCTTCCGGGTTCATCAGCTCACGCAGCGCCTGCTCCTTCTGCAAGGAGGATGCAAGCCACCGGGCTTTGCTGGTTGCGGCGGTGTCGTTGATCGTCGTATCGGTGCGCAGTTGCTGCGTCGCGGCGGTGATCCGGGCGGCCAGGTCATTGTCGCTGAGGTGCCCGTGCAGGCGCCGCTGCCACGGGGTGTCCTTGCGTTCGGCCAGCCAGCCGCGCACCGGGGTCTTCCGGTCGGGTTCTTCCGTGGACGGCATTCTGGATGCTTCGGCCTTGGCACGCATCAGCTCACCGACGGCGCGCTTGTCCAGACGGTCCAGGACATCGTCGCTCATGGATTCCAAGGGGCGACGGCCCGGATCCTGGGCGCGCTCACGCCACCGGACGAGGCGGTCTTCGACGCGCCAGGCCAGCACCGCCCCGGGATCGTCGGAGGCGTCGAAGTCACCTTCGTTGATGCTGTCCTTGAGCAGGTTGGAGATGTTGAAGCCGTCGTTCTCCGCGTGGCGCAGGTGCGTGGCCACAGCACCCCACGCAGTGGACTTGGTGAAGCCGGCTGCTGTTCCTTCGCCCAGGACACGGGCGGCGAGGTTGGCCATGCGCAGCTCGTTGGCCTGGTCGTCGATGTCCCGGTACGCGGCGGACATGTCCGGCAGGGACCGGGTCCGGGCGCGGGCGGCGTCCATCTGTTCGTGCGCGGTCAGGTTGGAATCGTGGTTCGCGGCCACACTGGCCAGGACATCCTCGAGGGTTTCGCCGGCGGCCACGACGCCGTAAAGCTTGTTCGACTCCCGTCCGCGGGAGGCGGCAACATAGGCCAGGGACCGGGACAGGCCGGAGCTGATGAGGGCGTGCGTGGTGTCGCACGTGAGGCCCTGGGTGCGGTGGATCGTCGCGGCGTACCCGAGCATGGTGTGGACGCGCACGTACTCGGCCGGAAGGGTCAGCGTGCCCTGGTGGCCGTGGTGTCTGACCGTCAGCGAACCGTCCTTGTGGGCCTTGATCACGTCCCAGACGTCGTTGTTCTTCACGAAGTCTTTGCCCCGGTTGGTGGAGAGCCGCCGGTTGTTCTCACGGGTGACCACAATGTCCCCGGCACGGGCGGTGAGGCCGTCGCGCAGCAGAGCGGCCGGCTTCTTCGCGTCCAGCTCACCGGTGGCGATCTTGTACGCCTGGGCGCGGGCGTTCAGCTCGGTGACCGTGGCGTTGTCGAACGCCATCATGATGGAATGCTTGCCCGCGTTCGTGTCTTTCTGCCACGCCCCGAACACCAGCGAGGTCATGGTCTCGGCGTCCCCGCCGAGGACGCGGCGGTTCTGCCGGTAGAACGCCCACGGGTCATCCACGCCGGTTGCCGGGGGTTCGCGCAACGCCAGGGTCGCAGCCGCTTCGGCATCGTTCGGGGACCCATCCGCGTTGCGGAAGCGGTGCAGATCTTCCAGGTACACGGCGCCGACGGTGTTCTTCAAGAGGCGCAGCGCGCCGCCGGATGCGACGGCCGAAAGCTGCTGGTCATCGCCCAGGGCACGGACCACGGCACCATGCTGGTCCGCGATCGTCACGGCAGCGGCGAACAGCTGGGTGCCGACCATGCCGGCCTCGTCAATGATGATCACGTCCCCGGGTTTCGGGGTGGTCTTCTCATCGGCCCGGCCGCTGCTGTGGGCGAGCACGAAGGAGTCGATCGTCGTCGCCGTCGCGCCCAGTTCGACACCCATCACGGCGGCTGCGACGGCTGTCGGTGCGAGACCGAACACCCTGCCACCGGCGGCGCGGACGGTGTCCGCTGCGAGCTTCAGCGCGGTGGTCTTGCCGGCACCGGCAGGGCCGACACCGACCATCAAAAGCCGGTCGCTGGTGGCGAACTCCCGGGCCATGCGCAGCTGGCCGGCATCGAACTTCTTGTCCTGCCTGGCCAGCGCGGCGTCGAAGGATTCAACGGTGGCCGCAGGGATGACGACGCGCTGCGCGGCGGTCAGAAGGCGGTCTTCGCTGTGCAGGATCCCGGCCGAGGTGTACAGCGTGGCGTTGGCGCGGCCGTACTTGGATGCGCCGCTGGCCAGCCGCAGCTCCTTCAGTTCTGGGACCGGGGTTTCGGGGGTGATGCGCAGCGAGTACTGGTCGATCGCACGGGCCGTGACCTGCTCCAGCAGGGCATCAGGGATGGGCATTTCACCCAGGCGGGAACCGAGCCGGCGCAGTGCCTCGGCCTCGATGTGGTGTTCTCCCCACACTCCCCTGTCGCGTTCCAGACGCTCGATGATCGCGGCCGCTTCCACGGCCGGGTTGAGTTCATCAGCGTGCGAGACAAGCCAGCCTGGCTTGTCCTGCTCGCCGGCATCGCGGGCGTCGTGACGGTGCGCGCGGGCGTGTTCCAGCGCCTCGGGGCCGACCTTCACGCCGGGGATGGATCCAAGGTCCTGCATCCATTCCTGAACCAGAACGGAGAGCTGCCGGGCTTCCTTTTTGGACGGCCTGGTGTCCAGGGTTGCCTGCTGTGCGAGGGCGATCAGCTGCTTCTTGGAGGGCCCGTAACCGTGCTTGTCGGTGAACTCCCGGGCCAGTTCATCCAGCACCGGCTTGATGCCTTCGCGGCGGGAGGAGGCGGCGTCGATGGCGGCGACGTCGACGCCGGCGATCTCGATCACCGGCCGGTCCCCGGCAACTTTGCGCTCGCTCAGGCCGAGGCCCAGGCGTGCGCAGATCTTCTCCATAACCAGCCGGTTGTACCGCTCGGAGGCGGCGACGTTGAACTGGTACAGGTGACGGGCGTCCAGGGCGGACCATTTGCCGTCAACGCCCAGGACCTTGTTCGACACCACCACGTGATCATGCAGCTGGGGATCCCCGGTGCGGGAATCGTAGTGCCGGAACTTCGTGTAGATCAGTCCTCCGTCGACGTCTTCCTGGCGGACGCCGTTACGGCCCCGGCGGGTGAACGTCGCTTCCTTTTCGAGGAAGGTCATGGTCTCGGCGATGGCCTCGTTATGGGCCGCTTCGATCTGTTTGCGGGCCTCATCACCCCCGGTTGCCCACAGCACGGAAGCGGATTTCGCGGGCGCGAACACGAGGTCGAAACCCGCCACTGCCTGCGAGCCAGGCTTGGTCTGGGCGGTGACGAAGCGCCCGAGTTCTTCCTTGTCCTTGGCGTTGCGGCCGTTCAGTTCACGGAAGTACCGGGCGCCTTCCTTCATGCGGATCCGCCGCCGCGTATCGGCGTCAGGATCGGCATGGTTCATGCGCTTGTAATCGCCCATCGCGACGGTAATCCGGCCCTGCAGCTCGTGATCTTTCTGCGAGAACTGCTTGAAGCGGGCACCCAAACGCACGTCAGCATTCTTGTCAGCTTCCACCATCACTTCGGCGTTCGGATGAATTCCTTCGCCAAACAAGGCTGCCATCTGGGCCTCAGTGACCTCACCCGAAACGTCCAGGTGGGCCGCCCCTCCCCCACCCCATTGGCCCGGGGGGTTGCCGTCCACCGTGTAGTAATCGCCCAACTGACGGCCCGCCGCGCGCAGCTCATCAGCCGAGGCGACTTCACGCGTGTAGTACGTGTATCCGTCGCCGGCACTGAGCTTGTGCACGGTCATCACGGACCCCAGCATAGCGCCCGAACCGCCTCGCTCATCGATGATGCATGAGGTGTGACAGATATTGCGCTTTTTGGGTTTGTGGAATCGGTGACGGGAGGGACGAGCTAACTCGATGGAACAAAGACGAAAAGGGTAGGATCGGGCCATCAAGATTTGATGCGGTTCTGCACATGAGAATGGGCGGTGGGTAACACGTTTTTCCGTTATCCACGGTCCGTTCGATTGTGTAGAACCGCCGCCCAGGTTATCCCCGGGTGGGCAGGCGGAGAGACCGTCCTTTTCTCGAAAGCTGTCCACCCGGGGATAACCCGGGCACAACCAGACCGAGCGTAAGCGAGGACCGCTGCGGCGCACGCCGCCGGCCCTGGCCCTGACCCGGCGATAGCCGTTAGGTCCGGGGCGCGGATAACCCAAGGGGAAGGGACCCAAAGCTATGGCAACACCACGGAAGTCTGCGCAGCAGTTGGCGGCCCGCGAGAAAGCCCGTACCAAGGCCAAGGAACTGACGGAACGTCACGAGCGGCTGATTGAGATGGCCGCGGAATTCTTCGAGCAGCAGGAGCAAGCCGAGCTGTTGCGTGCGGAGGCAAAGAAGAGAGCAGAAGCCATCCTGGCGAAAGCCGAAGCTGACGCGCAGAGCGCCGTTCAAGCCGCAGCACAAACAGTCAAGGCGATGCTGGACGCGGGAGAAGCCAGATCCGCCGTCGCGGCACGGCTTGGCCTGAGCGGCGCCGAAGTGAAGCGGATGATTGACCTGGTCACAGAACGTCCGGATCCTGCAGAACCGGACGAGGTGCAAGGCCCGGAGGTTACAGAGCCCGGTGACGTGGAGGCCGCGTAGCGGGGCTTCGCGGCCCACCTCTGAACCATGTTGCTTAAACAGAAAAGGCCGCTCACAAGCCGGCCTTTTCTGCTCCTCGGCAAAAGGAAATCTCCCGTTAGCTTAGCTGAGGATCGGTGGCGGGCCGCAAACTCATCGGTGGACATCATTGTCCCTGGATGCGCGGCTGCGGGGTGCGGGATCGGGTAGCCGCGTTGAATGGCGGTCCGCCGCTGGTGGGTGGCTGCTGTGGTTCGCCCTGGGCGGCGGACCGCCCGCCGATCGGGAGGTTCCCTGTCCCCTCACGGTGAGTGGCCGTGGCCGTGCCGGGCGGGTGGGGTTCCGCCCGGCACGCCGGTCTTACTTCGCCGTTTCTTCCTCGGTGGGCTTGGCGCTGTCGAGGATGATCTGCTCAACCTCCGACGGCGTGTATCCCCAAGTGATCAGCTGGTTCAGGTAGTCACGGTGGGTCTGGGACGGGGACCGCCACGAGTCCTTGGCGATCGTCTTCTCATACCCTGCACAGACGAGCGCGATCAGCGAGATCTCGGGCCGCGTTGTCGACTTGGCGACGTGGTCCCGGAGCGGGTTCCATGCCCAGCGGTCGCTGTCTTCGAACGTGGCTCCGATCATTTCGGCGGCCACCTTGCCGTCGTACCCGCTGGCGGTTTCGGGGTGGTGGGTGATCGCGTGGACGGTGAAGTACTGCCACCCTTTCGGCGCGGTCTTGCGGGCGGCGAGCAGGGTCTTGACCCAGTCGCGGCGCACGGTCGTTGCCGATTCCATGGCTTTGTTGTTGGCGATCAGGGTCTTCCGCTCGGCCTTCTGCTCGTCGGTCATCGGGCCTTTCCGGGCCTGAGTGCCGCCGTCGTAGCGTTCGTACTTCGGGGTGAAGCCCTGTTCTTTCCAGCCGGTGATGACGGGCTTGGCGTTGTGCTGGCCCCGGTAGTCGGTGCTGATCACGTAGGCGTTGGCGTCCTCCTCGGTGGCCGGTTCTCCATCTGCCCGGTTTGCCGCTGAGACGTACAGGTTCTCCTCGTCGGCGTAGTTCCCGGCGTCCTCCACGATGGTCTTGCCCTGGCTTCCAGTTCCGCGATCAGCCCCGCGAGGGCGGCGGCCCGCTCGCGCTCGTCGCGCAACTTCTGGGCTACGTGGAACAGCTGCTCGGGTTCGTCCGTGATGACCGATTCCAACTCAGCAAGGGCTTCCTCATCCGACTCGATTATGTGGACAACCACAACTCGTCAAGGACGTCAGAACAGTTCCAGCGTGGCGCCTGGTGCCCCGCAGGGTAAAGGGCCCCAAAAGGTTCCGGTTGGGCACTAGGCAGTCGGGTAAAGACTTGCGGACGATGGGTACCGTTTAGTGGTGGAAAGTCGTTGGTTGTTGCCTGTCCTTCAGCCGGTCCAAAAGGGCAGTGTGGAGCGCGCGTCAAGACTCCGCGGTGTAAGACCGAGAGTCTATGAAGGTTGAATGCGAGACTGTCCTAATGAGTGGTGTCGAGTATCAAGGTCTGGTTCCGGTCCGTGCAACGGTTGTTCCGGCCAGGGCTGCCTACCTTGTGCGAGATGGTAGCTGCGCTGGCTTCCGTCGTGCGGTGCGGGAAGCTAGTACAAGGTGGGGCGGCGCCACTGAGCTAATCCTTCCCGTCCTCGAAGGTGGGCATATAGAGGACTGGGTGAGAAAGGTTGTATCGGATTCAGCGGTCGACGGCCTCGTAAACGTGGATCTACCCGAGGCCGAAGCCGAAACTGTCGCGGCCGAGCTTGGCTTGCCGTGGGTCCCAATTGAACGCATTGACAAGGACGGGCCGGTCAGATTGACCTGCCACCCCAGTTGGTTGGAGGCGCCGGCATACCCGACTTCGTGGGTGGTCGGTGGGCCTTCCGACCGGTTGTGGCAGGCAGTTGCCGCTGGTGAGCTGTCAGATCAACACCTGGACCTGATGCCTGGTCACGATCTGGCGCTGTCAATGCCGAAAAATAGGGACGGGACTGGAAGGGCTCAGTTGCGCGGACACACGTGGCTGGACCGCACCGTGGTTTCCTTGAACGAAATCTACGCGAGCCCGAGTCCTCTCAGCGCGCCGACCATCCTCTGGATTACAGCTGACGACAATTTGAACGATTGCTGGGACTTCTGGAATGTTCGGGCGTTGCGCCCGCTTAGGTTTGCCAGAATGCCAATCTTCTTGCTGCCTTATGAAGATCTCGCTCATTGGGTGGACTTCGACAAGCAGCTGCTGGCAACCTTGGATCGCCCGAACGAGTTCTCGCCCGATGTAGTCATTACCAGCACTAGCGTTGGAGAATCAGATCTGCACGGCTTGGCCAAGAAACTCCAACTGGTACGTGCCGAACTCTCGGATATCGAACTGTTCGGTGGATATCCATTGACTACTGAGCGCCGCAAGGCGCCGTTCACATACAGCGTCCACGAGGGCGTGGCCCAATTTGTAGATTTCGATCGCCGCTACGGCGTTGGAACACAAGTCGACACACACTTCTTCAAGGGGCGTGATACATCGGTAAAGTTCGATTCTCCTGTCCCGTTCAAGTTCGAGGGAGGAGCCCTCCTCGTCCGGCTGGAAAGCCCAATGTTTGACGGCCCTACCGCGCCGCGACGCAGTTGCATCGCTAATTGCACCTGGGGCAACTTGGCACGACGATGGCATCCAGCTGGGTGTCTACGCGCGACAGCAGTTTCGCCTAGACATGAGAGTCCCCGGCCTGTCGGAGGCTCTTAGCGCCCTCCTCACAGCCAAGGTCCGTACCTATGCCCTATCTGACAAAGGAAACCTCGCGGCGGCATTCCATAAACGGGACGGGGAAAAAGGAGCTCTCCTAGAACCGAACCTCTATGAAGCAATCCGTGAGCTCACCACACCGCGTTCGAGAAGCCTGGTCAATGAGCTCTCGCGAGTGATAGGCGCGGAGGAATCGTCCGAGAACATCATGGATCTGGCCCAGCGATGGGCGGTGCAGGGCAAGAGGATTTACCGGAGCGTTTCCGGAGTCCAAGGAATTCCGAACCCTGCGGCGGCAGCTGCTTTGGAACGACTCTGCGCGCTCGGGTGGGCAGAACGCGGGCTAGAGATCAAGTGCACGACGTGTCACACATCAAGCTTCTTGGGGCTGGGCTCGATCCTCGCCAAGAATGGTGCCCAGTGTCCGGCTTGCGACGATGCCCAGCAGTACACAATGACAGGCGGAGGACCGATGGTCTTCTATCGGCTGGACGGCCTCGTTGATCGTGCCAGCGACCAGGGCGTCTTCCCCCATCTGCTCACGGTCGCAGCATTGACCGCGCGGCAAACTCAGTCCTGGTTTATGCCCGGTGTCGATTTGTTTTTCGACGATGCGTCAAAAAAGGAGGCCGACATCGTGGGCCTCTATGGTGGCCGGCTGGCCGTCGGCGAGGTGAAAACGAGCGCGTCCGAGTTCACCTCACGTCAGCTTGCTAAAGATGTCGAAGTCGCCCGCAGGCTGGGTGCCGACATCTACGTTATGGCAGCGCCAGACATCATAACGGCCGAAACACGGACCGTCGCGGAGGGCTTGTGCAACGACGGGAAACTGGAGCTAATGATCCTTGACCGGAACGACCTTCGTCCATCGTCTGCGACGTCCAGCGCCTAGAAGGCGCGTGCCGTTCCCCACTCGCAGCATTCCTCAACCAGATCCGGGCTACTCATCAAGATCGCTTAGCAATTGCCTGATACGGCGTTGCGTGGCCTGGTGGCGTTCAACTTCCCGGGGCCAGCCACGGACTTCTGCGTCGATGATAAGTTCTTCCTCTCGCTCCAGCCGTGCCCTAAGTTTCGGGGCATACCCGGTGGTGGTCAGGAATTTCGGGCAGGAGAGCATCAGCTCACATTCGCACGGTCCTTCTGCCGGCAGCCGGAGGCAGTGACCGAGCTCGAGTTCGGTTTTGAGGAAGTTGGTCTGCAGCCAGTGGATGGCCTGGTCATCGAGTCGTCCGCTCATCAGGGCTTCGGCCGCGGGGCCCGCGATGCGGTTTCCCGAGGCGAGTGCTTCCTCATACTGCCTCCTGACTTCAGGATCGGAGATCCTGCTGTAGATCATGGACATGGCCGCGCTCTTGTGGCCCAGAATCGTCATGATCGTCTGAATCCTCGCTCCGCCTTCGGCGAGCTGGGTGCCAAGAGTATGACGGAGCCTGTGTGCGCTGACGGTCCTGGTTCCATTGGAATCGACGAGACCGGCGGCTTTGCAGGCCTTCTCGAAGGCGTCATCGAAAAGAGTTGCCGAAGACAGCAGTTTGCCCTTGCGGACGAAGACGTAGCTCTCAAACCGCCCGGTAGTAGGATCACGCCGCGACGCTGCCTTCATAGCCTTGGCTTGGTTGATCGCTTCCTGTAGGACTGCGGCCGCGTCAGGATGCAGAGGGATGAGGCGTTCAGAATGCCCTTTTCCAACAGGGATCCGAAGCCTGGGGTGGCCGCTTGCGTAGGTGTCGAGGCAGTCACACGTCAGACGCCGGATCTCATCTCTTCTGGCACCGGACCATCGCAACAGCAGCAGCGCGGTTCGTTGCAACGGGTCCGTGAGCGCGCCTATCGCGGTCATGAGGGCATCCAGCTCGTGCTGGGGCAGGTATCGGGGAATTGTCTCCTGCCTGCGGGGTGCGTCCCGCGGCGTCAGCAACGGCCCGCCCGGAACGTCGTCCCATCCCCACATGCTGGTCTCGCGACAGAATGCTGCGATGGCATTGATCTCGTGCTTGCGGGTGGTCACGTGCAACGGCTGGCCGGTGTTCTGACTCAGATATGTGGGCAGCCAACGGAGGTATTCTTCGATCAAAGCCCTGTTCACGTCGGCCAGGGAGGCGATGTTTGGGTGTTCACGTCCGAGCCAGTTCACGAAGCGCCGTAAACCGTCCCTGGCGAGCCGGACCGTCTGCGGGCGGTCGAACTGGGCCTCGAGGCGGGTGAGGAGATAGCGCTCAACGACTGCCCGGATCCGGGGCGGACAGGCTTCCGGGAACAGGTTTTCTTCCCAGCTCTCGCGGCGTCTCGTGCCGGTAAGCGGCGGGGCGGTTACCTGACCGATGTTATACAGCAGGACGTGCAGACAGTGGACTTTCGCCAGATGAGCCCTGATGAAGCGTTCCCCGGCGTTGTCCCCGGTCATTTGCCAAGGGGACTTTTCATAGAGAGCTGCCCTGAGCTGAGCGAAGTCCTCCCGTTCGCCAAAGGACCGTATTTGCTCGGCCATGTGAAACAGGTCCTCGGCCGTGATCCCGGTGATCTCGGGGTCACCGCGATGCAACAGGAGACGGCCGATGGCCCAGGTGAAGTTCGAACGGGCTGATCCTGGAACGTATCCCAGCTCCGTCAGGCGGGTGGTGTGAGCCTCGAAGAGGTCCAGATCCACTCCGAGCCCCTTGCCGCCTGCCTGGACGCTGAAAAGCCGGGCGTACTTTCGGACGAACAGGAACTCGTAATCCAGTGCAACGCCGTGCACGAGGGCCAGATAGACCAGATAGCCGCTGGCGCTGAAGGTGCCCGTGCGCCCTGTGGCGCCAAGGGGTGCACCGGTGAAGCCGGCCCGGACGAGAAGAGGTGCCCGGAACCAGTCCTCCAAATCGGGCCAAGCCCGGACAAACCGGCGATAGGATGCCATGCGCTCATAGCGGGCCGCTTGGTTGGGGATAAACGCCTTGACCCATGCAGCGTACTCCGTCTCCGTAGCGTGGCGGCGCGCGGTAGGAATGTCTATCCGCGCAGTTGCCCCTGCAGCGGGGTTCACTGGAAGGCGCCCAAGGCAGCGCGGTACTCGTCGCGGACCCGTGTGTCCGAAACCCTGGTGTAAATCCTGGTCGACTCCGGCGAAGCATGGCCCAAGCGCCGTTGGAGCGCCAGCTCGCGCATGCCCGCCTCCCACATCAGGGTCGCGTGTGTATGACGCAAGGCATGCGGTGTCTTCTCAGGCGCCCGCAATCCTAGCCGATTCAGCCGGCGGGCGAACATCCGCACCAGCGCGTCGTACGACAGCGGCTCACAAGACCGGGTTCCATGGCCGCCGACGAGGAAGAGAAACGGACTATCCGATTGGGACGGACGTTCACGCAGGACGTACCGGTTGACCGCGTCCAGGGTGCGGGGTTCCAGCACATCAACAACGCGCTCTTGCCGGGATTTCCCTCTCGCTCCGCGGGGATGGTCGTCACGCTTGCGGATGGTGACGCGCCGGTGCCCGTACGATACATCCTCAAGATGCAGGCCCAGGACCTCTCCTGGACGCAGTCCACCGTCAAGCATCAGCAGGACCATGGCCAGATCCCGCAGGCAGGTCATGCTGTCCAGCAAGGCCTCGACCTCGGGCATGGACAGGGGGCGCGGCAGTCTCAGCGGCAGCTTGACCCTGATCTGCCTCCGGACCGGCTGCTGCCTGCTTGCACCGCCGGTGAAGGGACGATGCCGCTCACTTACCAGGGCCAATGACATATCAGGCTGCCGGCGCATGGGGTTCTCCGCGTCGAACAATTCAGCGACGATGGCCCACTCATAAAAACTCGACACGGCGGCCAGCACCCGGGCAACCGTGGCCGCCGCCAATAGCCGTCCCTGGGGTCCAGTCATGGCCAGTCCCAGTCGCTGGGCCGGTCGCCGGCTCGGGCGCTTCCTCAACCAGCCCAAGAAGGTCAAAGCCACGGCGGGCCGGAAATCCTGCCAGTCCGTGCCGGTCTCGTCCAGAAACTCGAACAGGTTCTTCAGATCAAAGCCGTATGCCGACGCAGTGTTCGGACTGCCCCCGGAATCCAGGACGTGCTGCAGGAACCTGCAAACAGGCAGCACCGCTGATCCGTCTGGATCCAGAAGCATTACGGCGGAAACAATCCCGGACGATTTGGTCGCTACAACCCGCATCTGCGTCACCTTTCCAGTGCAACACCCCGCGCTTTCCGTCGGAGTAAGGCTCGCTGTGTCCACATAAGAAAGAACTCGGCGAGGATCAAAGCTTCCTCGATGGTGCATCCCTTGCCCAGCGCCGTGGCTCCGGCCTCGGACGCCTTGGCCTTCAGCGCTCCCTCGACGGTGGTCTTGGTCCGGCCTGTCTTCTTGGCGATCGCGGCGGCTGAAACGCCGATCAGGGAGAGCTGGTGGTAGGCATCGGCCTCATCCGCGTCGGTCAGTTCGGCGCGCTGGATGTTCTCCACCACCTGCCTGACGATGCGTTCGGCTTCCTCCGGGGAACCGATGATCATGACCGGGATGCTGTCCCGTCCGGCTTCTACAGCGGCACGGGTGCGGCGCTGTCCCATCAGCACGTGCACGGTGCCGTCGTCCTTGCGGTGGGCGATCACGGGTTCCATCACACCGTGTTCCTTGATGCTGGCGATGAAGTCAGCGGTCAGCGCGGCCTCCTTGCGGACGTTGACCTCGACGGTCAGCGTGGCGGGGTCGATCATTTCGAGCGTGGGCGTGGTGTTCATGGTGTTGCTCCTTCTTTGCCGAGAAGTCGGGTGAGTGGGGCGGATCAGGTGACCGGCCAGCGTCCCCTCTCCCCCAGTTGTTTTTTGGCTGCTGGCGAAGCTTGCGTAGCTGTGGCCGACGGAGGCCTGTCTACCCGCAGGGCAAGGACCATGGAATCTGCGCAGGAAATAAGCGACGAAGGAGCGCCGGAGCCGATTCTTCGGGCCGCAGGCCCCGGAGGAACGGAGGGGCTAGACGGGGTGGAGCGGA
>FTCF01000140.1_pt1 | contig 40473 bp, 37 predicted proteins | sample 1639631 | NCBI WGS metagenome assembly FTCF01 (sample SAMEA3914864, study PRJEB12502) | metagenome | biome: forest; material: soil | place: USA | collected 2012-03-12 | depth 0.3 m
CCCGGGCCTTGGCCGACGTGGGCTCGGTGAAGTCGGAAGCGTTCCGATGGGACGTGATTTTCGAGGCACCGGTGTTCCTCCCGGCGCGGGTGGCCCTGGAAATCGGAACCGTCCACTCGGCGTCGGGGTCATGGGAGCGATCGGATTACGTCGCCTGGAACCCACGGAGCGGCAGGAGGCACTTCAGCGGATCCGTGACGGCGCTCTAGGGCGCCGTGGGTGAATTGCCGGTAATGCCATTTAATAAATGTGATGAACGCCGCAATTTGCCCGCAAAGGCAAATTCAAGCTTAAACAAACAAGGCCTGGAATTATCATAATTCCAGGCCTTGCAATTGTGCGCGGAGGGGGACTTGAACCCCCACCCCCTTTCGAGGACTAGCACCTCAAGCTAGCGCGTCTGCCATTCCGCCACCCGCGCAGGTGGTGTTCGGAGCCTTCGTTCTGCGCCTCTCGGCGCTTCTCTTTCCTCCGAAGCAGCGAGAAAAACTCTAACACGGATTCGGGGAAATAAAAAAACCGGCGCCGGAGAGGGGCCCGCCAACCGCAATTGGACCCTGCCATTCCACGCCAAAACGCGGGAAAGCACGCGGCTAAACGAGCCTGCGGTGGGTAGGCTGAGGGAAGCGCGCGGGAGCGTCCGCACCATGTGCCCACCCGCGGAGTACGTCCATCCAAGCCAGCAAGGAGAGCTCCATGACTGATATCCGACCCGAGGACGAAGTAGTCCGGATCTGCCAGGAACTCATCCGCATAGACACCTCGAACTTCGGTGACGATTCCGGTCCCGGGGAACGCGCCGCAGCGGAATACACCGCGGCACTTATCAATGAAGTCGGACTGGACGCTGAAATCTTTGAGTCGGCTCCGGGGCGGGCCAATGTCGTCACCCGCATGGCAGGGGAGGACCCCTCGGCCGGGGCCCTCGTGGTGCACGGCCACCTCGATGTCGTTCCGGCGCTCAAGGACCAGTGGTCCGTGGATCCCTTCAGCGGCGAACTCAAGGATGGACTCATCTGGGGACGCGGCGCCGTGGACATGAAGGACATGGACGCCATGATTCTCTCGGTCATGCGTGGCTTCGCCCGCACGGGACGCAAGCCCAAGCGCGACATCATCTTCGCGTTCTTCGCCGACGAGGAAGCCGGAGGCAACCACGGGGCGCGCTACGCCGTCGAGCACCGCAGGGAACTCTTCGACGGCGCTACGGAAGCGATCTCCGAGGTAGGTGGCTTCTCGGCCACCATCGGAGGCCAGCGCGCCTACTTGCTCCAGACCGCGGAGAAGGGCCTTTCCTGGCTGCGCCTCGTGGCCCACGGCCGTGCCGGGCACGGTTCGCAAATCAACACGGACAATGCGATCACCCGCCTGGCCGCGGCAGTCACCAGGATCGGTGAGTACCGATGGCCGATCGAGCTGACCCCCACCACCCGGCAGTTCCTCGATGGCGTCACCGAACTGACCGGGGTCGAATTCGATCCGGACAACCCCGAGACCCTCCTGAAGGAACTCGGCACCGTAGCGCGCTTCGTGGGGGCTACCCTCCAGAACACTTCGAATCCCACCCTGCTGAGCTCCGGATACAAGCACAACGTCATCCCGGAATCGGCGGAAGCACTGGTGGACTGCCGCACGCTGCCGGGCCAGCAGGAGTTGGTCTTCGAAACCGTCAAAAAGCTTGCCGGAGACGGCGTGGACGTCAGCTACGTCAACAAGGACGTCTCCTTGGAAGTGCCGTTTGCCGGCAACCTCGTAGACGCCATGATCGACGCCTTGCACACGGAAGACCCCGGCGCCAAGGTGCTGCCGTACACCTTGTCCGGCGGCACGGACAACAAGTCGCTCAGCAAGATCGGCATCACAGGTTACGGGTTCGCCCCGCTGATGCTCCCCGAGGAACTCGACTTCACTGGGATGTTCCACGGGGTTGACGAACGCGTTCCGGCCGATTCGCTCAAGTTCGGATCCAGGGTGCTCAACACCCTGCTCAGCAACTACTAGGGAGAACACCTTGATCCCTGAGGAGATCCTGCCGGACGGGCTGCTCGACCGCATGCGGGGCCGCGCCGCAGGCTATGACCAGGACAACTCGTTCTTCCATGAGGATCTTGAAGAGCTCGCTGCGGCGGGTTACCTGAAGATCTTTGTCCCCGAGTCCGACGGCGGACTGGGGCTCGGGCTCGAAGCCGCGGCGGCGCTTCAGCGCCGGCTTGCCACGGCTGCCCCGGCCACCGCGCTGGCTGTGAACATGCACCTTGTCTGGACCGGCGTCGCGCATGTCCTGGCGGCCCGCGGCGACCATTCCCTTGACTTTGTCCTCCAGGAGTCAGGGCAGGGCGAGGTCTTCGCCTTCGGGATTTCCGAGCCGGGCAATGACTCCATGCTCTTTGACTCAGGGACCACGGCGGAACCGCAGGACGACGGCGGGTACACCTTCACCGGGCGGAAGATCTTCACGAGCCTGTCGACGGCATGGACCCGCCTGGGCATCTTCGGCAAGGACAGCGGCGCACGGGAGGGGAGTGGAGAGCTGGTTTTCGGATTCATCCAACGCGACGAGCCAGGCCACGAGACACTGGGCGACTGGGACACCCTGGGCATGCGGGCCAGCCAATCGAACACCACGCTCTTGCAGGGGGCCACAGTGCCGCCGGAACGGATCTTCCGGAAACTGCCCGTAGGACCCAACCAGGATCCGTTGATCTTCGCGATCTTCGCGTGCTTCGAAACGCTGCTTGCCGCCGTCTACACGGGGATCGGGGAGCGGGCATTCGCCTTGGCGGTCGAGGCCGCCAAACGCCGTACCTCGGCCAAATACGGCGGCCGAAGCTTCGCGCAAGACCCGGACATCCGCTGGAAGATCGCCGACGCCGCCATGGCAATGGATTCCATCCAGCCCCAGTTGGCGTCAGTTGCCCGTGACGTGGATGGCCTGGTTGATCACGGGGCCCAGTGGTTCCCCAAGTTCGTGGGGCTCAAGGTGCGGGCCACGGAGAACGCCCGGACCATCGTGGATGTGGCAATCCGGGTTTCCGGAGGCTCAAGCTACTTCCGGGGCTCCGAACTCGAACGGCTGTATCGCGACGTGCTGGCCGGGATCTTCCATCCCTCCAATGACGAATCAGCGCACAACACGGTCGCCAACGCGTGGCTTGGCCCGCTCGAAAGCTGAAACGCTCGAAAGCTGGAAGGGGAACCCGGAAGCGCCGCCGCTGCTACACGGTGCGCTGTACGTTGAGTACTCTGCGGCGCAACCAGAACCGGCGACCGCCGCCGATATAGAGGATGCTCCGCTCCAGTTCCCACTTGCCATATTCGGAGTGTTCCACGAGCCGGCGTCGCGCCTCGGGCAAGGAATCGTCAGGGCTGACGGTCAGCACGAGATACTCGTACTGCCTCGCGTAGTCCCGCTGACGTTCCACTGAACTGCTCAGAAATTGTTCTCTCATCCCTCTCCATTTTCGTCTTTTTCGGGCTAACGTGAAGTCATGAGCATCGATCCGCGTGTCGCGCTTCAGTCATTGACAGCCGCCTTGGAAGAGCACCTGATTGCCGCTTCCGCCCGCAGGGGCGAAGGAGATCCCGCTGTGGAGGCAGCGTTTTTTGCCGTCGCAGATGCCTTTGAGGTATATGAGGACTCACTATACGAGGCCTACTCGGAAGTCACACCACTCCAGGTGTTTGACGACGATGAAGAAGATGACGACGAGGACAACAGTGAACTCCTCGACGAAGACGAGCTGGAGATCCTCGACCAGTAGTGCGCGGTCAGTCATCGCGCGGCCACTCATGCCGCAGCAACAGCTGAGTCAGATCGTTGAAACGTCTTCCAGCGCCCGCGAAATCTCAGCAGGAAGAGGGGACAGCTGCGCGTCCAGCAACTCCTTGAGCTGGACCGCATTGCGTGCGCCCACCACGGCCGTGGATACGCCTGGGCGGGAGAGCACCCAGCTCACTGAAACGTCGACGGCGGAACGTCCCAATCCGCGCGCGGCCATTGCCGCTGCTTCGACGATCCGCGCCCCCCGCGCGTCGAGGTACTTTTCGACGTAGCCGCTGAGGCGGCCCTCCGCCGCACGCGATTCAGAGGGAATCTGTCCACGGTACTTGCCGCTGAGTACCCCGCGGCCGAGGGGCGCCCACGCCATGAGGCCGAGGCCGGCATCCTCGATCGCGGGCACCAGTTCGTCTTCGGGCTTCCTGTGCAGGAGCGAGTATTCGGATTGGTTTGCCACCACGGTGAATCCCGCAATGGCCGCAGCCTTGGCGGTCTGCCAGCCGTTGTAGTTGGAGATGCCCACATACCGTGCGCGTCCCGAGCGCAACGCAAGGTCAAGCGCGGAAAGCGTTTCGTCCAGCGGAACGTTGCCGTCCCAGGCATGCGCGAACCAAATGTCCACGTAGTCGGTTCCCAAGCGGGCAAGGCTGGCGTCGAGTGCGGACAGCATGGAACCGCGGGAGGCATCGACACTGCGCCGGCCGTCCGACGTCGAGACGCCCGCTTTCGTGGAGAGGACAACCTCCGAACGCGCCACGACGTCTCCCAGCATGGAGCCCAGGAGAGCCTCGGCTCGTCCGCCTGCGTAGGAGGCAGCGGTATCGATCATGGTGCCGCCCGCTGCGATGAACGTATGGAGCAGCTCCCGTGCATCTTGTTCGTCCGTTTCTTCCGCCCAGGACATGGTGCCCAGGGAAAGGGTGGACACCCGAAACCCGCTGTTGCCGACGTAACGCTGCTGCATAGCTGATAGCTTACGGGGAGATCGGGTAGATCATGACGTAGGGTCTATTCACGTGAACTGGATAGAAGCAGCCTTCCTTGGCCTCGTGCAGGGCCTGACAGAATTCCTTCCGATTTCTTCAAGCGCACACCTGCGAATTGTCGGCTCGTTCCTGCCCAACGCGGCGGATCCCGGAGCTGCTTTCACGGCCATTACCCAGCTGGGCACCGAGACGGCCGTGATCGTCTTCTTTTGGCGCGACATCATCAGGATTGTGCGCGCCTGGTTCGGATCGCTGCGCGGCAAGGTCTCCAGGGACGATCCCGACGCGCGGATGGGTTGGTTGGTCATCCTCGGCAGCCTGCCCATCATCGTCCTCGGCTTGCTCTTTCAGAACCAGATCGAATCCGTCCTGCGCAGCTTGTGGATCGTCGCCACCATGCTCATCGTCTTCGGCATGATCCTCGCGGTGGCCGACGCCGTTGGAAAGCAGGAACGAGAGCTGAACCAATTGACCTTCAAGCACGGCATCCTTTACGGGCTGGCCCAGGCCATGGCGCTCATCCCGGGTGTCTCTCGTTCGGGTGGAACCATCACCGCCGGCCTCTTGATGGGGTACACGCGTGAAGCTGCCGCACGGTATTCGTTCCTGCTCGCCATACCCGCTGTCTTCGGCAGCGGCCTGTACCAGCTGTACAAGGTGGTGTCGAAGGAAGGAATCACCGGACCCTTCGGCCTGCCCGAAACAGCCCTGGCCACGGTCATCGCCTTCGTTGTGGGCTTCATCATCATTGGCTGGTTCCTCAAATTCATTTCCACCCACAGCTACCGTGTCTTCGTGTGGTATCGCATTCTCCTTGGACTCGCCCTCTATGTGTTGCTCGGTTTCAATGTCATCAGCGCCTAGCACTATGGTTGAGGCTGTGAAATCGTGGATCTCCCGCCCTGTGCCTGAACTACCCGGCAGCATGCCCCCGTTGAGGCTGTTCGATACCGCCCTGAGGGCCTTCGTGGAGGTCGAGCCGCGGGCGGAGCAATCCATGTATGTCTGCGGCATCACGCCCTACGACGCCACCCACATGGGCCACGCGGCCAGCTACGTCGCCTTCGACCTGCTCAACCGGGCGTGGCGGGACAGCGGCCAGCGGGTTGCGTACGTCCAGAACGTCACCGACGTCGACGACCCCCTCCTGGAGCGGGCCACCGCCACCGGCGTGGACTGGCGGGAACTGGCGGCGAGCCAGATTGAGCTTTTCCAGACAGACATGGATGCCCTCAATGTTCTGGCTCCAAGTCATTACATCGGAGCCGTCGAGGCGATCCCGATGATTGTCCCGGCCATCGAGAAATTGATCGCGGACAAGCTCGCCTACCGCGTGCACGGCACCGGCGAACCCGACGGCGACGTCTATTACGACGTCGAGGCGGCCGGCAAGGCTTCGGACAGCCCGGACGCGTGGACGCTCGGTGACATCTCGGGGCTCGGCGAAGTGGAAATGTTGGAGCTTTTCGCCGAACGCGGCGGCGATCCCGGCCGGTCCGGCAAACGGAATCCCCTTGATCCCCTGCTATGGCGCGTAGCCCGCGACGGCGAGCCGAGCTGGCCCGGCGCAAGCCTCGGTGACGGACGTCCCGGCTGGCACATCGAATGTACCGTCATCGCCCAGAAATACCTGCCGGCTCCGTTCACTGTGCAGGGCGGTGGATCGGACCTCGTCTTCCCGCACCACGAAATGGGCGCCGGACACGCCTATTCGCTCAGCGGCATTCCCTTGGCGCGCCACTATGCCCACGCTGGAATGGTGGGCCTGGACGGCGAAAAGATGAGCAAGTCCAAAGGAAACCTCGTGCTTGTGTCGAAGCTGCGTGCCGCGGGCGAAGAGCCTGCCGCAATCCGCCTGGCGATCCTGGCCAACCACTACCGTTCGGATTGGTCCTGGACCGATGAAGGCTTCGCCCAGGCCAAGGAGCGCCTCAAGACGTGGCGTGCCGCGCGGGACCTTGCTCCCGAGGGAACCGCGGCGGAACTGCTGACGCGGATGCGTGCCGAGCTGGCCAACGACCTCAATGCTCCCGGCGCGGTCGCCGCCGTCGATGCCTGGGCTGCAGCGGCCCTCAGCAACGCGTCCGACGCCGATCCCAGTGCGCTGGATGCCGCCCTGGTGAGCGACGCGATCAACGGATTGCTCGGCGTCGAACTCTGATATCTAAACAACGCGGGGTCACTTACGGCCCATAATGTCCCCTTGGACGGGCCGTAAGTGACCCCGCGTTGGCTTAGATGCGCACCGCACCCCCCGGAGACAGCCCGTCAGGGCTTGTCTTTGCCCCTGCGCTTGAGGTAGCGCTCGAATTCGCGCGCGATGGATTCGCCACTGGCCTCCGGCAGGTCGGCCGTGTCCTTGGCCTCCTCGAGCTGCCGCACGTAGGCGGCGATTTCGGGGTCTTCGGTGGCCAGTTCGTCCACACCGCGCTCCCAAGCCTCCGATTCCTCGTTGAGGGCGTGGGTGTCCAGCGGCACTTGGAGCAGGTCCTCGATCCTGTTCAAGATGGCCAGTTGCGCCTTGGGGGAGGGGGGCTGCGCGACATAGTGCGGTACGGCCGCCCACAGCGACACCGTAGGCAAGCCCGCGAGCAGGGCGAATTCCGCCAGTACCCCCACAATGCCCACCGGCCCCTCGTACTGCGAAGCCTCCAGGTTCAAGCGCTGCCGCAATCCGCTGTCGTCCGAGGTGGTGCTGACGGGGATCGGGCGGCTGTGCGGGACATCGGCCAGAAGGGCTCCGATCAGGACAACGTAGTCGACTTTGAGCGCTTCGGCGTGGACCAGAAGCTCGGCCGTGTAGGCACGCCAGCGGTAGGAAGGCTCGGTGCCGAGCACGAACACCACATCGACGCTGCTGTCGGGGACACTGGCCTTGTACAGGCGCGTGGAAGGCCACTTCACCTTGCGCGTTCCGGCTGCCGTGCGTCGTACCGTCGGCCTGGTGAACTGGAAGTCGTAGTAGTCGTCGGCATCAACGGATGCCACTTTCTTTCCTTGCCACAACTTGTTCAAGTAGTGAAGGGAATCGCTGGCCGCCTCGCCGGCGTCGTTCCAACCCTCGAAAGCTGCCAGCATCACGGTGATGCGCTGGCCTTCGGCCACAGGCTGGAGAAGGCGCTCAGGCTCGGGTGTTGTGGCCTGTCCGTCAGGGGCTCCGTCCAAACTGTTCATTCACTCACCCTACGTCCAACACCGCCACCGATGCATGGCGTAAGCGGACCGGCGTGGCCGGACTTCGCCCCGGGCGTAGAGCGGCAAATGGCCTCCCTCCTTCCACGTAGACTTTAGGCATGCTTGCTTCAGCCACCCAGCCCTTTGTAAAAGCCGAGCTCAAAGCCGCGCTATGGGACATGGATGGCACCCTGGTGGACACCGAGCCGTACTGGATTGCAGCAGAGCGCACCCTCGTTGAGTCCCACGGCGGCGCCTGGAGCCATGAACAAGCCATGCAGCTCGTCGGGCAGTCGCTGATGCACTCGGCCGGCATTCTCCAAAGGGCCGGAGTGAACCTGGAAAAACGCGAGATCGTTGACTCCTTGAGCGCCCAGGTCATCGACCGTCTCCGCGTCGAAGTGCCGTGGCGGCCCGGAGCCAGGGAATTGCTTGACGAGCTGTACCAATCGGGCGTCCGTTGTGCCCTCGTGACGATGTCCGAAGGCCCGATGGCGCGGGAAGTCGTGGCCAACCTCCCCAAGCCCTACTTCGAGTTCCTCATCACGGGGGACACCGTCAGCCAAGGAAAGCCCCACCCGGAGGCTTACCTCGCCGCCGTCGAGCGGCTCCGGGACAGCGACCCGGGGCTGACAGCGGATCATTGCGTCGCCCTCGAGGATTCCGTCCCGGGAGTTGCGTCCGCGATCGCCTCCGGCGTGGTCACGGTCGGAATCCCGCACCAGATGCCACTGCCCCAGGACCCCCGCCGGGCAACCTGGGACACCCTCGTGGGCCGGAAGGTCGCCGACCTTGAAGCGCTTGTTGCGGAGCGGACATCCGCAAAGGTGCCGGCCGGGGCTTTCCTTGGACAGGCAAACTAAGTGAGCACTCCCGGAAACCGTGGCCATAGCACCCGTAGCGCTAAAAAGGACGGGATTCCGCTCGGCCGCATCGCGGGAATCCCCGTGTACCTTGCTTACTCCTGGTTCATCATCGCGGCGTTCACGGTCATCGCGTTTGGCCCGCCCCTGCTGGTGCGATACCACTTTCTCGGAATCGGCGCGTACTTCGTTGCCTTTGCCTATGCGGTGCTCCTCGCGCTTTCCGTGCTGGTCCACGAACTCGCCCATGCCTTGAGCGCCAAGGCCTTCAAATGGCCCACGCAGAAGATCGTTTTGAATCTCTGGGGCGGGCACACCCAGTTCGAGAGCTTCGTAGCTTCGCCGGGCCGCTCGGTGGTCGTTGCCTTGGCTGGACCCGCGGCGAACTTTGCACTCGCGGGGGCCACCTGGCTGCTGAGAGCGGCCAATGACTTCATCGGGGTAGCAGACACGCTGACGAACATTCTCATGGTCGCCAATTTGCTGATCGGCATTTTCAATGTGCTCCCGGGACTGCCCCTTGACGGGGGCCGCTTGGTGGAGTCCGCGGTGTGGAAAGCGACGGGCAGCCAGGAGAAGGGCACGGTGGCGGCCGGTTGGGCGGGACGGGTCATCGCGATCGTCCTGATTGTGAGCTTCATCGTCCCGCAATTGTTGGGCGGAAACAGCCCCGATCTCCCTCAGACACTCATCGCTGTCCTGGTTTGCAGTTTCCTGTGGATGGGTGCCTCAGGCGCTATTCAGCAGGCGACGCTCCGCGGCCGTCTCCACTTGGTGAGTGCCTCCGCCCTGGCGGAACCCGCCGTCGGGATTCCGAACTCGGCCACCGTCGCGGATGTCCTGCGCGTGGCACCCTACGGCACTCCCGCCGTCGTGATTTGCGGACCGGATGGCCGGCCGCAGGGCCTCGTCGATCCGGCTGCCGCCGCAGCCGTGCCGGCCTCCGAGGTGTTCACAACCGTAGTGACGGCGGTATCGACCCCGCTCGCCGACGGCGCCTACGTGCCTTGGACTTCCAGCGGCCAGGAACTGATCCAATACTTGGCGCAGCTCAGCGGCGGGGAATACGCCGTAGTGGATGAGGCCGGCACAGTCATGGGCTTGCTGCGGCAGCAGGCCGTAGTGACAGCCATTACAGGTAAAGTAGCCCGACGAAGCGGACGCCCGTAGGACCTTCCCGGTAGAGTTACCTGCCGGCCGTGAAATAACCCGGCCGGCAGTGCGCATCACTAAGCAGTAACTGCGGCAACAAATGACGGCCCAGCCGTACAGGAGCGAGGAAACACCCATGAGCAGCGAAACCGCCGCCAACTACACGGCCACCGCCGCCAACACCGCGATTCAGCCGACTGGTGCGGCACGGCGCCGAGGGCCATTCCGTGTGGGCGAACGGGTTCAACTCACGGACGAACGCGGCCGGATGAACACCATCACCCTGGAGGAAGGCGGCGCCTTCCATACGCACCGCGGGTTCCTGAACCACGACGAAATCATCGGCCAGGTTGACGGTTCCGTGGTGGCCAACAACATCGGCCAGCAGTACCAGACGCTCCGTCCGCTGCTCTCGGACTTCGTGTTGTCCATGCCCCGCGGTGCCGCGGTGGTGTACCCCAAGGATGCCGGCCAGATCGTCACCATGGCCGACATCTTCCCGGGTGCGCGGGTTGTGGAAGCGGGCGTTGGTTCCGGCGCCCTTTCGATCTCCCTGCTTCGTGCAGTGGGAGACAACGGTTACCTGCACTCTTTCGAGCGTCGCGAAGAATTCGCCGACATCGCCCGCGGCAATGTGGAGACCATTTTCGGTGGTCCGCACCCTGCCTGGAAGATCTCGCTGGGCGACTTCCAGGAGGAAGTTGTCCGCAGCGAGGAGTCCGGATCCGTGGACCGCGTGGTGCTGGACATGCTCGCTCCCTGGGAATGCCTCGACGCCGTAGCGACGGTCCTGGCCCCCGGCGGCGTGTGGATCAACTATGTGGCCACCGTGACCCAGCTCTCCCGTACCGCTGAGGCCATCCGCGCCGACGGCCGTTTCACGGAACCGGACGCGTGGGAGTCCATGGTGCGCGGCTGGCACCTTGAGGGCCTCGCTGTCCGTCCGGACCACCGCATGGTGGCCCACACCGGCTTCCTCCTGGTGACCCGTCGCCTCGCCGACGGCGTGACCGGGATTTCCGTCAAACGGCGTCCGTCCAAGACCGAGTTCAGCGAGGAAGACCTGAATGCCTGGACACCGGGAGCCGTAGGAGAGCGTGCGGTTTCGGACAAGAAACTGCGGCGGGCGGCACGGGATGCGATTGCCGGCACCAACGTCAAGGACGACCCCACGCTGGCTCCCTGAGGAAAGATCACAAACTGGTCCGCATTCCGGATGTCACAGGTTTCCCGACGCTTTTGAGGGCTAAGGTCTATTTATAGAAAGCGGGAAGGAGCTGATGCTTCGTGGATACGTCGAACAATGACTTCGGGCGGACAACGCCGGAGGAGCCATCGAACAAGGCTGTGACTGAGGGGAAAGCGGGACACGGGGGTGGGGCAATCCAACCGGTGGACGAGTCGGGGGAACTCACTGTCGCGGAACGCCAGATAAACATCCTTCGAGACAAGCTGCGCCACATCGACCGTCAGCTTGCCGCAGCCACCCAGAACAACACCAAGCTCGTGACCATGCTGGAAACGGCGAAGGCCGAGATCCTGCGGCTCAAAGGCGCCCTCGAGCAGGACGGCCAACCACCGTACAGCTTCGGGACCATCTTGCAGATCAATCCGAGGCGCCAGCCAACGGCAGGCAGCACGGGCCAGGCGGCCACCGAGGAGTCGGTTGACATCTTCAATGCCGGCCGCAAGATGCGTGTAGGCGTCAGCCCGCTCGTAAACATCAACCAGCTGGCTGTTGGACAGGAAGTCCTCCTCAACGAGGCCCTGCTCGTGGTGACCGGCCTGGGCTATGAACGGGCGGGAGAGCTCGTCACGCTCAAGGAAATGCTCGGCACCGATCGCGCCCTGGTAGTGGGCAGGGCCGATGAAGAGCGGGTCGTCAGGCTCTCAGGCGCCTTGCAGAAGGTGCACCTGCGCGTCGGTGATGCTTTGTCGCTGGACTCCCGCACGGGCTACGCCCTGGAGAAGGTGCCCCGGGCAGAGGTCGAAAACCTTGTCCTCGAGGAAGTCCCGGATATTACCTACGAGGACATCGGCGGACTGGGCCCGCAAATCGAACAGATCCGCGACGCCGTGGAACTGCCGTTCCTGCACCCGGACCTGTACCGCGAACACGGGCTCAAAGCACCCAAGGGCATCCTGCTTTACGGCCCTCCGGGTTGCGGCAAGACGCTGATCGCGAAGGCCGTTGCCAACTCCCTTGCCGCGCGCGCCTCCGAACGGGCCGGCAACGTGGACCTGAAGAGCTACTTCCTGAACATCAAAGGACCTGAACTCCTTGACAAGTACGTCGGCGAAACAGAGCGGCACATCCGCCTGATTTTTGCGCGTGCCCGGGAGAAAGCATCAGATGGCAGCCCCGTGGTGGTGTTCTTCGACGAAATGGACTCATTGTTCCGCACCCGCGGCACCGGGGTGTCCTCCGACGTCGAAACAACCATCGTCCCGCAGCTCCTGAGCGAGATCGACGGCGTCGAACGGCTTGACAACGTCATCGTGATCGGCGCCTCGAACCGCGAGGACATGATCGATCCGGCTATTCTCCGTCCCGGCCGGCTTGACGTGAAGGTCAAGATCCAGCGGCCCGACGCCGAAGCGGCCGCAGACATTTTCGCCAAGTACATCACCACCGACCTTCCTTTCCACGCGACGGATCTGGCAGAGCACGGCGGCGACGTCCAGGCCACAGTCGACGCCATCATCCAGCGCACCGTTGAAGCCATGTATTCGACGGAGAAATCCAACGAGTACCTCGAAGTGACCTACGCCAACGGCGATACCGAGATGCTCTACTTCAAGGACTTCAATTCCGGCGCGGTTGTCCAGAACGTCGTGGACCGGGCGAAGAAGTACGCCATCAAGGACCTCCTGCTGACCCAGCAGAAAGGCCTGCGGATCGACCACTTCCTGCGCGCGGTCGTCGACGAATTCCGCGAACACGAGGACATGCCCAACACCACCAACCCGGATGACTGGGCACGTATCTCAGGCAAGAAGGGCGAACGCATCACCTACATCCGCACCATCGTCCAGGGCAAGGCCGGCCAGGAGCCCGGGAAGTCGATCGAAACGACTCCAAACACCGGCCAGTACCTGTGACGGCCCGGCCGGAAGGCCTGCCTTCGGACAAGCTTCCCGTGGGCGGGGCCATGCGGGTCATGGGTTCGGAAACTGAATACGGTATCCACGCGCCTTCCGCGCCAGGGGCGAACGCCACGATGATGTCCGCGCGGATCATCCAGGCCTACGCCAACCTGACGCGGCAGCGGGCGGCAGGGGGCGCCGAAACCCGCTGGGACTACACGGACGAAGAACCCCTGCATGATGCACGCGGTTGGACAGTCGAGCGCAGCGCAGCAGATCCCAGCCAGCTGACCGACAGGCCTCCGGTGCTCGACGCCGAGGCCGTCGCGTTGGCGTACGGGCGGCAGGAGCTGGAAGCCGACGGCGGCGACGAGTCAGGATCGTTGCTGATGAACATGGTCCTCGGCAACGGGGCCCGGCTGTACGTGGACCATGCCCATCCGGAATATTCCAGTCCCGAGGTCACGAATCCCCGTGACATCGTGGCGTGGGACGCGGCCGGCGACCTCGTCGCCCTGGCCACGGTTCGGAAGGTGGCCGCCGATCCTGATCTGCCGGCGATCAACCTGTACAAGAACAACACGGACAACAAATCGGTGTCGTACGGCTCCCACGAGAACTACCTCATGCCGCGCTCGGTGCCTTTCGGAGACATCGTCCGCGGCCTGACGCCGTTCTTCGTCACGCGCCAGGTCATCTGCGGTGCGGGACGGCTCGGCAAGGGCCAGGACGGTTCAACCCCCGGATTCCAGATCAGCCAGCGCGCGGATTTCTTCGAAGCCGAGGTAGGGCTGGAAACCACCATCAGGCGTCCGATCATCAATACCCGGGATGAACCGCATGCCACCGCGGACAAATACCGTCGCCTGCATGTGATCATCGGCGACGCCAACCTGAGCCAGGTGTCGAACTACTTGAAGTTCGGCACCACGGCATTGGTCCTGAGCCTTATCGAAGCCGGCCAGGCTCCGAAGATCGAAGTGCATGAGCCCGTGGCCGGCCTGCAGGCCATCAGCCACGACACCTCCCTGACTGCAACCGTCAGGCTTCTCGACGGACGGCGCGTCACAGCGCTCGATGTCCAGTGGATGTACTACGAGGCAGCGGCCAAACTTGGCCAGGAAACCGGGGTTTCCGATTCCTTCAGCGGAGACGGACACACCCGTGACGTCCTCGAACGGTGGGAGTCGACGTTGGGGCTACTGGGGAGCAACCCCGCGGGTGCCGCGTCTTCCGTCGAATGGCTGGCCAAAATGTCCCTGCTGGATGGCTACCGGAACCGTGACGGCCTTGAATGGAACGACGCCCGGCTGGGTCTCGTCGATTTGCAATGGTCCGACGTGAGGCCGGAAAAGGGCCTGTACTACCGCATGCTTTCCCGCGACCGGATGCAGACGATCGTCGACGACGCCACGATCAGCCGTGCCGTCGCCGAACCGCCGTCGGACACCCGCGCATATTTCCGGGGGAAGTGTGTTTCCAGCTTTGGCAAGGACGTGGTCGGCGCCAGCTGGGATTCAGTCATCTTCGACGTTCCGGGCATCGGGAAACTACAGCGGGTACCCACGAGGGAACCGCTCCGCGGCACGGAAGCACTCACCGGACCGCTGTTTCGGAAACACGCCACAGCGGGCGCATTCCTCCGTGAATTGCTCGGCCTGGACCCGGCCCCGCCCGCCTGAACAGGCAGTCGACGAAAGGCTGCCAAACGGGCCGTTAAAACCCCAGCGTCGCGGCCCGCCCCGTGGCAGTATGGCATTACAGGAAGTCCCCGTTGCCGGGGATGGACAGAATGGAGAAGGAAATGGCAGCTCAGGAGCAGCAGCAACCGCAGTCGCGGGACGTCGAGGCAGAGGCCGACGCCCCCGAGGCGCCGCCCGCAGCGCCGGAGGCACAGGCCTCGGTCGCCACGCAGGGCGTAGACGATCTCCTCGACGAAATCGACGGTGTTCTTGAATCGAACGCCGAAGAGTTCGTCAGGGCATTTGTGCAAAAGGGCGGCCAGTAGCCAGCCGCCAGCCAAGCCAGGCCCGGCCGGCGCGAGGCCGCCGGGCATCGGATCTCAGAGTCGAAGGAGCGCAGCAATGCAGGATCCATCAGCCGGCCACCTGGCCACCCAAGCAACGTCTTCGTTCATAGAGCATCTGCAACGCTCCAGGCCTGAACTCCTTCCCTTTAGTCAAACGCTGCCCGCGGGACAGATTCCGCCGGTGCCCCATGCCACAACAATCGTCGCCCTGAGTTACCCCGGCGGCGTCCTGATGGCGGGGGATCGGCGTGCCACCATGGGCAACGTGATCGCCAGCAGGCACATCGAGAAGGTCTTCCCGGCTGACGAATACTCCGTCCTGGGCATCGCCGGGACGGCCGGCCTGGCCATCGACATCACCCGGCTGTTCCAAGTGGAACTGGAACACTACGAAAAGATCGAAGGCACGCTGCTGAGCCTGGACGGCAAAGCCAACAGGCTTGGAGCCATGATCCGGGGAAACCTGCCGATGGCCATGCAGGGTCTCGCGGTGATCCCGCTCTTCGCGGGTTTCGACCAGGCAGCCGGCGTTGGACGGCTTTTCTCCTACGATGTCACCGGGGGACGGTACGAGGAGTTGGAGCACCATTCGGTCGGCTCCGGTTCCGTCTTCGCCCGTGGCGCCTTGAAGAAGCTGTGGCGGCCGAACCTCACGGAAGACGAGGCTGTCGCCGTCGCGGTTGAAGCGCTCTATGACGCCGCCGACGACGACTCCGCCACGGGCGGTCCGGACCCGGTCCGGCAACTCTGGCCGGTGGTATATACCGTCAACCGCGCCGGTGCCCGCCGGGTGCCGGAACGGGAGTTGGCGGCGATCGCCGGATCCATTGTTGAATCACGCACAGTTGCCGGACGGGAAGCCTGAGATGACCCAGCAGTTTTATGTTTCGCCCGAGCAGCTGATGAAGGACCGCGCGGATTTCGCGCGGAAGGGCATCGCCCGCGGCCGTTCCGTCGTCGTGATCAGTTGCGCTGACGGGATCGCGCTGCTGGCGGAAAACCCGTCGCCTTCGCTCCACAAGATCGGTGAGATCTACGACAAGATCGCGTTCGCCGCCGTGGGCAAATACAACGAGTTTGAGAGTCTTCGGCAAGCGGGTGTCCGCTACGCCGACGTCCGCGGCTATTCATACGATCGCGAGGACGTCACTGCCCGTGGTCTGGCCAGCGTGTACGCGCAGAGCCTTGGCGCGGTCTTCACCGCGGAACAAAAGCCGTTCGAAGTCGAGCTTGCCGTGGCCGAAGTCGGGCACACGCAGGCCGAGGACCATCTTTACCGGCTGACTTTCGACGGTTCGATTGCCGACGAGAACGGCTTTGTAGTGATGGGCGGCTTGGCCGAGCAAGTAGCCGAGACCGTGGCCCTCGGATGGAAGGCCGACCTCGACCTGGCCGGCGCGCTGCGACTGGCCGTCAAGGCGCTGGCCACGGACAAGGAAGTGGACGCCCTGCCGGGCACCGCAGTCGAGGCCGCCGTGTTGGACCGAAGCCCGGAAAGCGGGCGCGGATCCCGGCGGGCCTTCCGGCGGCTCAGGGCAGAAGAAATCACGCAGCTGCTGGCACGGGAGGCCTGAGATGGACAAAAGGATATTCGGGATCGAAACGGAGTTCGGTATTTCGTACTCGAGCCCCGACTCACGGCCATTGGCTCCCGAGGAAGTCGCCAGGTACCTCTTCCGCAAGGTGGTGAGCTGGGGACGTTCCTCCAACGTCTTCCTCACGAATGGCTCCCGCCTGTACCTGGATGTCGGCTCGCACCCGGAGTACGCCACCGCGGAATGCGACGACCTCGCGCAGCTGATCGCCCACGATCGGGCCGGGGAGCTGATTCTCGATGACCTCGTTGACGAAGCGCAGGCGCGGCTCGCGGCGGAGGGATTCAACGGAACGGTCTACCTGTTCAAGAACAACACCGATTCCGCCGGCAATTCCTACGGCAGCCACGAAAACTACCTGATTCCCCGGCGGGGAGAGTTCTCGCGGCTCGCCGAAATCCTCATCCCCTTCCTCGTCACACGGCAACTGATCGCCGGTGCGGGCAAGGTCCTGAAGACACCCCATGGGGCCACGTTCGCATTCTCCCAACGTGCCGACCATATTTGGGAAGGCGTGTCCTCCGCGACGACGCGATCCCGCCCCATCATCAATACCCGTGATGAGCCGCACGCCGATGCCGAGTTCTTCCGCCGTCTGCACGTGATCGTCGGTGATTCCAACATGTCCGAGACCACGGCCCTGTTGAAGGTGGGAACGGTGGATCTGCTCCTTCGCATGATTGAGGCCGGAGTGATCATGCGGGACATGCGCATGGAGAACCCCATCCGGAGCATCCGTGAAATCTCCCACGATCTCACCGGCAAGGCTTTGGTGCGCCTGGCCAACGGCAGGCAATTGACGGCCCTGGACATCCAGCGCGAGTACCTTGCAAAGGTCAGTGCCTTTGTAGCGTCCAACGGAGCCCACAATCCGCACGTACCGCTCATCCTGGATCTTTGGGAACGGACGCTTGACGCGATCGATAGCGGCGATACGAGCGGAATCGACACCGAAGTGGACTGGGCCATCAAGAAGAAGCTGATGGATGGGTACATGCGTCGCCATGGAATCGGCCTCGACTCCTCGCGGATCGCGCAATTGGACCTGACCTATCACGACATCTCACGCAAGCGCGGGCTCTTCTTCCTGATCCAGTCCCGCGGCGCGGCGCGCCGCCTGGTTGCCGACCCGGACATCAAGGATGCCGTGGATGCGCCGCCGCAGACCACCCGGGCAAAACTGCGCGGCGACTTCGTCCGGCGCGCACAGGAACTCGGCCGTGACTACACCGTGGACTGGGTCCATCTGAAGCTGAACGACCGCGCGCACCAGACGATTTTGTGCAAGGATCCCTTCCGCAGCGTCGACGAAAGAGTGGATGCCCTCCTGGACTCGATGAGCTGACTCCCAGCTTCACCAGCTACTCTGGAGGTTGGCCTTTTAACAGGCCGCTACGCGCATGGCCGAGCCTGGCCCGTCCATGCCCTCCTTTTGCCCCGACGAAAGTTCAATTTGTGCGACGTCTACTAGCAATTCTTATCCCCGGCCTCTTGCTGATCACCGCCTGCGGCGGAAGTCCGGCACCAACAGCGACCCCGGAGCCCACCAGTCAGTCCGCCGGCGAAGTCGCCAAGCTGGATTCCCTCAAGGTCTCCGACAATGGAGACAAGAAGGCACCCGGCCTGGAATTCAACAAGCCGTTGGACGTAACGCAGCCGACTATCAAGATGGTCAACGACGGCACTGGCGACAAGGTGAAAGCCGGACAGGTGGCGCAGATCACCTACATCGCCGTCGACGGCAAGGACGGCAAGACCCTCGAAGACACATTCCCGACAGGGTCCCAGCCCGTCGAACTGAACGACCAGCTCAAGACCGGCAGCGCTGTGCTTTACAACGCGCTGGTCGGTGCGAAGGTGGGCGCTGACATCGCTTTCGCCGTTCCGGGGACTCCGGCGTCGGCTGAAGCAGCCGCAACGTCATCCCAGCTGGTGGTCTTCAAGATCACCGGCGTCAAGGACGCAGTCAAGCCCCTGGCAAAGCCTGAGGGCGATACCGTTACTCCGCCCGCCGGCCTCCCCACGGTCAAGGTCGACGACAAGGGAATTCCGCAGATTTCCGTCGACGGCGCGAAGGCTCCGGAGGCCCTCGTCGCCCAGGACCTCATCAAGGGCAAGGGCGCAGTCGTCAAGGAGACAGACACCCTGACGGTCAACTACGTCGGCGTCACCTTGGCTGATGGCAAGAAGTTCGACTCCAGCTACGACAAGGGCCAGACCGCCAGCTTCGCGCTCAACGGCGTTATCAAGGGCTGGACGCAAGGACTAGCGGGCAAGACGGTCGGTTCCCGTGTCCTCCTGGTCATCCCCAAGAGCCTCGCATATGGCGACGCCGCCGCGGGCCAGGGCCAGCCCACGGGCGACCTCGTCTTCGTCGTGGACATCCTGGGCGCCCAGTAGCATTCCGTAAACTTCCATAACACCGTCCCTATCAAATTGAGGAGTACCCATGTCATTTGGTCAGCGTGATTACGACCGCACTAAGCCGGAGATCGACTTCCCGGAGGGCGACGTCCCGACGGAACTCGTTATCAAGGACATCATCGTTGGTGACGGCGCCGAGGCCCAGGCCGGCGACACCGTCTCCACCCACTACGTCGGCGTTGCTTGGTCCACCGGCGAGGAATTCGACGCATCGTGGGGCCGTGGCGCACCGCTGGACTTCCGCGTGGGCGTCGGCCAGGTCATCCAGGGCTGGGACCAGGGGCTGCTTGGCATGAAGGTCGGCGGCCGCCGTCGCCTTGAAATCCCCTCCGAGCTTGCCTACGGCTCCCGTGGCGCGGGCGGGGCCATCAAGCCGAACGAAGCCCTCATCTTCGTCGTGGACCTCGTGGCAGTCCGCTAGGTTTCACAGCATCGGAAGGCGCGCCTGCAGCCGGAGAAATCCGGCCGCAGACGCGCCTTCCGGCTTTGCCGGCGGAATTTAGTAACGTAGCCATCGTGTCCGCATCACGTACCGAACGACTCCTGAACCTGCTGATCGCCCTTCTGAACACGAAATACGGGCTGTCCCGGGCCGTTCTCAGGCAGAAGGTCTATCACGACGCCGGCGACAGCGACGTCGCGTTCGGACGCATGTTTGAACGAGACAAGTCAGAGTTGAAGCGGTTTGGCTTCGACATCGAAACACTCCTTGACCACGGGTTCGGCTCGGACGATCCCGCTTCGACCCGCTACCGCATCGGCAAGGAATCCAATCGCCTGCCGTATGTGCACCTCACGCCTGCCGAGGGCACGGTCTTGCTCCTGGCCGCGCAGCTGTGGGAACGCGCAGCGCTCGGCTCGGCCGCTGCAAGCGCGCTACGGAAGCTGCAGGCTTCAGGCGACCTCGCCGCCGTCGAACTCCCCGCCGGCGTCCAGCCGCGCATCAAGCCCGCAGGCCAGGCATTTGACGACATCATCGTGGCCATGAACGGCCAGCACCCCGTAAGTTTCGGCTACCGTGCCGCGAGCACCGGCAAAGACGAACGCCGCATGGTAGAGCCTTGGGGCCTCGGGAGCCGGTTCGGCCAGTGGTACCTGGTGGGCTTCGACCGGGACCGGAACGCGAAACGCTTTTTCCGGCTGTCCCGGATGACGAGCGATGTCCATGTTGAGACCGGGTTTCATTGCGAGACACCCCCGGGGTTTGATACCCGCGCCGAACTGGACAGCCTCAATGAACTTCCCCTGCAGGAGGCCCACCTCGACGTGGTCGAAGGCCGTTTGCTGGGTCTTCGCAAGCGCGCGGTGACTGTCAACCGTGCCGCCGGCGCCAGCGGCCCCCAAGTGGGCCGGGACAGCCTCTCCGTGCCCTTCCGGGATAGTGAGCAGTTCGCCGAAGAGCTGGCCTCCTACGGTCCCCACGTGCTGGTGGCCGGACCTCCCGAGCTGCGCGACGCCGTGATCCGCCGCCTGGAAGCTGCCGCCGCGTTCGCGTCGAGCCCCGCTGTCGAGGTCCGTTTCTCCGGCACGGGACCAGCGCCGCGGACGCGCAAGCGGACTTCGGAAGACCAACTCAACCGCATGCTCCAACTGGTCCCTTTCCTCGTCCACAACCAGGGCCTGCCCATCCAGGAGGTGGCGGACCGTTTCGGGGTCACGCGTGAGGAACTCGTCGAGGACCTGAAGATCCTGATTTGCTCCGGCCGCCCCGAAGGCTATCCGGATGACTTGTTCGATATCGATTGGGAGAACGAGCACGTCTACATCCGCGAGCACCTCGAACTCAACCGGCCCATTGGCTTCAGCGTTGATGAGGCTTGCGCCTTGCTGACAGGCCTGGCAACCCTTGGCGGGCTTCCCGCCCAGGCCGGAATGTCGGAAGACGAGCAAAGCGGAGCCCTGGAGTCCGTGACGCTGAAGCTCACCGGCGCTGCGGGGGAGGCCGGCCGCTTGGCGGCGGCCGTCGCCGGCCCGCCCGTGACCCCGGCCGACGCCGGGGCGTTCGACACCATCACCCGGGCGATCCAGTCGGGTCATCAACTCCGGCTTCGCTACCTCTCCCAGCAACGAGATTCGGTTTCCGAACGCGACGTCGACCCTTTCCGGCTCTATTCCTTGGACAACACCTGGTACTTCGAGGCGTACTGCCATAGCAAAGCCGGACTGCGGAACTTCCGCCTCGACCGGATCGAGGAGATCGCGCCCAACGGCCGTCCGGTTTCCGAGAGCGCAGGCGCCGGGGAAGGCGTCCCCGTGAAGCTGTACACGCCCAACGACGACGACGTCGTCGTTGTCCTCCAATTGACCCGGCAGGGCGCCGGGCTGGCGGACGACTATTATGCGGAGCGGACGGCTGTGCTCCCTGACGGCGGCTTGCTCGCCGAGGTCCGGTTCGGAAATGCTGACTGGTTGCCGATGTTCGTGGCGCAGCACGGCGGTGCGGCACGCATAGTGCAGCCCGCAGAGCTAGCCGACGCCTCGGTGGCCTGGGTGGCTGCCGCACTTGCGCAGTACAAGAAATGAAGGCTGGTTAGACTACTCAAATGCCTTGGTGGTCCTGGATCCTTTTGTGGCTCGCGCTGATTGCGGTGTCGCTGCTCTGCTATGTCCTGCTGGGCATCCGTCTTTTCCGGAAGTTCATGGCCACGGTCCATGAACTGAGCGCCGCGGGGGAGCGGCTGGGTCATCGCACGCACCTTCGCGACCATGCTGACGACGACGGCGAGGCGTCGCCGAAAGTGTTTGGCGCGGCCGTTTTTGCCTCACCGGAACAGATGCGTCATGATTACGTGACGGCCAAGGCCTCCCGCCGGGAAGTGCGTCGCCAAAAGCGCGTTAAGCGCAAAGCAGAACGGGGCCAACCCCAGTCTCTGCACGACATCGAATTCAGTTAGACGTAGGATGTATTCCAACGAAAGGACTTCCCGTGGGACGACTATTTGATGGCCCTTGGCCAATTGTCATTATCATCATCGTGGCCCTGCTGCTGTTTGCGGCACCCAAGCTGCCCGCCATGGCCCGCAGCCTTGGCCAGTCGATGCGCATCATCAGATCCGAAGTCAAGGAAATGAAGAACGACGGAAAGCCGGCGGCCAAGGACGACTCGGACCCCGTTGAAGGCAAAGTGGTCAACCACCCCGAAGCCAACAAGAGCGGCAACGACACTGACGTTCCGCCTGCAACCCGTAGCTAAGCAGTAGTGGCAACGAAGACGGGCCGCAAAGCCAACCCCGAAGGGCGGATGGCGCTCCTAGACCACCTGAAGGAGCTCAAGAATCGGCTGATCAAGTCTGCCATCGGCGTTCTCGTAGGCGCCGTGGCAGGGTGGTTCCTCTATGAGCCGGTGGTCAACAGCCTGTCGGATCCGCTGATCAAGATCGCCCAGGAGACCAAACGGACCGCGGTCCTGAACTTCGCGAGCGTGGGGGATCCGTTCGACTTCAAGCTCCGTATTGCCATCCAGATCGGCTTGGTGCTCTCAAGCCCCATCTGGATCTATCAGGTCTGGGCGTTCATCACTCCGGGCCTGACCAAGAAGGAGCGCCGCTACACGCTCGGGTACATGGCCGCGGCGGTGCCGTTGTTCCTGGTTGGCGTGTATGTTGCATGGACGGTCATCCCGAACGTCGTACGCGCACTCCTGCAGTTCACGCCGCAAAACGGTGCCAACAACATCGACGCATCCCAGTACTTGACGTTTGCCACGCACATGCTTCTTTTCCTTGGCATCGCCTTCCTGGTGCCGGTGGTGTTGGTGGGCGTCAACATGGCAGGCGTCTTGAGCGGCAGGACCATCCTCAAGGCCTGGCGCATCACGGTCTTCCTCGTGTTTGTCCTTGCGGCGGTGGCCGCGCCCGGTGCGGACGCGCTGTCAATGTTCATGCTCGCCGGTCCCCTCTTGGTGCTGTTCTTCGCCGCGATCGGACTTTGCATGTTGAACGACAAACGGCGCGCGCGCCGGCAGTCGAAGATTACCGCCGAGACGGAAGCCACGGCCGACGTCGCCACACCTGCCTCCGATCTGGAGAATCTGTAGTCTCACGGCCACTAGGCTTGAAGCATGTCCTCCAATTCAGGGGCCCTTTCGCCCTCAGAAGCCTTTCAAGCCGCAGCGCAACGGAGTGCTGAGTCGAAAACCTATCTCGGCACCTTCGCACGGACACTGGAGTTCGAGCTTGACGATTTCCAGCGGGACGCGTGCCGTTCGCTCCAGGAAGGCAAGGGAGTGCTCGTGGCTGCGCCCACGGGTGCCGGGAAGACAATCGTCGGCGAGTTCGCCATCTATCTGGCGCTCGAACGCGGGCTCAAGGCGTTTTATACAACGCCCATCAAGGCACTAAGCAACCAGAAGTTCTCCGAACTCTCGGCGAAGTACGGTGCCTCAAGCGTGGGACTGCTGACCGGTGACACCACCATCAACGGCGAGGCTCCGATTGTGGTGATGACCACTGAGGTCCTGAGGAACATGCTGTACGCGGACTCGGACACCCTGGGGGACCTTGGCTACGTGGTGATGGATGAGGTCCACTACCTGGCAGACCGCTTCCGCGGCGCCGTCTGGGAAGAGGTGATCATCCACCTGCCCAGCGAGGTGCAAGTGGTTTCCCTCAGCGCCACGGTGTCCAATGCGGAAGAGTTTGGCGCGTGGCTGGACACTGTGCGCGGACACACCGACGTGATTGTCTCCGAACACCGTCCCGTCCCCTTGTGGCAGCACGTCATGGTAGGGCGTGAGATCGTCGATCTCTTCGCGGGGGACACCAGCTTTGACGAGATCGCTCCAGGGGCACCGGACGGCGAAGCGCCCGCCTCCGAGGCAATACGGGAGCCGGAGCGCAATCCCATGCAGAGGGAATTCGAGGTCAACCCGGAGCTACTGTCGATGGCCCGGGCGGAAAGTCAGATGAACTTCCGTGGCCGCTTCGGCCATGGCGGACGCAGCCGCCGCCGGCAGGACCGTCAGCGTGACAACACTGCCGGCGAGCAGCGCAGCCCGGTGCGCAAGGCCAGCCGGCCCCAGATCATTGCGAGCCTGGACCGCCAAGGACTGCTACCGGCCATTACGTTCATCTTTTCCCGTGCCGGCTGCGACGGGGCTGTCGCGCAGTGTGCCGCCGCCGGGCTGTGGCTCACGACGGAGCGCGAACAACAGATCATCGCGTCCCGGGTGGATGAGGCGAGCCGCGAGATTCCAGCCGACGACCTCGATGTCCTGGGTTTCTGGAGCTGGCGTGACGGCCTGCTCCGGGGGCTCGCGGCGCACCACGCCGGTTTGCTGCCGACCTTCAAGGAAGTCGTCGAGACGCTCTTCGCCGATGGCCTGGTGAAAGCCGTTTTTGCCACGGAGACCCTCGCGCTGGGCGTCAACATGCCCGCGCGCTGCGTCGTCCTGGAGAAGCTCGACAAGTTCAACGGCGAAGCCCACGTCAACATCACCGCGGGAGAGTACACGCAATTGACCGGCCGCGCGGGAAGGCGGGGAATCGACGTCGAAGGCCACGCCGTGGTCCTCTGGCAACCGGGTACCGACCCTGCCGCCGTCGCCGGCCTCGCTTCGCGGCGAACCTATCCGCTCAACTCAAGCTTCCGCCCTACCTACAACATGAGCATCAACCTGATTGCGCAGTTCGGGCGGCCCAGGGCGCGGCAGATCCTCGAGTCGTCGTTCGCCCAGTTCCAGGCGGACCGTTCCGTGGTGGGGCTGGCCCGGCAGGTTCGAAGCCGCGAAGAGTCGCTGGCCGGATACGCCGAATCCATGAAGTGCCACCTGGGCGACTTCACCGAGTACGCGAAGCTTCGGCGCGATCTCAGCGACGCCGAGCAATTTGCCTCGAGGAGCACTTCCCGGGCCCGCAAATCATTGACCGTGGACTCATTGGCCCGGCTCATGCCCGGCGACATCGTCAAGGTTCCGGGCGGACGCACGCCGGGTTACGCCGTCGTGCTCAACGCCGATCCCAACTCGCGGGAACCGCGCCCAGCGGTCCTCACGGAAGACAACCAGCTGCACAGGATCGGCGCCCACGAAGTCGAAGGTCCGGTCGCCCCCGTGTCCTGGATCCGGATTCCGAAGTCGTTCAACGCGAAGCTGCCCAAATCCCGTCGTGACTTGGCCTCCGCCATGCGGAACGCCGTGCGCGAGGGACGTCCCCCGGCCCGCGGCACGAACCGGAGCGAGGACTTCGGCCGGGCCCGCTACATGCCGGACCAGGAAAAGAAGATCGCCGACCTTCGCCGTGCACTGCGCGCCCATCCCTGCCACGGCTGCAGCGAACGCGAGGACCATGCCCGCTGGGCCGAGCGCTGGTGGAAATTGCGCCATGAGACTGACGGGCTCGTCCGGCAGATCCAGGGCCGTACCAACACGATCGCGAAGACATTCGACCGCGTGTGCGATGTCCTCGCTGCCTACGGTTACCTCCAGACGTCCGACGCCGGCCATGTCACCATCAGCGCGGACGGCCAGCGCCTGCGCCGCATCTACGGCGAAAAAGACCTGCTGATCTCCCAATCCATCCGCCAGGGGGCCATCAAGGACCTCGATGCCGCCGAGCTGGCCGCGCTGGCCAGCACGATGGTCTACCAAGCGAAGCGCGACGATCGCGGCCTGCGACCCAAAATGCCGTCCGTATCGCTCGAAACGTCCGTGGACATCGTGGTGCGTGAGTGGTCTGCGCTGGAGGACATCGAGGACAAAAACAGGCTGCCGTTGACCGCCGAGCCGGAGCTGGGACTTGTCTGGCCCATCTTCAAATGGGCGAAGGGCCGCCATTTGCAAGAGGTCCTCAGCGGCACCGACCTCGCCGCAGGCGACTTTGTGCGTTGGGCGAAGCAGGTCATCGACCTGCTGGACCAGATGGCAAAGATTCCAGGGCTTGAACGGCGCCAAACGAAGACGTGCCGCGATGCGATCGACCTGGTCCGGCGCGGCGTCGTCGCGTACTCCAACGTCTCCTGACACACCACAGATTCCCAGCAAGGAGCATATCCATGACTCATCCAGGCGCGCCCGCCGATACTCGGCCCCGCAAGGTCACGATGTACCGGAACGGCTCCGTTTACACAGCCGCCGATCCCTTCGCGACGGCAATGCTGGTAGACGGAGACACTGTTGCGTGGGTTGGTTCGGAGCAGGCAGCCACGTCGATTGCCGATTCTTCGATGGAAATCATCGATCTCCGGGGAGCCTTGCTGGCGCCCGGTTTCGTTGACTCCCACTTGCACCTCACGGAGACCGGAATTGCTTCCGATTCCCTCCAGCTCGCCGGGGTCCGTTCGGCGCGGGAGCTGCTCGACGCCGTCGCGCTGGCCGCCAGGGCTCTTGGCACCACCGGCGCCGTGCTTGGCCACGGTTGGGATGAGTCGGTGTGGCACGAAAAGATGCTGCCCACGCCGGAGGAGCTCGACCGGGCCGCGGGCGGACGCAAGGTGTACCTGGCGCGCGTCGACGCGCACTCTGCCCTCGCCTCATCCTCCTTGGCATCCGCCGCGGGCCTGGACGGCCTTGATGGGTACGACGGTTCCGCCCACGTCCTGCGGGCCGCCCACACCGCGGCCCGGCTCGTCGCCCGGCAGTTCCCCGAGACCGAACGCCGCCGATACCAGGAACTGGCCCTTCGCGAGGCTGCGGCCAACGGCTATGTCGCCCTGGCCGAAATGGCAGCCCCGCACATTTGCAGTGTCGAGGACCTTCGGATGTCTTCGTCGTGGAACTCCGCGTCGTGGAACTCCGCATCATGGAACGAGGGCAGCGCGGGCGTCCCCCGGATCCTTCCCTATTGGGGCGAACTCGCCACATCGGCCGAGCATGCCGCTGCCATCCTGGAAAGCTTGGGCGTACCCGTTCTTGGCCTGGCGGGTGATTTGAACATCGACGGTTCCATTGGTTCGCGAACGGCTGCGCTCAGCGAAGACTACGCAGACGCGCCGGGCCACCACGGAAGCCTCTATGTCTCCGTGGACGAAGCCGCTGGCCACATTGCGGCCTGTTCAGCGCTCGGTATCCAGGCAGGCTTCCACGTCATCGGCGATGCCGGACTTAAGACGGCACTGGATGCCTTTGACCTTGCCGCGTCGGAGGTGGGGGAGCAGCGGGTCCGTGCCGCCGCGCATCGCCTCGAGCATGTGGAAATGGCGGACGCCGGCGATATCGCCCGGCTTGCGAAGTATTCGATTACAGTGAGCGCACAGCCGGCCTTCGATGCCGCCTGGGGCGGGGCGGGAAAACTGTACGAGCAGCGCCTGGGGGCGCGAAGCGTGGCCATGAATCCTTTCGCTTCGTACTACTCCACCGGCGTGCCTGTCTGCTTTGGAAGCGATAGCCCGGTCACTCCGTTGCGCCCCTGGTCCAGTGTCAGGGCATGCTTGGAACACAGCAATCCGGATCAACGCATTTCGGCGCGGGCAGCGTTCCTCGGACACACCCGGGCTGGTTGGCGGGCGGGCAAAGAGCGCAATCCGCTCACGGGGCAATTGGTCCCCGGGGCCCCTGCAAGCTTCGCAGTGTGGGAAGTCGAAGAGCTGATGGTGCAGGTGGCCGATGACCGGGTCCAGTCCTGGTCCACCGATCCGCGTGCACGAACGCCGCTCCTCCCCGCGCTGGACAGTGGTAGCGATCCCGCTTGCCTGCAGACCGTGCGCGAAGGCCAGGAGATCTTCGCGAGTGAAACTTTGCGGTCATAGTTGCAGATAGCTTGGCGGTCCGGAGGGCCCCTGACCTGCGTGTATAGATAAAGCCCCAGCTCAGACGGCGCTTGACAGGATTTGTGAAGTCCGTAGCATTTAGGGTCAACAGGCTTCCACAGGGAACACCTGGTTGTCTGGCCGCGGTGGGGTCCGCTGCCAAAAACCGTCAACGGACCCGTTTTCCAAGACCGCGGTACTCGTAGTGGGCAGGTCCACTGTGCCGCAGAAAACGGTTCGGCCTCGAGTTCAACGCACGGGCCGGCACTGGACCTGGACTAGTGGACCTGCCCGCGGCCAAGCACGACCCGTGTGGCGGACGCCACACGTGGCCGCAGGTACGTCAAGTTGTCGTCCTATAATGGAGAGTTGCGCCTGAATGCCAGCCACGCTGCTGCTCCGGCCCACTGACCGCTCCATCAAGGAAAGGCCTCTTCTTGCGTGTCCTGACGATCATCCCCACGTACAACGAGCTGGAATCGCTACCCAAGACTCTCGGGCGGTTGCGCGCGGCCGTGCCCGCCTCAGACGTCCTGGTTGTCGACGACAACAGCCCTGACGGCACGGGACAGCTGGCCGACAGCATCGCCGCCGAGGACAGCCAGGTCCATGTCCTGCACCGCAAGGGCAAGGAAGGCCTCGGAGCCGCATATATTGCCGGATTCAAATGGGGCATGGCGGCCGGCTACGACGTCCTCGTTGAGATGGACGCCGACGGTTCGCACCAACCCGAGCAACTGCCGTTGCTGCTGGATGCGATCAACGACGGCGCAGACCTCGCCATGGGCTCACGCTGGGTTCCGGGTGGCGGCACCGTGAACTGGCCGCTCTACCGTCAGGCGATTTCACGCACGGGCAGCACCTATGCCCGGCTCATGCTTGGCTTGAAGATCAAAGACATTACGGGCGGCTACCGTGCGTTCCGCCGCAGCACCCTGGAGGCGCTCAAGCTTGACCAGGTCGAATCGGTTGGCTACGGCTTCCAGGTGGACCTGGCGTGGCGGGTCGCCAAGCTTGGCCTGAAGATCGTCGAACGCCCCATCACGTTCGTTGAGCGCGAGCTCGGGGCGTCCAAGATGAGCGGCAATATTGTTGTCGAGGCCATGATCAACGTCACCAAGTGGGGCCTGGCCTCCCGTTGGGCCGCGTTGACGGGGAAGAAGACCCCGGTCTCAAAGTAGGCCAAACAGACGAAGGCCGGGTCAGCGCTCCTCTGCGAAGAGGAGTGCGGACCCGGCCTTCGCCGTCAACCGTGGCGTTATGCCGAGCGGCGTTCCCCGCGACGCTCGCGCAGGATGTTCAGGCGGTCTTCGAGAATCTGCTCGAGCTCGGGAAGGCTGCGGCGCTCCAGCAGCATATCCCAATGCGTGCGGACGGCCTTCTCGTTGGTGTCAACGGGGCGTTCGCCATCAACCAGGAGCGCTTCCTTGCCGGTCTTGGAAACCCAGACGGGAGGGATCTCGGCTTCGGAGGAGAAGGTAACGAAGACCTGCTCTCCGTCCGCGCAGCGGTATTCAACCCTCTGACGCGGCGCCGGCTCCACACCGGATTCGGTTTCCATGCTCTGGGCGCCAAGACGCATGCCCCGCAGGCTGCGATCGCTCATGATTACTCCCTCTGTCTGTTCGCGGAACCAAGCTCCGCGCTAGCCGGACGCCACAAATGCGTCGCCCGGACTACTGTCTGCACACGTTGCATCACTAGATGAAACGCCTGACCAAGCGTTAATGTTCCGTTCGGATTGAACCTGCCGGACAAATACACCATTATACGCGGATCGAGGCGGACAGGACAAAGCGAGGGGGACCGGCCGCGGAATCCGGCCGGTCCCCCTGCAGACTGTCCGCAGTTACGCTGGCGGTTCTTGGGGCTTTGCGGAATCGCTGAACAGGTCCGCGACGCCGGATCCACCGTTGGCACCACCCAGTGCGCCGCCGATGCCCTTGAGGGCCTCACCGACCTCGCTGGGGATGATCCACAGTTTGTTGGATGATCCCTCCGCAATCTTCGGAAGGGTCTGAAGGTACTGGTAGGCCAGCAGCTTTTGGTCCGGGTTGCCCTTGTGGATGGCGTCGAAGACCTTCTGGATGGCCTGGGCTTCGCCATCGGCGCGGAGGATGGCTGCTTTGGCGTCACCCTCTGCGGCCAGGATTGCTGCTTGCCGCTGCCCTTCGGCCGTGAGGATCTGCGATTGCTTGGTGCCTTCGGCGGTCAGAATCGCAGCACGCCGGTCACGCTCGGCCCGCATTTGCTTCTCCATTGAGTCCTGGATGGAGTGCGGCGGGTCGATTGCCTTGAGTTCCACCCGCGAAACGCGGATTCCCCATCGTCCGGTGGCTTCGTCAAGGACCCCGCGGAGCTGGCCGTTGATCTGGTCGCGCGAGGTGAGCGCTTCTTCAAGGTTCAAGCCGCCGACGACGTTGCGGAGCGTCGTGGTGGTCAGCTGTTCAACAGCCTGGATGTAGTTGGCGATCTCGTAGGTAGCGGCCCGGGGATCCGTGACCTGGAAGTAGACCACGGTGTCGATCGAGACAACCAGGTTGTCCTCGGTGATCACCGGCTGCGGCGGGAAGGAAACCACTTGTTCGCGGAGATCCAACAGCGGCAGCAGGCGGTCGACGAAGGGGATGAGGATGGTGAGCCCGGGGTTGAGCGTGCGCTGGTACTTACCGAGGCGTTCTACGACGCCGGCGCGCGCTTGCGGGATGATCCTGATCGAGCGGACCAAAACGATAATCACGAATATGACGAGAACTAGCAGCACGATCGCGGCTGCAGTTCCTCCCAAGCTGTCCATACATCTCCTTCATTCCCCAGTTAAGTATTTGATGCGGTTGTGTGCGGCAATGTGCCGATCGCCCGGCGTCGAACGCCTGTCGTCGAACGCAGCGGCTTGAGCCATGGCGGAGGCCGCTCAGCGCGGGCTGTTCTCCGCTGTCGAGGCGACTACCGCCGTCGCGCCGTCAATCCTGGTGACCTGCACGGTCTGGCCGGCGTCGATGATTCCAGCCGCGCTGCGGGCGCTCCACACGTCGCCACCGATCTTGACCAGTCCCGCCGTCGCACTGACGGGCTCCATGACGAGCGCCGATTGGCCGATCAGGCGGTCCACGTTGGTACGTTGCTCGGCAGGCCCCTTGTGCAGATGCCTGAGTGCGATAGGACGGACGAAAGCGATCATCAGCAGGGACACGATGCAAAAGACGACGATCTGCAACCAGAGATCGGCTCCGGCGAAGTCAGCGGCGAGGGCAGCCAGCGCACCGGCCCCGAGCATGATGAAGAAGAAGCTGAGCGTGAGCATCTCCACCACGGCAAATGCGAGAAACACGGTGAGCCAGAGGGCCCACCAGTTGCTGCCAAGCCATTCAAACATCGTTCCCCCTGTTTCCGGACCCGCGGCGGCAGCCGGCCTGATCCGGACTGCAGCGTCGGCAAGATCACAGTCGCTGTTTTTCCATCCTAGCCCGGCGCGAAGGTTCCCGTTAGGAGCCTTGCTCCGCCGCCGTGAAAACGCTGAGGGTGAACTTCGCGGTGGCATGGACGGACGTTTCCGCGGCCGTCGACGCCAGGAGGGCTGAGCGCTCAAGGTGGTGGCCTGCCGGTCCCATGAAGGCGACATCCGCGATGTCCCGCCCGTCGAGCTTGAGATCCACGTCGAGGTGAATACTGTCCGCAAGACTGAAGAACTCCTGCATGGACTCGGCGAGACGCTCGTCTTTGCCCGGCTCAATGCCCAACATTCCAGCGCGTTCCGCAATCTCCCCGAGGTGTCCGTTGCGCGGAGTCACCACGATCACGCGGCCACCAGGACGCAGCACGCGGGCAAATTCCGGGGGATTCCGCGGCGCAAAGACCACGATGATGGCAGCCACTGCACGGCTGGCGAGCGGCAGGGGACGCCAGATATCCCACACGAGATGGATGGCGCCGGGATTCAACCGTGCTGCCCGGCGGAGGGCGAACTTCGAGATATCGATGCCAATGGCTGCTGCGGGAGCGCGGTCCAGCACTGTGCGGAGGTAGTGGCCGGTGCCGGTCCCCGAATCCAGGACAAGGGATCCCGGCGCCGGCAGGACCGGTGCCGCCAGCTCCGCGATGGCGTCAGCGAGGGGACCGTAATGGCCCGCGCCCAGGAAATCGTTGCGGGCTGCGACCATCTCTGCCGTGTCTGCCTCGAAGACCGTGCCCTTGCCGGTGAGCAGGTTGAAGTAGCCCTGTTTGGCGGCGTCGAAACTGTGGCCGGCGACGCAACGCAACGAAAACGGCGCTGCCCCGCTCAGTCCGAACGGACCCTGGCAGACCGGGCAGCGCAAGGCGGAGACGGCGTCGGAAAGCATATGGACAATCCTACGGCGGACGGAGTGGCACATATCGTCACACCGTGACGGCCGCTAGGCTCACCAGCGTGAAAGCCGAACAACTTCCGCTCCTGAATTCCGTCTCCGCTCCCGCCGCCCATCCCGACGGCACCCGCGCCGTCGTGTCCGTGACGCGGCCCGATTTCGACGCCGATGCATACGTCGGACAGCTCTGGAGCGTTCCTTTCGACCCCGCGATACCGCCCCGGCGTATCACCCGTGGCTTCCGGGACACCGCACCCGCGTTCTCGCCCGACGGCAGCGCGTTGGCGTTCCTCCGGGCAACCCCGGACGGCAAGCCGCAACTGTACGTGGTGGAGGCCGACGGCGGGGAACCGCAGGCGATGACGGAACAGAAATTGGGCGTTTCCGAGTTTTCCTGGGCGCCCGATTCGCGCAGGATTGTGTTCTCGTCACGGGTCCCCGAAGAAGGCCGTTACGGAACAGTTGACGGGGTCGGCGCAGACAGCGAAGACCCCCGGTTGATCACCGACAACCAATACAGGCTCAACGGACTGGGCTACACCGCGGACAAGCCCGCCCAGCTGTTCGTCGTCGACGTCCCCGAGCGCGGAGCGGAACCTCCCGTGGTTCCTGTGGGGAGGGCCGCCAAAGCCCGCGAGGCCGAAGCGGCAGGCCTGGTGCCGGCGGCCGTGCAGTTGACGTTCGGCGAAGCCGACCACACCTCGCCGTCCTTCAGCCGCGACGGCGGGAGCGTCTACTTTGTCGCCTCGCTCCACGAAGGGCACGACGCCGATATCGCCTCGGGTACCCATAGTGTCCCCGCCACGGGAGGCGAGGCCACAGCGCTGCGTCCGGACGCTGCGCCGCAGTCCGTCCAGGAAGTCTGCGAATCCGCGAACGGTGAGTGGCTCTTCTTTACGGCACAGGACCTCGGCGAGGACGGCCTGGACTTCGTCGCGAGGAACACTGCGCTTTACGCAATGCCGGTCGGGGGCGGCACCGCAACCAGGCTGAGTGACGTCGAAAGCCAGGACATTGGCGGCCGCCTCGAAGCTTTTGGACAGGATGGGGTGCTCGCGGTCAACACGAGCCGGGGGAGCGTCCAGCTGATCCAATGGACGGCCGACGGCGAGAGCGAGATCCTCGTCAAGGGTCCCCGGGTAGTGATCGGCGCTTCGGCGGCGGGGGACCTGGTGTCTGTCACTTACGGTGACGCTTCCAGCAATGGCAAGCTCGGCGTTCTGGAGAAGGGTGAACTCCGGGTGCTCACTGATTTCACCAAGGCGCTCCGGGACGAAGCAACCATCCTGGAACCGCATGAGTTCACCGCCACCGGCGCTCATGGCTACCCGGTCCACGGCTGGGCCGTATTGCCCGAGGGGCCCGGCCCCCACCCCGTACTCCTCACGATCCACGGCGGCCCTTTCGCCCAGTACACGGCGGCCTTCTTCGACGAGGCCCAGGTGTACGCCGAGGCGGGATACGCCGTGTTGATGTGCAACCCGCGGGGTTCGGCCGGATACGGCCAGGCGCACGGCGGTGCCATCAAGGAAAAGATGGGCACCGTGGACATGGCGGATGTACTTACATTCCTGGAGGGGGCACTGGAAGCCTTCCCGGCGATGGACAGGGAATCGATCGGCATCATGGGCGGGTCCTACGGCGGATATCTGACTGCCTGGGTTATCGGCCACGATCACCGTTTCAAGGCTGCGATTGTGGAGCGCGGATTCCTTGACCCGGTGAGCTTCGCGGGTTCCTCGGATATCGGATGGTTCTTCGGCGGCCAATACACCGGCGGCTCGCCCGAGCAGATGGCGGCCCAAAGTCCCATGGCCGTAGTGGCCGCAGTCCGGACGCCTACCCTGGTGATCCACAGCGAAAACGATCTCCGATGCCCGGTTGAACAGGGCCAGCGCTACTTTGCCGCGCTCAAGGCGCAGGGCGTGGAGGCGGCGTTGCTCCTCTTCCCTGGTGAAGACCACGAGCTATCGCGTTCGGGCACCCCACACCACCGGCGACAGCGTTTCGACCAGATCCTCGCGTGGTGGGCAAAACACCTGCCTTCCGCAGCAAACCCGCCCCGCGAAACCGGTTCAGCTAAGGGTTGAGGAAACCCAGCCCGCGGCGTGCCTCGTCGATTCCGGGGTACGCCCAATGGGCGGAGTACTCACCATCGTTTGCCAGTGACCGCAGCTCGGCGCGGTCCAAATAGAGTCCGCCGTGCAGGTGGTCGGTCTCGTGCTGGACTATCCGGGCCTGCCATCCGGAGAATCCGGCCGACGCCGCACTCCCGTCAGGACGCTGGTAGTGCAGGCGAACGTCGCGGTGCCGTGTGACCACGGCCTGGTATCCGCGCATCGACAGGCAGCCTTCGTAGAACGACGCCGTGGAGGTCCCCTCGGGCTCGTAGCTGGGATTCAGCATCGCGAAGAAGCCCAGCGGCGTCCTTTGGCGGATCTCCGAGGCAACAGGATCAACATCGAAACGGTCTTCGAGCACAGCCAGCTGCAACGGGATGCCGAGCTGCGGTGCTGCCAGGCCCACGCCGGGAGCGGCATGCATGACATCCCGCATCCGCTCGATCAGCTGCGCCAGTTCGGTGTCCTCGAGCTGGCCGTCGTAGGGCGCGGCGTGCTGGCGCAGCACGGGATGGCCGACCTGCACGATGGGCGGGAGGCCGTCGAGACCGAGTATGTCCTGAACTGCGCTGCGGATTTCCGAGGCAGTAAACGTCGTGTCCGGGCCGGCAGTTAGGGGGCGGGTCTCAAAGTCCATGGATTGAGCTTAGTGTCAGTGCATCGTGAATCTCCGGGCGACAAGCTCCGAGAACATCGGCAACGTAATGGCCCGGCCGATCAGGGCGTTCCGTGCACTGAGGACCTTCGTGGGCAGGGGTCGGCCCAGCGCCATGTTGAGACTGGCCTGCCGGATGGCTTTCTTCGCCGCACGCTGGCGGTCCCGCTCGAAGCCCGCGAGTTCCTTACCGGCAGGGCGTCCCGAGGATGTTCGCAAGGCTTCGCTGACGATCGGTGCCAAGGCAACGGCGTCCAACCAGCCCAGGTTCATTCCTTGGCCACCGATCGGGCTGATCTCGTGCGCGGCGTCTCCAAGCAGCGCGACCCGTCCGTGGACCATCCGGGAGACCAGCCGCGAGGTGACGCCGAAGGTGCTGATCATCGTATTGCTTGCGGAGTCCACCGCGTTGCCGCTCCGCTTTTTGATGAGGGCGGCGAGCGCATGGGGAGTGGGTTCCTGGCACGGAGCGCCAAGCCGGACCACCCACCGGCGGATGCCGCCCGGTAAGGGAAAGGACTCCACGATTCCTCCCGGCTCAAGGAAAAGGACGGCGTTGTTGCCGTACATCGATTCATCCCGGAAATCGCCCATCACGTAGTAGTCGGGATACGTGCGCAGGCGAGGCTCCAATCCCAGTCCTTCGCGCACTGCCGAATGGACACCGTCTGCCGCCACCACGAAGCGGCCCGCAAACTCCACTGGAGCCCCCTCTTGCTGTCCCCGCAGACGCAGGTGCCCGCCGTCGTCGACGACTTCCTCGACCTGCACTCCGCGGTGGAGGGCGCCCGGATCGAGGTCGATCACCCTCGACTCGAGTGCGTGGGTGGTGAGATATTGCGGAACGGAAAGGATGAAAGGGTACTCAGCCGAGGGGCGGGCGAAGTCCATGTCCGCTACTTTCCTGCCGCCGCTGTACGCGGCTCCGTGGGTGATCCGGACCCCTGAGGAGACCAGGGGATGGGCGGCGCCGACTGCGTCCAAAGCTGCCAGGGCGGGCGGATGGATTCCTATGGCGCGGGTCTGGCTACCCGACGTCGAGCGTCTTTCGAGTAGTGCGACGCGGTGCCCGTTCTGCAGCAGCAAGGCCGCCATGAACAGCCCGACCGGCCCGGCTCCGACCACCACGACGTCAAACATCGGGGACCCCACCGCGCCGGTAGACCAGCAGGTTGTGCCACAAGCCACTTGGTTCAACCGTCCAGGCCGAAGGAGTCGCTGCACGCAGTTCTGCTGCTGTGTAGCTCCTCCTGATCGAGGTGAGGCCGTCACCGTGGATATAGGATCCAATGCCGAGGGGCCAGGATCCGGCCCAGAAAAGCGCGTATGCGACGCGGCTGCGGGTGAGGTCGTTGTGCAGGGCGATCCGGCTGCAAAGCTGTTCGGAATCGCGAAGGAACGAGGCGAGTTCCGGGGCGGTCAAGTGGTGCAGGACATGGTTGGAAATAACGACGTCGAACTTGCGCCCTTCTGCCGCGAGCTCGGAGCTGAGGGCTTTCCTGTAGCTGACGCCTTCCACGGGAGGGGCGGAGTTCGCGAAATGGAAGGCGCGCTCGTCCGGGTCGATTCCGGTGACTTCCAGGCGGTAGCCGTCGGCGGCGGCCCGGCGCGCGAGGCTACGGGCGACGTCTCCGCCACCGCAGCCGATGTCAAGGACCGTGGTGGGGGCCGCCGTCGTGAGCAATGGCTTGATCCGTGTTTTGTAGGTATCCCGCCAGCCGGACACCACTGCGTTGACGATGGGAAACCGCGCGTAACTCCTGTTGAGCCGGCCAAGCTCGCAATCGGGGCGGTCCATTTCTTCCACTGCGGCTTCATCCCGTGCGTCGAGAAAGCCGCCCGGGCGGGGGAGGGCAGGCATCACAGACCTGGCGTCACAGAGCCGGGGAGACCCGGGTGAACAGCCCCGTCTCCACCGTGAGGCCCGGCCCGAAGGCCATGGAGCAGATGCGTTCCTCCCGCTCTGCCGGAGTTTGACCCAGAATGTGTTTCAGGACGAAGAGTACGGTGGCGCTGCTCATGTTGCCGTAGTCGCGAAGGACTTCGCGCGCGGGAATCATCTGTTCTTCGGTGAGTTCAAGTTTCGACTCGACTTTGTCGAGGATGCTGCGGCCGCCGGGATGGATGGCCCAATGCGTAATGTCCCGGTAGGGGAGCCCAGCCAAGGACGGGTCCCGGGCAAGGAGCGGCTCAAGCGCGCCGGTGATGTGTTCCTCGATGATGTGCGGCACGTACGTGCCGAGGACCATCTCGAAGCCTTCATCGCCGATATTCCAGGCCATGGCTTCTTCACCGACCGGCGTCAGGACCGTCTCGAAGTGATCAAGCCTGATCACCGGGTCCGGGCCCTCGGGCTCACGGGAAGTCACGACGGCGGCTGCCGCACCGTCCGCAAAGATCGCCGATCCCATGATGGTGTCCGGATCATTTGAGGTCCGGACGTGGAGCGAACAGAGCTCCACGCAGATAACGAGGACCACGGCATCGGGATCAGCCTGGCAGAACTGCCGGGCTGCGCGGAGGGCAGGGAACGCAGCATAGCAACCCATGAAACCAAGGTGGTAGCGCTGCACGGCCGGGCTGAGTCCGAGGGCCCGGACCACTTTGTAGTCAGGGCCGGGATTGAAGAATCCGGTGCAGGAAACGGTGATGACGTGAGTTATGTCAAGCAAATCAATGTCGGGACATTTCCCGACGGCGGCTTTGGCGGCCTCAATGAACAATTTGGTGGCCTCGAGCGCGAAGATTTCGTTGCGGACCTTTGTGCTGGGGCTCAGCACACGGCCCGTGGCAGGATCAAAGAACGACGGATTCTCAGAGTGATTATCAAGGGACAATTCGGCGACGGCGGTGAAGCGGGTATCGATGGCCGCTGAATCAAAGCAGGTTCGCACCAGCCGGGATCCAAGCCGTGTCAGGCCGGGTTGGGTTGCAAAAACGTCGCGCGCCTGTGGTTGCACAAGCACTGTGGGCGGTACGGCAGTTTCCAGAGACCTCACGTAGACCGGCATGCTTCATTGTTGGCGACGAAGATGCCGTTGACAATGGCAGTGCGTGGAAATGTGGACGTCTTTGGGCGTCTCCGCTGTTTTCCGGGGAGCCTCGGACTCAACCGCGTTCAGGGCCCAAAGGCTTCTGCGACACAAATTGAAGAAGCGATCCACTAGTTCTAATAGCAGCTCATTTGACCGTTTCACCGATCGGCTGGACGGCAAACAGGGTGGTCCTTAGTGCTTTTGGGGAGGTGCGCAGGTATGCAACGGGAGCTGGACGTCGGGGGTGCGCGTGTCAAGGTGAACCGGTTGCGCCTGCGTTTGGCTGAGCTTGACCGCCAAGTGGGTGTGGTTGACCGCTTGCTCGGCCAAGTCGTGAAGCTCGCCTTGGAGCTGTATGCGGCGAGGGCGTGGAAGGCCTTTGGCCTGGGTACGTGGGCTGAGTTGGTGGAGGCTGAGCGGTTGGTCCTCCCGGGCCTGGGAGGCAATGCCCGGGTGAGTGTCGCGATGGAGTTGGCGGCCGGAAACTTGTCGCTGCGTGCCATCGCCCCGGTCCTGGGCGTGTCCCATGAGACCGTGAAAACCTTGCTCGCGAAGGGCGTTGCAGAGGGCGGGACGCTGCCGTCCGTGAGATTGTCACTGGACGGCAAAATGCGCCGCAGTGCACCCGTAGTACCAATGGATGTGATTGCAGGCGAACTGGTTCACCCTGATTCCGAGTCTGATTCCAACTCTGATTCCAACTTTGATTCCAACGAGGGAATCTTCGATGTGGAGGGGTTCCTCGCGGATGTCGGCGCTTTGGGCGTGGATCACGGCCCCTCCGACGCGGCCGTGCTGGCGGAACTCCAGCTCCGGGAGCTGATGGATTCCATCCGGAATCTGGGTGCCTCAGAGCTTGTCGTCCGGCGCCTGCCCGAGGCCGATCCTGCACGACGGCGTCGGCTGGCCGCACAGTTCCACGCGGCCACGGAACTGATGAGCGATGTTGCGAGGCAGTGGGGTGTCGCGGCATGAGTCCAGAAACTTGCGGGCAGCTTTCGACGTCAACCGAACGCGACGCCTTTTTGGTGGACCTGGTAGCAAGATGGCGGCGGGAAGGCCAAACCGGTCCAGCGACCCGGGAGTTGTTCGGTTCATTTCTTCCTGCGCTATTGTCCCGTTTTCAGCACGAGTTCCCCTCGATTGACCCCGAAGATGCACTGTTCTACGCCACGGAAGTTCTTTGCGACAGCGGAATCCCTGCGGACGTCCCGGCCTGCGCATGGCTGCTTGCGGTTGTCCGAAACGGGCTCCGAACCCTGACCATCACCCAACGCCACTGGCTCTCAGAACGTGATGTGCGGGACGGCGTTTGGGCGGAGGTCAAGGAGAACCACGGCCTGGGAGAGGGGACGCCGCTGGTATCGCTGTACGGCCACGAGTGCGAGTGGCCTCAGATTCCGCTCGCCATGTTGCCACTGCCCGCCGGTTCGTCGCCCCTGTGGGAGGAACTGAGGACGTTGTTGATCAGGGCTGGCTGGGATCGCGACCTCGCAGAGCAGGGTCTGCAGGTGATCGAGCATCGAGCGGCCCGGCACATCGAGGAGGCCGGATTCGGCTCAGAGCCGCGGGCCGCAATGTCCCGGTTGGAAACGAACAGGGCGTTGAGCTGCGTGCCCAAGGGCCATAAGACGGCACTTGTGGACTTCGTATGCAGCGAACGTGGATACCTTTGGGGCCGCCTCCACGGAATCTCTCCAGCCAACGCTCTTGCCCTTCCCGGGGTCCAGGAGGCGTTGGCATCCCTGGTCTGGAGCAAGGCGAGGCCCAAGAAGACCCGAACCTACTCGCCACCCATAGTTCATTCCCGATTGGATATCCCTGCATGACGCATGCAACCCGCTCGGGCCTATGAGGTGAGTCATGGCCAGGGGATTGCCGTGGCCACGGTGTTGTTGGCGAACTGGGCGTGCCCGGCAATCGGGACGAAAGGGCTGGCAGGATCACAGGTGATGACCCGCACTAAGGGTGGGCCCTCAGTTGCAAAGAAATCCGGGGGTAGGGACGCCTTGGCCAGCGATTCCAGGCTGGTGATCCTGTACCGGCAGGTGACTCCGGACTTGTCGGATACATAGAGGGGCATGCCCTTGGTCACCTGGACGAGGGAAGCCATAGGCGCCGGCGACCCATCCGGGAAGTTCACGTGCCCGGCCAGCAGGGTCGATCCCTTCGCGGCACAGACAGCCGCGGACCCTGTGTAGCGGGCGGCTTTGGAGGATTCCGGGATCACCAGGTAGCCGGAATCGTCACGGCCTTCGTCCACGAGACCTACTTTGAGGTCCACGCCGGGGATGGAGAGCGTGTCAGGCGGAAGGCCGGGGACCTCGGTTGGCCCTGTGTATGTGTCCGGTCCTGCGGAAGCAAACGGAGCCAGGACAGGTGCCAGCTTCGCCGTTGGGGGAGCGGGCCGTGATGTGAAGGCCAAGACGCCAGCGCCGGCCCCGGCCAGGCCGCAAATGATGACGATAGTCACTGCAATGCAGTACTGCCGGGCGCCGGGATGGTTGCGGGTTCCGATCATCGGACCTTCCTTGGTGGGGGCGGGGC
>FTCF01000169.1_pt1 | contig 34065 bp, 31 predicted proteins | sample 1639631 | NCBI WGS metagenome assembly FTCF01 (sample SAMEA3914864, study PRJEB12502) | metagenome | biome: forest; material: soil | place: USA | collected 2012-03-12 | depth 0.3 m
GCCTCCGGTTTCTACGCCCGGGAGATCACGCCGTACACGCGCAAAGACGGCACGGTGGTGGAGCGCGACGATTCACCCCGCGCCGGCGTCACCCTGGAAGCCGTCAGCGCCTTGGAGCCGGTCTTCCGCAAGGAAGGGACAGTGACCGCGGGGAATGCCTGCCCGCTCAACGATGGCGCCGCCGCCGTGGTGGTCATGAGCGATGTCCGGGCCCGGGAGCTTGGCATCGAACCGCTGGCACGCATCGTCTCCACGGGCGTCAGCGCGCTTTCCCCGGAGCTCATGGGCATGGGACCCGTGGAATCGTCCCGCCGGGCCCTGGCCTTGGCGGGGCTGAGCATGGCAGACATAGACCTCGTGGAGCTCAACGAAGCCTTCGCCGTCCAGGTAGTGGCGAGCGCCCGCGAACTAGGCATCGATCCCGGGAAGCTCAACGTTCATGGCGGCGCCATCGCCCTTGGCCACCCCTTCGGCATGACCGGCGCCCGGATGACCACCACCTTGCTCAATGGCCTCCGCGAACGGGATGGAACCTTGGGACTGGCGACCCTGTGCGTCGGTGGCGGACAGGGCATGGCGGTGGTCTTCGAGCGGCTGTCGTAAGCCGCTCGAAGACCACCCCGCGTTGGTTAGTCGTCGCCCCGCAGGATCGCCAGCAGGCGGATGATCTCCACGTAGAGCCACACGAGCGTGACGGTCAGGCCGAAAGCGGCCGTCCACGAGTATTTCTCCGGAGCGCCCTGACGGACACCCTGCTCGATGCTCGTGAAGTCCATGACCAGGGAGAACGCGGCCAGGCCGATAGCCAGGATGCCGATGAAGACGCCCAGCGGGATGCCGAAGATGTGCACGCTGCTGCTGAGGCCGAACGGCGACTGGACGGCGCCGGTCCACACCAGGACCATGTTGATGACGGCGAAGACGAGGTAGCCGAGCGTGGCGATCATGAAGAAGCGGATCGCCTTGGGGGTGGCGCGCACCTTGCCGCTCTTGAAGAGAGCCAACGTCACGCCGAACACAGCAAGGGTACCGATGACGGCCTGCAGGCCGACTCCCGGGAACATGCCATCCAAGAGGCGGGTCAGGCCTCCGAGGAACAAGCCCTCAAGGCCGGCGTAAGTCAGGATCAGTGCCGGGGACGGCTGCTTCTTGAAGGAGTTGACCATCCCCAGGGCGAAGCCGCCCAACGCGCCGACAATCATGAGGAGGCTTGCCGTGCCGGGAGCCACGAACAATGTGACGGCTGCGCCAAGCAACAGCACCGCAAGGCACGCCGCGGTCTTGACGATGACGTCGTCGAAAGTCATACGGCCGGTCTCGGCCGGACCGGCTGCGGGCTGGTTGTACATCTGCTGCAGCTGATCGCTCGTCATCGGCGGCTGTGCCGCCCAGGCGGGCTGGCCGTACTGGCCCTGGCCGTATTGGCTTTGGCCGTATTGGCTCTGGCCGTGGGAGTAGCTGGGAACAGGCGGAGCCTGTGTGGCTCCACGGAAATTCTTTCCGTTGAAGATCGGGTTGCCGCCGAGTGCCATGGTGGGTGTCCTTCTTGCTGTGGGTGCGAAGTGATAGTTCACGCTACCAATTCCCACGCTTGGTCCGCACCGAAAGTTCCACCGCCGCTGATGCCGGCACCCTGTTTGTTGTAAGGGTGCCGGCACATGCGGCTATCCGACGCCGAGGTATGCTTCCTTGACCGCCGGGTTGGCGAGCAGCTCCTTGCCGGTGCCCCTGTGCGTAATTGACCCGGTTTCCAGGACAAAAGCACGGTGTGCACGGGCGAGGGCCTGGTTGGCGTTTTGCTCCACCAGAAGCACCGTAGTGCCTTGCTTGTTGATCTCGGTGACAATCTTGAAGATCTGGCGGATGAACTGCGGAGCAAGCCCCATGGAAGGTTCATCCAGAAGCAACAGCTTCGGGTTGGACATCAGCGCCCGGCCAATCGCGAGCATCTGTTGTTCGCCACCGCTCATGGTGCCGCCCAGCTGCTTGATGCGCTCCTTCAACCGGGGAAACAGATCGAAGACACGCTCCAGATCGTCTGACACCTTGGTCCGGTCCTTGCGGCCGTAGGAGCCCATGTCAAGGTTCTCTTCCACCGTCATGCCAGGAAAGATTCCGCGTCCCTCAGGCGCCTGCGAAATACCTTGGACGACGCGGATGTGCGCCTTCATCCTGGTGATGTCCTTGCCGGCGAAGGTGATGGAGCCCGCGGAGGGAGTCAACAATCCGGAGATGGTCCTCATGGTGGTGGTTTTACCGGCACCGTTGGCGCCGATGAGCGAGACGATTTCGCCCTCTTCCACGCTGAATGACATGTCCGAAATCGCTTGGATCCGGCCGTAATGGACGGAAACGTTCTTCAGCTCAAGCAAGGTCATCTTCAGGCTCCCCGAGATAGGCGGAAATAACTTTCGGGTCATCCCGAATGATCTTGGGCAACGCATCCGCGATCTTCTTCCCGAACTCCAGGACCACGATCCGGTCGGTCACGCCCATGACCAACTTCATGTCGTGCTCAATGAGCAGGACCGTGTAGCCGTCGTCACGGATGGTCCGGATCAGGGCCATGAGCTCTTCCTTTTCCGCCGGATTGAACCCGGCCGCAGGCTCATCCAGGCACAGGACCTTCGGGTCCGTGGCCAATGCCCGCGCGATTTCCAGGCGACGCTGGTAGCCATAAGGAAGGTGCCGCGACAAGAAATGGGCATGATCAGCGATGCCCACGAACTCAAGCAAAGCCATGCCGCGTTCAATCGCGGTTTTCTCTTCCCTGACATGGGTGGGCAGACGGAAGAGTGCCCCGCCGACACTCGTGCGGTGGCGCGCATCGAGACCAACAACCACGTTTTCCAAAGCTGTCATCTCGCCAAAAAGGCGGATGTTCTGGAAGGTCCGGGCCAAACCTCGCCTGGTGATCCGGTGCTGCGGCAGTCCGTTGAGCAACTGGCCTTCGAGCAGGACCTTTCCCGACGTTGGTTTGTACACGCCTGTCATGGCGTTGAAACACGTGGTTTTGCCGGCACCGTTAGGACCGATCAAGCCGAGGATTTCGCCTCGGTTGATGTCGAAAGTGACATTGTCCAAGGCCGTCAGGCCGCCGAACTTTATGGTCAGGTTCTGGACCTGGACCAAGGCTTCGCCGACCTTGGTGACAATTTCCCTCTCAGGCGCTACCTTCTCGGCGACCTCTAGGTCCACACCTTGTTCCTTGAGTGCGTCCACATCAATATCCGGCTCAATAGCTTCACTCATTGCCAGCCCCCTTTCCCGGTTCCAAAACGACTTTGCCCGAAGCAGGGATGTCGCCTACGGCGCCTTTGAGCTTGTTGTAAGCCAAGCGTCCGTACGCGAGGAGGCTCTGGCGTGCCGGCAGGAGACCGCCGGGGCGGAAAATCATGATGACCACCAGCGCCGCACCAAAGATCAAATACTTGAACTCCGCAATTGCGGTAAAGCGGAGGGGTATATATGCCACCAACGCACCGCCAAGGATCGCACCAACCTTGTTTCCCGTGCCGCCCATGACAACAGCGGCGACGAACAGGATCGAGGTGGCGATGTCAAATTTCTGGTTGTTCACAAATCCCACCTGGCCGGCGAACAAAGCACCCGAGAGTCCGCCCACGGAAGCACCAATCGCGAAGGCCCACACCTTGTACTTGAACGTGGGGACGCCCATGATTTCCGCGGCGTCTTCGTCTTCACGGATGGCAATCCACGCGCGTCCCACGCGGCTGCGCTCCAGGTTTCCGGCGGCCAGGAGCACCAGAATGATGATGGTCAGCGTCAACCAATACCACGGAGTTCCGCTCGAGTTCAGGAAGATTGGTTGGCCGCTTGAATCCGTTCCCGGAGGGTGGCCAACATTCTGGAAACCAACCTGGCCTTTCATCGCCGGAATGATGGTGGCCAAAATGCGCACGATCTCGCCGAAGCCGAGCGTGACGATAGCCAGGTAGTCGCCGCGGAGGCGAAGAGTAGGCACACCCAGGACCACGCCAAAGAACATGGCGACCGCCATCGCCAGTGGAAGCGTCCACAAGTAGGGAATGTGCACATAGGGAGAATCCGGGCTCGTGAACATTGCGGCCGTGTAGGAACCCAGGGCAAAGAATGCCACATATCCCAGGTCAAGGAGGCCCGCGTAGCCCACCACGACGTTCAAGCCCACAGCCACCAGGGCATAGACGGACATTTGCGCGAGCGCGATTTGCCAATTGTTGCCCGGTTCCGTCGTGATCAGCGGCGGATTGAGGACGGGAAGCAAGTACGCAATGACAACGACGACGATCAGGATCAGCCATTGGGTTTGGCGCGGGAGCGCATTCCATTTGTCGCTGAGCCCCGGGAACCAGCCTTTGCGGCGCCGCATCTTGGCTTCACGGTCGGCGATCTCCTGCGCTGAGGCATCATCGGGAATTAGCGTGGGGCCGTCTGTTGTGCTCATGCCTTACTCTTTCCTAGCGAGCTACCCAAGACACCTTCGGGTCGCACAATCAATACCAACACCAGGACCACGAACGCGACAACGTCCGTCCATTGGGAACTGCCCAGGAGCACCTGGCCGTAGTTGCCGATCAAACCGATCAGCAGGCCGCCGAGCAACGCGCCGCGCACGTTGCCGATGCCTCCGAGGACAGCGGCCGCGAATGCTTTGACGCCGAGGATGAATCCGCCGTTGTATTGCACGCCGGACGGGATCTTCATGACGTAGAACAAGGCGGCCGCTCCGGCCAGGATCCCGCCGATGATGAAGGTGGTCACAATGATCTTTTCCTTGTTGACACCCATCAAGGTTGCGGTGTCCGGGTCCTGCGCCACGGCACGGATGCCTCGGCCGGTCCGGGACCGCCTGATGAACTGATCAGTGGCGATCATGAGGATAATCGCAGCGACGACAATAACCACCTGCTGCGAATCGATGATGGTCCCGAAGACGTCGAAAATTGCGAGCGGCCGGAACATCGTCAGCGCCGCCTCCGGGCTCGGTCCGCGCCACCAGTAGATGGTGTATTGAATGGCGAAGGACACACCGATTGCGGTAATCAAGAATGCCAGGCGGGGCGCTTTGCGCTGGCGCAAAGGTTTATAAGCGACCCGTTCCACGATCACTGCCATCAAGGCTGAGGCGATAATGGCGACCACGAGGGCGAGGACAAGGTTTCCCACAATGGCCCAAAATGCCAGCCTCGGAGCAGAAGGGCCGAAATTCAGGGCACTGAGGGTAAAGAACACCCCGTAACAGCCCGTGATGAAGACTTCGGAGTGGGCAAAGTTGATGAGGTTGAGAACGCCGTAGACGAGGGTGTAACCGAGGGCAACCAATGCGTAAATTGCCCCGAAGGTCAACCCGTCAAAGGTTGAACTCCAGAAGTTTTGGGTGAACGAGTTTACGTCGAACGTGATCCACGTGTCGTCCACAGGAACCGAGTGGAGCAGGTTGGGAATTACTTCACTGATCATGGCACTTCCTGATGTAATCAAAAGAAATGCTGGGGGTCGGCATGGATGCTAACCCCCAGCATTCATCTGGGCTCGGTGTTATTTTCCGATGACGCCGATGGGAACGATCTTGCCGTTCTCAACTTTGTAGCCGTACACATCAGGCGTTGCCAGTTCGCCGGTTGCATCCCACTTGTAGTGCTTCGACAGGCCGTCTGCATCGTAGGACTTGACCCAGGAAAGCAGGTCCGCGCGGGACTGCTTGCCCTTGTCGATACCGGAGAGCAGGACCGTGGCTGCGTCGTAACCTTCAATGGAGTAGGTTCCGGGCTCAGCGTTGGCAAGCTTCTTGTACTCGGACTCGAAGCTCGGGATCAGCTCGCCCGGGATGCACGGGCAGGTGAAGTACGAGTTGGACGACGCGTCGCCCGCCTGCTTGATGAACTGGTCATCCTTCACGCCATCCGGACCCACGAAGGAGCCGGTGAATCCCTTGCCAACCAGCTGCTGGTCGAAGGGAGCGCCTTCTGCGTAGTAGCCGGCGTAGTAGACGGTGTCTGCCTTGGCGTTCATGATCTTGGAGATCACGGCCGAGAAGTCCTTCTGGCCGGTGACGACCTTGTCGGACCCGATCATTGCGGAGCCAAGAGCCTGGGACGTCGTGGTTCCCAGACCGATGCCGTAGTCAGAGTCGTCCTGGACGAGGTAGACCTTCTTTGCCTGCAGCTTGTCCGTGAGGAACTTTGCTGCAGCCGGACCCTGGACGGCGTCATTGCCGAGGGCACGGAAGAAAGTGGTCCAGCCGTTCTTCGTCAGGCTCGGGTTGGTTGCGGAGGGCGTGATGTGCACCAAGCCCTTCTGTTCGAAGATGTTGCCCGTTGCCTTGGACTCTCCGGAGAACGGCAAGCCCACCACTCCGATGATGTCCGGCTCGGACACAATTTGCGTCACCGGGCCTGTGGCCTTGTTCGGATCGCCTTCAGTATCGAATTTCTTGAACTGGACCTGGCAGCCGGGGTTCGCGGTGTTGTGCTGGTTGATGGCCAACTGGATGCCGTTGAAGATGTTGATGCCCAGCTGGGCGTTGGGTCCTGTCTCGGCACCGGCATAGGCAACGGTGGTGGTTGACGGGCAATTTGCTTTGCCATCGCCTGCTGGCAAAACAGCTCCGGCAGGAACGTCGACTTTGGAAATCGCAGGGATGTTGATCCTGCCGCCGCCACCCGAGGTTTCGGTGCCGCTGGGGGCAGTCTGATTCGCACAGCCCGCCACGAGCATGCCAAGGGTGGCTGCTGCTGCAATCGCCGAAATGACTTTCTTCCTGTACATAAATAGCCTCCGCGGTGCGTCTGATTCGTGGTCATTCGCCCGAAGTCACTTTCACTTCGAACATGTTCCATGAGAGTACTACCAAATATGTGTCCTGGAACACATATATGCAGGTCAGGATCGTGTAACGGTCGATCACCGCCCTGCTCGGACAGCCCTCTGTATGAACGCGGAGTTAAATTCCAGTCACGGCACAGCCTGGCGCAACACGGAGGGCGGCACGGTTCGCAATTTCACGTGCGTGCCCCAGGTGGGACTCGAACCCACAACACGCGGATTTTAAGTCCGCTGCCTCTGCCAATTGGGCTACTGGGGCGCCCGGATAATGGTAACCCAGCGCACTCCCCTCTTTTGCCTCCTATAGACCTTGGAATGGCGCGGCATAGCGAAAGGTTCCGCTGGCGCCGTCGGGCCATGCTTTGAGGGGCAAGAGCTGGAAATGGTCTCCCCACCCGGCGTCGGGGGCCATCACGCCCAGCGTGCGGGCGGGTAGAAATCCGAAGCGCGGATAGTACGCGGTGCTGCCCAGCAGGGCGATGCCCGGTTCTCCCGCATCGTCGGCCCGTCGCGCTGTTTCCCGCAAGAGCGCAGATCCGATGCCGCGCCGCTGCAGGTGCGGCTGGACGCTGATGGGCCCCAGGCCCAAAAGCCGGAGCTCACCGATCCAGCCGCGGGTACTGATGACGTGGCCTACGATCTCACCGCCAATCTCGGCCGCGATGCTGAATTCCGGCAAGTACTCATCGCAGTCGAAAAGTTCACGCAGCAGCGTCACTTCGACCGGGACTCCTTCGACGGGCAGCCCGGTGACCGGGCTGGTGGAAAAGGCGGCAGCCGTGAGCGCCAGCACGGACCCGCGGTCGGCCGGCCGCTCCGTTCGAAGCACCACGCCTTGGCCCAGCAGTCCAAGGACTTCCATGGCGTGCCCGCGATCGGCGGATGGAACCAAAAGGTGGTCGTGATGGAACCCGGCCAGGACGTTGCAGCTGATGCCGGCTGCGGTGAGGGCGGAGCTGACTGCCGCGGTGAGCCCCACGGCTTCCAGCGCAGAGTGGATTTGAAGGGTGATCCACGCCGCCACGAAATCGTAGGACAGTCCCAGGCGCCCGGCTTCCTCTCGGCGCAGCACCACGGTGAGGCCTTCAGCTTCGCGGACAGCGGCTTCGATATTGCCTTCAAGCGGTTTACCGTGCGGCCACAATGCGTACACGTAGTCGCCGTCTCGAAGGACGGGCTGCATGGATGTCAGGAGAGTCGTCAAATTGCTTTCGCCAGCCATGCTGCAAGTCTAGGACCCGCCGTTAAACGACGACGGCGGCCGCCTCCCGCGTGGGGAAACGGCCGCCGTCGGCGGTACTACTTGGGGTTCGCTACTTGGCGTCAGCCGTGACCGGGGCCTTCGCTGCAGCGGGCTCAGCGGCCGGCGCGGGTGCGGCGGCCGGCTTGGGGGCCGGGGTGGCCGCGGCCACGAAGGCTCCGCGCGGGTTGTCGAGGTCCAGCAGCTGGGTGGTGTCGCGGCCCATGGTCATGCCCAGGAGCCAGTTGAAGATCACGCGGACCTTGCGCTCACCGGTGGGGATGGCCAGGCCGTGGTAACCGCGGTGGGCCAGCCAGGCGAGTCCGCCCTTGAGCCCGATACGGCCCAGGATGTTGATGTTGGCAACGCCCTTCCATTCGCCGAAGCCGGCAACGGCACCAAGGTTCTTGTGCTTGTAGTCGGCCATGGGCTTGTCCCAGCGGGAGGCCCACAGGTTCTTGGCGAGGCGCTTGGCCTGGCGCAGTGCGTGCTGGGCGTTGGGAACGCAGGTGCCGTCCGGCAGGCCGCTGCCCGTGAGGTCCGGAACGGCAGCGATATCGCCGGCCGCCCAGGCGTTGTCGATGATGCCTTCGTCGCCTGCAATGCGCAGGTCCGGGAGGACACGGACACGTCCGCGCGGCTCGAGCGGGAAGTCGGTGGAGCGGATCATCGGGTTGGCCTGGACGCCTGCTGTCCACACGAGGGTGTCGGCTTCGAACTCCTGGGCAGGGGACTTGTCCGGCAGGTTGATGAGCTTGAGGCTGCCCTCCGCGTTGTCGAGGGAGGTGTTGAGCAGGACCTCGATGCCGCGGCTGCGCAGGTGTTCAACAACCCACTCGGCCTGGGCTGCGGTGACCTCGGGCATGATGCGGCCCATGGCTTCGACAAGAACGAAGCGAACTTCTTCCTGGCGGATGCGCGAGTTGTTCTTGACGGCAGCGCGGGCGAGGTCTTCCATCTCGGTGATGCACTCGATACCGGCGAAACCGCCGCCCACGACCACGAAGGTCAGGGCCTTGGCGCGCTCGGCGGCGTTCGTCATCGTGGAGGCGACCTCGATGCGCTCAAGGACCTTGTTTCGCAGGGCGACCGCTTCTTCGATGGTCTTCAGGCCAATGCCTTCGTCAGCGAGGCCCTTGATGGGGAACGTGCGGGTAATGGCGCCGGCGGCAACCACGACGTCGAAGTAGGGGATCTCGAAAGGCTCTCCACCGTCGGCCGGAGCAACAACAGCGGTGCGGTTCTGGTGGTCGATGCTGGTGACGCGGCCCTGGATGAGTTCCGTCTGCTTGAGGTGCTGGCGGTGCGAGACGACGGCGTGGCGTGCCTCGATGTTGCCGCCGGCCACTTCGGGGAGGAAGGGCTGGTAGGTCATGTAGGGAAGTGGATCAACGACGGTGACGATGCCGCCGGCGTTCGCGATCTTCTTCTGCAGCTTGAGTGCTACGTACAGGCCGACGTATCCGCCGCCGACAACGAGAACACGGGGACGGTCAATGAGCTCAGGGGTGGTTGCCATAAGAATAGAGTACAGCACCTTGTGAAAATCTTCACTAACTATTTCCCGAAGCTACACACCAGCGCCGGAGGCTATTTCGGGCCGCTCGGATCCACGACGTCCACCACGCCGGTCGCGGGCTCGTCGGGCACCTCCGGGGAGCTCCGGTAGGCGCGCCTCAATTGGACCGAAGCGCCCGCAACGATCGCCACGAAAAGCGCTCCAAAGCCGATGACCACCGCTGCCGGAACCGCAGTGTCGGCTTGCGAGGGCGCCTTCGCCGCGGGAACTGTGGGATCGGCCAAGGTGGCCGCGGGGATGCTCGGTTTCGACGTTGGCTGAGGCGTGGGGCTGCTGAGGTCCCCGCGCCGATGGACCCGGATCCATTCCGCAATGGATCCCACCGGATTGCTCGCCACTTCGGGCACATCGGCTTTCAGGGCCGCCTCGGCATTGAGGATGCCGTAGCCGTAGATGGGGTCCTTGCCGGGCGCCCCGGCGTCCTCGGCCGTGGACACAATCCTGTTGATGACCTGCTTGGCGCTCATATCCGGCCATTTCGATCGGATCAGCGCTGCGACGCCGGAGACTATCGGTGCGGAGCCGGACGTGCCCGCCCAATCTTCATAGCTCCCCCCGGGCAAGCCACCCACCAGCTTTTCCGCGGGCGCCGAGACGCCGATGCTGATTCCCTGCGAAGAGGCATCGACGCTGGCCGTACGGTTCCGGTCGAGTCCCGCCACGGTCAGGACGCCCGGAATCGTGGCGGGTGCGCCCACCTGGACGTTTCCGCCGATCCGGTTGCCCGCCGCGGCCACGATCACCACGTCCTTTTGTTCGGCATAGAGGAACGCCGCGTCCCAGCTTTGGGGCCAATCGGGCGAGGTGCTGCCGAGGGAAATATTGATGACTTTGGCGCCGTTGTCCACGGCCCATCGAACAGCTTCGGGAATCTGTTCCTGATCCGTCTTGCCCGCGGGATTCGGCGAACCGAGCCAAGCGGAGACGGACAGGATCTGGGCTTCGGGGGCGACGCCGACGATTCCGTCCGGGCCGACACTGGAATCGGGCGAAGACGATGGCGCCGGCGACGGAGACCCCGATGGGCTGGCCGACGCGTGGCCGCGCCCTGCAAGGAGAGTTGCAACGAGGGTCCCGTGCTCGGGTTTGGCCCCGATGCTCTTCTGTCCGTTCGGATCGCCCGCACCGGAAGTGTCGGTTCCGCCGACCACCGCGCCCTTGAGGTCGGGGTGTAGCCCGTCCACCCCGCTGTCGATGATGGCGACTTTCACTCCCGCACCCTTGGATACCTGCCAGGCTGCGGAAATGCCGTACTCGTTGAGCCAGTATTCCTTGTCCCGCCAGGAGTCGGCGAAGGCCGAAGGTGCGGTGAGCAGGGCCCCTGCCAGGGTTCCCCCGGCCAGCATGGCGGCCAGGGCGGCGGATGCTGTCCGGCGGCCCCAACCGTGTGGCAACGTCATCAGCGAATACCCATCTTTAACGAGTACTCCGAATACCCCGGATGCTCAGCGCGATGCCGTCGAGGATGTCGTGTTCGCTGGCGGTGGCCGCAGTGATGGAGCCCCCTCCCAGCTCAGCCAAGCGCTGAAGGATACGGCGCCATACGAGGGCTCCGGCTCCGATGACGTCGACGCGTCCGGGGTGCATGTAGGGCAGCCGGGCCCGTTCCTCGCGGCTCATTTCCAGCAGGCTGGTGGCGGCGTCGGTGATGGTCTCGAGGTCCAGGCTGGCACCGTGGATGAGTGCGGGATCGTACTCGCTCAGGCCCAACGCGTGCGCAGTGATGGTGGTGACGGTACCGGCAACGCCCACGACGGCGGTGGCCCGGCCCAGCGGGACCGTGCGGGCGACGAGGTCCATGGCTGCGTCGACGTCGGCTTCCGCGGCGGCGATCTGCTCCGGCGTCGGAGGGTCGCTGCGGAGGTGCCGCTCGGTCAGCCGCACGCAGCCGATGTCGACGGATTTGGCGGCGATGACGCCGTCGGAGTCTCCGAGGACGAACTCGGTGCTTCCGCCGCCGAGGTCAACCACCAGCACCGGATCCTTGCCGCGTGATGGAAGAACGCTGCTTGCACCGGCGAACGATAGGGCCGCTTCCTCGTCGCCGGAGATGACTTCGGGTTCGACGCCCAGCAGGTCCCGGATCCCGTCAACAAAGACGTCCCGGTTGCGGGCGTCCCGGCTGGCAGAGGTCGCCACGAAACGGACGCCCTTGGCGCCATGACGGCGGATCAGCTCGGCGTAGTCGGCGGTTGCCGCAAAGGTTCGTTCGAGCGCCTCGGGGGCAAGTTCGCCGGTGGCGTCAACCCCTTGGCCGAGCCGCACCACGCGCATCTCGCGGACAACGTCCCGCAAGGGAGAGCCGGCGTCCGCACCGTTTGAATCCGCGATCAGGAGCCGAATCGAATTGGTGCCGCAATCTATGGCAGCTACCCGGTTCATACGTTGAGCTCCCCTGCGGCTGGTTCCCCTGCTGGCTCTGTTGCGTGGGAGGAGGACTTGGATTTGCGGACCGGAGCGGGGCGGCCCACGATGTCCGGCAGGCCCTGCGGTCCGTGGCGGCTGAGCTCCCGGGACGGGGCCTCCCCCGCACTGTCCCACGCGCCGTCGCAATAGCAGCGGTCCGTGGTCCACCATTCACTGATCGCCCCGATGGCCTCGTCGCCGAGCGGATTGACGCCGGGACCGGCGGCCAGGGAGTGGCCGACCAGTACGTGCAGGCACTTGACGCGGGTGGGCATCCCGCCGGCAGAGACGCCTGCGATCTCGGGGACGTCCCCGGTGCCGGCCCGTCCGGCAATCTCGTCACGAGCCTTGAGATAGGCTTCGTGGGCGCTCCTGTAGGCCTCTGCCAAAGGCTCGTCAGCCGTGAGCCGATCGTTCATCTCATTCATGAGCCCCCCGGCTTCCAGCCGCGACACGGCAGCGGTGATGACGGGGTGCGTCAAGTAGAACGTCGTGGGAAACGGGGTGCCATTGCTCAAGCGCGGAGCGGTCGCGGCGACAAGCGGGTTGCCGCACACGCAGCGCGCCGGGATTTCGACGACGTCGCGCACCGGCCGTCCGAGCTGGCGGCTGAGGATTTCGAGATCGTGTGCTGATGGCTTGCGGGACTCCTGCGATGCAGGTGCCGAGTTGTCTTCCACTGGCGCTGCCATCCTTCCTGCCCTCTTTGGCCGCGCCCGTCAGGGCGCGACGGCGGCGGGCACCGCGTCTAGTCTGTTGCCGAGCGCCTGATGGATTCCCACAGGCCGTCCACCCAAGGCAGATTGGACGGGCTTCCGGAAGCTCCTGAGCTGGTGCTTCCGCCCGGTGTTCCGGCGGGAACGTCTCCACCAAACACCCAGTAGCCTGCTTCACCCGGCATAACCATGTTAATGCGGTCTCGGGCTTGTTGTTTCACATAGTTGGGGTCCTGCCACCGCGTGATCTGTTTCTGGAGGCTGGCCTGCTCGGCCTGTTTGCTGGCAATGTCGGCTTCCAGGCCGGCGATTTCCGCCTTTTTCTCCAACCAGATCTTGACTGTGGGCGCGAGCATGATGGTGATCGCAATCATCACCACGGCGAGGGCAAGCATGCGTCCGGAGAACGCCTTCGCGGGCACGGGACGCGCGCTGTGGTCCTTGTCGAGGTGGGCGGAGCCGGCACCGGACGTTTTGTTGCATGCCTTGCCGACAACCGGGGTGTTTCCCGGCCTGCCGGGAAGCGAACCTCCCGGTTTCGCCGCAGAACCAGCCTTGGTTCCGGACTGGCCCTTGCTTTGGGTATTGCCTTCGGCCCTGGAATTGGACGTCCTGGACCCCGCGTGGACCTGACTCTCTTGCTGGCCAGCGCTTGCCTTGCGGGACTCGCCGAAGTCGGCACGGATGACATGGCCGCCGTCGGGGTTCTTTTGTGGCGAGCGGCCGAGGGCATCTGCCCGGGGGACCTTGGGGCGGCGGGTGGCCATGACACTCCTGTAATGCCTGGTGCTTGCCTGGCGGGTTGCTGCGCGTTGCGTGCCTCACGGAGCCTGCGGTTTGCCGAAGTGCTCGCACATTTCGTTAAACAGAACCGGTGGCTATGGTCTTTCCACCATAGCCACCGGTCAGCTGTTTCAGCGGATACTAGCCCTTGAAACGCGGGAAAGCGCTGCGGCCGGCGTAGCGTGCGGCGTCGTCGAGCTCTTCTTCGATGCGCAGCAGCTGGTTGTACTTGGCGACGCGCTCGGAGCGGGCCGGGGCACCGGTCTTGATCTGGCCCGCGTTGGTGGCAACGGCGATGTCAGCAATGGTGGTGTCCTCGGTTTCGCCGGAGCGGTGCGAGGTGATGGTGGTGTAACCGGAGCGCTGGGCCAGGGAAACGGCGTCCAGTGTTTCGGTCAGTGAACCGATCTGGTTGACCTTGACGAGCAGGGAGTTGGCCGTGGCGGAGTCGATGCCCTGCTGCAGGCGGACCGGGTTGGTGACGAAGAGATCGTCGCCCACCAGCTGGACCTTGTCACCGATGGTGTCGGTGAGGGTCTTCCAGCCTTCCCAGTCGTTTTCGTCCAGCGGGTCTTCGATGGAGACCAGCGGGTAGTCGGCAACGAGTTCGGCGTAGTAGGCGCTCATCTCGGTGGCCGAGAGTGCCTTGCCTTCGAACTGGTAGGCGCCGTCCTTGTAGAACTCGGAGGAGGCGACGTCCAGCGCGAGGGCGATGTCCTTGCCCGGGGTGTAGCCGGCGTTCCTGATGGCTTCCTGGATCAGGTCCAGTGCGGCGCGGTTGGACGGCAGGTTCGGCGCGAAGCCGCCTTCGTCGCCGAGGCCGGTGGAGAGGCCCTTGGCCTGCAGGACGGACTTGAGGTTGTGGTAGACCTCAACGCCCCAGCGCAGGCCTTCGGAGAAGGTCTCGGCGCCGATCGGGGCGATCATGAATTCCTGGATGTCGACGTCGGAGTCGGCGTGGGAGCCACCGTTGAGGATGTTCATCAGCGGGACGGGCAGGACGTGGGCGTTAGGGCCACCCAGGTACTTGTACAGGGGCAGGTCCGCGGAGGCGGCGGCTGCGTTGGCCACGGCGAGGGAAACGCCGAGGATGGCGTTCGCGCCGAGCTTGCCCTTGTTCGGGGTGCCGTCGAGGTCGATCATGGCCTGGTCGATGCTGCGCTGGTCCGTGGCGTCGAAGCCGATCAGGGCCGGGGCGATTTCGTCGATGACCGCGTCAACGGCCTTCTGGACGCCTTTGCCGAGGTAACGGCCCTTGTCGCCGTCGCGCAGTTCAACGGCTTCGTGCTCACCGGTGGAAGCACCGGAGGGAACTGCGGCGCGGCCGATCTGGCCATCGGAAAGCAGAACTTCAACTTCTACTGTCGGGTTTCCGCGGGAATCAAGGATCTCGCGGGCGTGGATGGCATCGATAAGCGCCATGGACTGCTCCTTATGGTGAAGCGATTTACTGGGAATCTTGAGGGAAATTCTCGACGTCCTCGTCGCCACTAGCCTAGTCGAGACCGGCCAAGGTTACGGAACAGCGTCGGAACCCTCACGTTTTGTGGCTTCGCCGTCGCGGCCCTGGTAGCGGCGCACGGCACCGCGCAAGGCCCGTTCGGCGTCGAACCCCTTCTCCCTTGAGCCCGCGACGACGGCAAGCAGCAAGTCACCAAGCGCAGCTTCGGAGTCGGGAACCTCCACCGCCGCCACGGGACTACCGTCCCGTTCCGGGCCGCCTGCGCGCTCCGCGCGCTCCGCACGGTCAAGGGACTTTTGCGCCAAGGCGAGGGCAGGAAGGTGTGGTGGTATTCCTTCAAAGGGATCCGAACGCCCGGGCTTTTCGGCCCTCTTCACGGCGTCCCACTTTTCGACGATCTCCTCCACGGTGGCCGGGAAGGATTCCCGCAACGACCCGTCCGGCTTGAAGACGTGCGGGTTGCGCCGCACCATCTTCTCCGTGATGGCGCGCGCGACGTCGTCGAAGGTGAACTGTCCTTGCTCCTCGGCGAGCCGGGCGTGGAGGACCACTTGGAGCAGCACGTCGCCCAGCTCGCCCCGGAGTTCGTCGGCCGTATCGGAACCGGACGCGCCGGCCTCGATCGAGTCGACCACCTCGTACGCTTCCTCGATCAGGTACTCGACGAGGGATTCGTGGGTCAGCGCCCCCATCCACGGACAGTGCTCGCGCAAAGCGGCAATATTTTGCACGAGCACCGCCACTGGATTCTCAGCGCGTGCAGGAGTTTGCTTAGCCAAGGTTGGCGTAGGCGTCGTTGATGTACTCCACCAACGCTTCTTTTTCGTCAAGCGGCAGGAACGACGACTCGGCGGCGTTGAGGGTCAGCTCGAGGAGGTCGTCGAGATCGTAGTCGAAGGTCTCCACGAGAAGCTCGAACTCGTCCGTGAGCGTCACGCCGCTCATGAGCCGGTTGTCGGTGTTGATGGTGACGTTGAAGCCCAACTGGTAAAGCATGTCCAGCGGGTGGTTCTCGATGCCTTCGCCGAAGTTCGCGATTGCCCCGGTCTGCAGGTTGGACGAGGGGCAGATTTCCAGCGCGATTCCGCGATCGCGGACCCAGCCGGCCACCTCACCCAAGGTGACCATGCCGACGGTGTCCTCGGCGTCGTCGTCGGCTTCTTCGCCCTCGGCATCTTCGAACTCAACGGTGATGTCCTCCGCGATACGCACGCCGTGGCCCAAGCGCAGGGCGCGGCCGTCCACAAGGGCGGACTGGATGCTTTCCAGGCCCGCTGCTTCGCCGGCGTGCACCGTAGCCGGGAAGTTGTGCTCGGCCAGGTAGGTGAAAGCGTCCTTGAAGCGGGAAGGCAGGAAGCCGTCCTCGGCTCCGGCGATGTCGAAGCCGACAGCTCCGTTGTAACGGTGGCGCACGGCGAGCTCGGCAATCTCCTGGCCGCGGTCCGCGTGGCGCATCGCCGTGATGAGCTGGCCCACCTGGATCTGGCGGCCGGACTCCTCAACAGCGTCGACGCCGGCGTCGAGCCCTTCCTGGACGGCGTCCACTACCTCATCCAGGGTCAGGCCCTTCTGCAGGTGCTGTTCGGGTGCCCAACGGATCTCGCCGTACACGACGCCGTCGTCAGCCAGGTCCTCGACGAATTCCTTGGCGACGCGCGCCAGGCCTTCCTTGGTCTGCATGACAGCGATCGTGTGGTCAAACGTTTCGAGGTAGCGGACCAAGGAACCGGAGTCGGCGGACTCACGGAACCACTGGCCCAGCGCTACGGGATCCGTGGAAGGCAGGGTGTGGCCGACAGCCTCCGCCAGCTCAATGATGGTGGCCGGGCGCAGTCCCCCGTCCAGATGGTCGTGAAGGGAAACTTTCGGCAGGCTCTTCAGGTCGAAGTCAAGGGCAGGGGCGGCGTCAACAATAGGCTCAGTCACGTCTCAACTCTAGGGGGACGGAAGAAGCTTAGCCAGCAGGGTTCGAGCGCTCGACGCCGGCAGCCGCGTTAACCGCGGTGCCCGCGTCTGCCGCGGCTGCTTCCTTCTTCTCGCCGTCCTTCTTTTCCCCGTCCTTCTTTTCAAGGTGTTTGTGCCACCAACGCAAGGTGTGGTCCACAATCACGCCGAGCACTACAGCGAATGCCACGGCAATTCCCACGCCGAGGAGCGGGTTGTTGTGCACCCAGTGGCCGGCCAGGGATCCAATGCCGATCGAATAACCTACCCACGTGAAGCACGCGAAGGCATCCAGGAAGAAGAAGGTCTTGTGGCGGAATCCGGTCTGCCCAGCGACGTAGTTCACCGCTACCCGGCCCCAGGGTATGTACCGGGCAGTGAAGATAAGCACTGCGCCGCGCTTGTCCAACTCGTAATGTGCCCAGGCGAACATCTTCTGGACCTTCGGCTTGCGCATCCATTTCCAGCGGTCCAGGCCGATCTTGCGGCCCAGCATGTACGCCATGTTGTCGCCGGCCATGGCCCCGACGAGCGCAGTAGCGCCCAGGAGCCACAGGTTCGGCTCGCCCCGGTGCATGGCAAGGGCCGAGAGCCCTACGATCGCGGTCTCACTGGGAAGGATCGTGGCAAAGCCGTCGATGAAAAAGAAAACCAGGAGCACCGGGTAGATCCACGGTTGCCCGGCGGCATGCTCGAGCATGTGGTTCATGAATTCCACGCAGGCATTGCTCCTCAAGGAAAGTCACACGGTCGCGTGACATAGATCGCTATCCAGTGTCCCACGGCCCGGGCGTCGTTCGCTACGTCCCGGCCGGGGTTGGAACACAATTTAAGGCTAGCTCGAAAGCTGGAATGGAGGCATCCCCCCGTGGAGGGATCTTCGGGCGCCGGGGCCTCATACCAAGGGAGGAGGCGGCGCCAGCCTGGCTACGCAAGCTACACGACGGATTCCTCTTCGGGCTCGCCGGTTTCTTCGTCCGCTTCGGTGGAAGGCGTGGCCCCGCGGACTTTGCTGATGATCCGGTCCACGATGATTCCCAGGATGACGGCCGCGCCGATCGCGATGATCGCTCCCAGCAGGTGGTTGTGCTCGAACCATTGGCCGAAGAACACACCGATGGCCACCGAATAACTGGCCCACAGAACGGCAGACATGGCCGTGAGCCCCACAAACATGCCGTGCGGGAAGTGGGTTGCACCGGCCGTCAGGTTGACTGCCACCCGGCCGATGGGGATGAACCGGGCCACCATGATCAGCGACGCTGCCCGGCGTCGAAGTTCCCTCCCGGCCCAGCGGAAGGCACCCTGCATCCGTTGGGAACGCATCCACCGCCAGCGGCGAACACCCATTTTGCGGCCGATCAAGTAGGCGATGTTGTCGCCTGTGAAGGCCCCGAGGGCCCCCACCAGGATCAGCAGCCACGTGTTGGGCATCCCTGCGGTCACGGAGACTGCAGCGAGTCCCACCACCATCGACTCGCTGGGGACAGGCGGGAAGAAACCGTCGATCACGCAGCATGCAAAAACCAGAAGCAAGACCCAAGGCTGCCCGGCCGCGGCGAGGATGAAGTCGTTGATGGCTTGCACGGTCTTCCTAACGAACGGCCGAAGGGATTATCTCCCGGGCATCCCGAAATGCCCGGGAGATCAGCCTAGGAAATCCGGTCGATGATGAGTTGTTGCGCCGGCCGTGAGCCTTCCGGCGCGATGAGGACGGCGCCTTCCAAGGCTTCCTTGGCCCTGTCGAACTTTTCCGGCGTGTCGGTCAGGAGGGTCATGAGCGGCTCCCCCGCCCGGACCAGGGCGCCCGGTTTGGCGTGCATCCGCACCCCTGCGCCGGCTTGGACGATGTCTTCCTTCCGGGCACGTCCGGCGCCGAGGCGCCACGCAGCCACTCCCACGGCCAGGGCGTCGAGCTCCACCAGGACGCCGTCGGCCGGGGCCGGGATGACCTCGGATTCCTTGGCCACCGGCAGGGCGGCACGCGGATCGCCGCCTTGGGCTTCGATCATGCGGTTCCAAACGTCCATCGCGCGCCCGTCCTTGAGGGCGGCCGCGGGGTCGGCGTCGTGCACTCCTGCGCAGGCGAGCATCTCTTCGGCGAGCCTGACGGTCAGCTCGACGACGTCTTCCGGACCGCCGCCCGCAAGCACCTCCACCGATTCCTCCACCTCGATGGCGTTGCCGGCAGTCAAGCCCAGCGGCGTGCTCATGTTCGTCAGCAGGGCCACCGTGTTGACGCCCGCATCCTTGCCTAGGGCCACCATGGTTTCGGCCAGCTCGCGGGCACGGGCTTCGTCCTTCATAAACGCCCCGGAGCCCACCTTCACGTCGAGCACCAGGGAGCCCGTGCCTTCGGCGATCTTCTTGCTCATGATGGACGAGGCAATCAGGGGAATGGCTTCCACCGTGCCCGTGACGTCGCGCAAGGCGTAGAGTTTCTTGTCCGCCGGAGCCAAACCCGTGCCGGCGGCGCAGATGACTGCACCCACGTCCTGCAACTGGGCCAGGATTTCCTCGTTGCTCAGGTTCGCCCGCCACCCGGGAATTGCTTCGAGCTTGTCGAGCGTGCCGCCCGTGTGCCCCAGTCCCCTGCCGGAAAGCTGGGGTACCGCCACCCCGAAGACTGCCACCAGCGGCGCCAGCGGAAGGGTGATTTTGTCCCCGACGCCCCCGGTGGAGTGTTTGTCGGTGGTGGCCTTCACGCCGCCGTCGGGACGCCGAAGGCTCGAGAAGTCCATCCGCTCGCCCGAGGCGATCATCGCCTCGGTCCAGCGTGAGATCTCGGCACGGTCCATCCCGTTGAGCAGGATGGCCATGTTCAGGGCCGCCATCTGCTCGTCGGCAATGACGCCGCGGGTGTAGGCATCGATGGTCCAGTCGATCTGCTCGGGGCTCAAGGTGCCCTTGTCCCGCTTGATGCTGATGATCTGTACGGCATCAAACGCTTCAGTCTGTGTCACCGGTTCTCCTCCAGGTTGTCGGGACCGAAGGCATCTGGCAGCACTTCGTCCATGGTCTTGATGCCCTGCGTTGTCATGAGTTGCATGCCGGGTGCCCGGAATTCATGGAGCAGTTGCCTGCACCGGCCGCACGGCATCAGGACATTGCCTTTTCCGTCGACGCAATAGAACGCCCGCAGCCTGCCGCCGCCACCCATATGGAGGTCTCCCACCAGGGCGCACTCGGCGCACAGGGTGAGTCCGTAGCTGGCGTTCTCGACGTTGCAGCCGCTGACGATCCGCCCGTCCTCGGTGAGGGCGGCGGCCCCCACCGGGAACTTCGAATACGGAGCGTAGGCCTTCCCCATGGCGGTAACCGCGGCGGCCTCAAGGGCCGCCCAGTCCACTTCGGTATCGGTGAGCGCCACGGTCAGCCCTTGACGTACGGTATGCCGCTTGCCGCCGGCGGCCGGGACCTGCCCACCAATCCGGCGACGGCGAAGACCGTCAAGGCGTACGGGAGCATGGCCATGAACTGGCTTGGCACGGGCGATCCGATGATGGTGATGACGCTCTGGAGGTTGTCCGCGAAGCCGAACAGCAACGCGGCCAGGAAGGCGCCGATCGGGTTCCAGCGCCCGAAGATCAGCGCCGCCAAGGCGATATACCCGCGCCCACCGGACATGTCCTTGCTGAACGCATCCACTGACACCAGGGTGAAGAACGAGCCGCCGATGCCCGCGATCGCACCGCCCAGGAGCACGTTCCAGAAACGGGTCCGGTTGACATTGATGCCCACGGTGTCGGCTGCCTGCGGGTGCTCGCCGACGGCCCTCACGCGCAGTCCCCACTTCGTGTGGAAAAGGCCGAGGTAAACCACAATCACTGCGATGTACATCAAATAGCCCACGAGGGACTGGTGGAACAGGATGGGGCCGATGATGGGGATATCGGACAGGAAGGGAATGTCCACCGGAGGCAAGCGCCCCGGCTTGTTGAGTCCATCCGGGTCCGCCGTCAGCAGCGTCGAAAAGAGGAAGCTCGTCAGTCCGCTGATGAGGACGTTGAGCACGACGCCGACGATGATCTGGTTGACGAGGTATTTGATGCTGACTACCGCCAGGACCAAGGAAACAAGCGTTCCAGCGACGGCCGCCGCGACCAGCCCGGCGTAGACATTGTGTGTCACCGTGGCAACAACGGCCGCGGAGAATGCTCCCAGCAGGAGCTGCCCTTCAATGGCAATGTTGACCACGCCGACGCGTTCGCACAGGACACCGGAAAGCGATCCAAAGACCAGCGGCACGGCCAAGGTGACGGATCCTGCGATCAGTCCGGCGAGCGAGATCGACGGCTCGTCACCATTTCCGCCAGCCACGATCCAGACCATGAACCCGATGAGGAACACTGCGGCAAAGGTACCGCCCACCCAGCGGGGTGCGGCCTTCTTCGCCTGGGTGAGATACACCGTGTAGCCGGCCAGGGCCAGGAGAATCACCGCGGCGGTCCAGCCGATGGCCGCCGATGGAAGCGTGATCTTGGAAACCTTAGCCACTCCGAGCGCGGCAAGGCCGAGGACCACCACGGCGGCGACAGTGGATGGGGGCAGCCAACCCGGTACCGTGCCTGAACCCGACGCGAGGCCCGAACGACGGCGGACGAACCACAGGTATCCGAGACCGACGGAAAGCAGGAGGGCCAGGACGAACGTGACCAACGCAGCAACGCTGGAGGCCGCTTCGTTGGCCGCCTCAGCTATGCCGAAGCCTGCCGACTTCGAATTGGACATGAAACCGAACAGCACGGTTCCCAGGATTGCGAGCAGGGAGAGTCCGATTCCGGCCTTCCAGCTCACCAGCTCGGTGGCACCCGTTTTTCCGGGGCTCGCCGGGGCGTTGCCGGCGGGTGTGGCACCGCCGGGCTGAGTTGTTGTGGTGCTCATGCTGTTGCAGCTCCGCTCTCGAGTTTTCCGGAGGGGATGCTTCCGGAGCCGGGGCCGCCAGTGGCCTTCTTCTTTTTCCGCGGGTTCAGCCCGAAGATCGCGCGCACCAGGGGCGGTGCCGCAATGAACAGGACGATCAAGGACTGGATGACCAGGACGATGTCGATGGGAGTCTGGGTTTGAGCCTGCATCGCGACGCCTCCGGCTCGGAACGCGCCGAACAGGAGCCCGGCGAAGAAGGTTCCCCAAGGCGTCGAACGGCCCAGCAAAGCGACCGTGATGGCATCGAATCCGATGGAAGCCGCGACGCCTCCGGAGAGGTATTTCTCCGTTCCGGATACCTGGGCAATGCCGGCCAGGCCCGCAAGCGCACCCGCTATCGCCATCACCAGGATCACGGCGCGGGGAACGTTGATTCCAGCGGTGCGTGCTGCGCTCTGGTTGGCGCCGACGGCCCGGAATTCAAAACCGAGGGTGGAGCGCTTGAGGAGCCACCAGACGAAGACCGTTGCCAGCACGGCAAGGAGGAAGCCCGCGTGGAGCCTGAACTGGGGGCCGAGCAACTCCGGGAACAGTGCCGACTGGTCCAGGAAAGGCGAGATCGGGTTGGTCGAGCCCTTGCGCTGGAAAGCCGGTGTGGTCAGGAGGAAAAGGAGCAGGAAGTTGGCGATGTAGTTCAGCATGATGGTCACGATGACCTCATGCGCGCCGGTCCGGGCCTTGAGGAGGCCGACGACGCCGCCCCACACCGCGCCGCCGACGAATCCGGCAACGATGACGAGCAGCAGGTGAACCAGGAAAGGCAGGTGCCAGGTGAAGCCCACGTAGGCGCCGAACAGCGCGCCGAAGATGATTTGCCCTTGCGCACCGATGTTGAACAGGCCCGCACGGAAGGCCAAGGCCACGCCGAGTCCGGCCAGGATCAGTGGCGTCGACACCGTCAGGGTTTCAGTGATCGGGTACAGCTGGGCTGCGGCGTCGGCCCCGGCCCAGTTGAATATCGAACCCTGGACCAGTGCCACGTAGGGCCTGAAGACCTCGGTGAGCATGTCCCCCGGTTGCGCGAAGAAATAGCCTGCAGTTTCGGCCACTTTGGGGTTGGTCACCGCCATGAGGATTCCGCCGAGAACAATGGCGAGCAGCACGGACAACACCGAGACCATGGCGTTTCCCGTCACGATCTGCCGGAAGACCGAACCACCGGCGGCGTGCGGGATCTGTCCGCCCTGGCTGGTAGCCGGAATCACTGACGGGGCCATTGCGCCGTCGGCCGTGTCCAGTGCCACATCCAGGACGACCTCGTCGTCCAATGTTTCCGGGCGCTCCGGATCGACCTCGTTTTCTTGTCGAGGGGTGTTGGACTCAGACATGTGTTCCTCCCTCGAGGGTCTTGTGCGCAGTCAGTTCTGCCTCATGTTCGGGAACGCCGGCCATCATCAAGCCCAGCACATCGCGGGAGGTGCCGGCGGGAACGATCCCGACCAGCTTTCCGCGGTAGAGAACGGCGATCCTGTCAGCGAGCTCGAGGACTTCATCGAGTTCCGTGGACACGATCATCACAGGAGTTCCGTTGTCCCGTTCGGCAATGACCCGCTTGTGCACGAATTCGATGGAGCCGACGTCGAGCCCTCGGGTGGGTTGCGATGCGATGAAGAGCCTCAATGGCCTGGACAGCTCCCGGGCCAGGACCACCTTTTGCTGGTTGCCGCCGGAGAGGGTACCCACGGCGACATCGATCGACGGCGTCCGCACATCGAACTCCTCGACTTTCTTCTCCGCGTGGGAAGCAATCAGGGCCGGTTTCATGCCGATGCCTTGGGCGAAAGGCGCCTTGTCGTACAGGTCCAGGATCATGTTCTCGGAAATGGAGAACGTTCCCACCAGGCCGTCGATCTTGCGGTCCTCCGGGACGAACCCGACGCCGGCGGACAAGACCTGTTTGACGCTCTTGCCGAGCAGTTCGACGCCGTCGAGGACGATGGATCCGGTGACGTGCTGCTGGACGCCGAGGATGGCTTCGGTGAGTTCCGTCTGGCCGTTGCCTTGGACACCGGCGATGGCGAGCACTTCGCCTTTGGCGATGTCGAAACTCAGCCCGTCCACGACGTGCTGGCCATTGTGGTCCACAACGGTCAGGTCGCGGACGTTGAAGGTCGCCTCACCCGGTTGGGCTGGCTTCTTTTCCAGGGTCAGGCTGACCGCACGGCCCACCATCGCCGAGGCGAGTTCCGTCGGGGAGGCCGAGGGATCGGCCGAGCCCACGACTTTGCCCCGCCGGATCACCGTGATGATGTCCGAAATTTCCTTGACCTCGCGCAATTTGTGCGAAATGAAGACAATTGACTTTCCGGCGGCTTTGAGCTGCCGGATGATGTCCAGGAGCTCATCGGTTTCCTGCGGAGTGAGAACCGCGGTCGGTTCATCGAGGATCAGGACTTCGGCGTCGCGCACGAGTGCCTTGATGATCTCGACCCGTTGCTGCACGCCAACGGGCAGGTCTTCCACAAGGGCATCGGGGTCGACGTGGAATCCGTACTGCTTGGAAATCTCGGAGATCCTGCGGCGGGTTTCATCCAGGTTCAGGAAACCGGCTGCCTTGGTGGATTCATTTCCCAACGCGACATTTTCGGCGACGGTGAATACCGGAATCAGCATGAAGTGCTGGTGGACCATCCCGATCCCTGCCGCCATGGCATCTCCGGGACCTTTGAAAACGACGGGCTTGCCGTCGACCAGGATTTCGCCGTCGCTGGGGTCGTAGAGCCCGTAAAGGACATTCATCAGGGTGGATTTGCCGGCACCGTTTTCGCCCAGGAGGCAATGGACTTGGCCGGGTTCAACCACGAGATCGATGTGGTCATTGGCTACGAGGGATCCGAAGCGCTTCGTGATCCCTTTCAGTTCGAGTTTCAAAACTCCAACCCATCTATAAAGGATGGCTCCTCGTCATCACCGTGCTCCCAGCATAGTGCTCGGCCTAGGAGTGTCGAAGAGCAAATTGAAGGCAACGCAGAACGCGCTGCCCTTCTGCCAAAACTCGGCTGAAGGGCAGCGCGACGCGGTTTAGCCCGGATTTTTACTTGGGGCTGGACTTCGATTCGACCTTGACTGCGCCGGAGATGATGTCCTTCTTCAACTGGTCAAGATCGCTCTTCATGTCGGCCGGCACTGCGGAGTCGAGATCGTGGAACGGGGCAAGCGCCACGCCCCCGTTGTCGAGCGTGCCAACGTAGGGGCTGGGGTCGAACTTGCCGTCCTTGTCGGCCTTGATGACCGTTTCGACAGCGGTCGCCATGGTCTTCTGGACCGAAGTCAGGATGACCGACTTGTAGGCGGGTGCGGTCAGGTAGCCATCCGAGTCGACCCAGATCAGCTTCGCGTCCGTGCCCTTTGCCTTGGCGTCAAGGATCGCACTTCCGGCGCCCGCTCCAACCGGACCAGCGACGGGAAGGACGACGTCGGCCCCTTGGTCCAGGAATCCCTGGGTGAGGACCTTGCCCTTGTCGACCTGCTTGAAGTCGCCGACGAAGGTTCCGTCCTGCTTGTCCTTGTCCCAGCCAAGCAGCTGGACGGACTTGCCCTTCTTCTGGTTGTAGTACTTGACGCCGTCAGAGAAGCCGTCCATGAAGATGCTCACGGTGGGGATGTTGAGACCACCGAAGGTGGCAACCTTGCCCGTCTTGGAAGTGCCGGCGGCGAGGTACCCGGCCAGGAACGCGGCCTGTGCCGTGTCATAGACAATCGGCTTGACGTTCTTCGGGAAGGTGGGGTCCGAGTAGTCGATGATGGCGAAGTGGCTGTTCGGGTTCGCCGTCGCAATATTCTTTGTGGCGTCGCCCAGCAGGAAGCCGACGGTCACCGTCAGCTTGCAGCCTTGCTGGACCATGGAACGAAGGTTGGGGTCGTAGTCCGTGTCGGCCTTGGACTGGACGTGCTTCTCCTGGATGCTCAGGTCCTTGGCTGCCGCCTGGAGGCCCTCGAAGCCTGACTGGTTGAACGACTTGTCATCGAAGCCGCCGGAGTCGGACACCATGCATGCGGTGTAGTCCGATTTGGTGGCGCTGCCCGAGCTCGACGCAGACGGTGCGCTACCGCAGCCTGCCAGCAAAAGTGCAGCGGCGCCCGCAGTTGCGACGCCTGCAAATGAACCGCGCTTTAGTGTGGCACGCAGTGATTGCTTCAATTTTCCTCCAGGAAGAAAGTGATTGATGCTACGACAGTTGGTCAATGAGTGTCCGTTTCGAAAACTCGAGTCTGAAATTCTGTTTTCACTGATGCTTCGCAGCACTGCGCCGTGGGCGCACTGATGGCACAACTTTAGTGGGATTGAACACACCCGGGTAACACAAAAGCCCAACAACCCGAAGATTGTTGAGCTTTTGTTACCAAGCAGTATAAGAACTCCCAGCCAACGGCCCTAGGATGCCCGCCCGCCGGGGCCCGCACCCAGGGCTGGATCGTACTCAGTGCAGGCGGACCAGCATCTTGCCTGTGTTGGCTCCGTCCAGGAGGTCGATGAAGGCCTTCGGCGCGTTTTCGAGCCCGTCGACGACCGTCTCGTCGTAGCGGACCGTTCCGTCCGCCAGCCATCCGGCCATGTTCTCGGCGAACTCGGCGGCGTGTTGCCGCTGGCTGCCCACCAGGAAGCCACGGAGGGTCAATTGCTTTCCGATGGCCACCGCGAGGTTCCGCGGGCCCGGCGCGGGCTCGGTGGAGTTGTACTGCGAAATGGCACCGCACATTGCCACGCGGCCACCCACGGTGAGGACTGCGAGGGCGGCCTCGAGGTGTTCGCCGCCGACGTTGTCGAAGTAGACGTCGATGCCGCGCTCCCCCGCCGCCTCACGGAGCTGCTTCGCCACCGGACCGTCGTGGTAATCGAAAGCCGCGTCGAAGCCGAGTTCCAGCAAGCGCGCCACCTTCTCCGGGGAACCGGCGCTGCCGATCACCTTGGAGGCGCCCAAGGCCTTGGCGACCTGGCCGACAATCGAACCCACGGCGCCCGCGGCACCGGAAACGAAGACGACGTCCCCGGCTTTGAACTCGGCCACCTTCAGCAGCCCGGCATACGCCGTCAGGCCCGTCATGCCAAGCGCTCCAAGGAACGCCGACGTCGGCGCCAGGCCGGCCGGCACCGGCGTCGCGCTTGCCGCATCCACCACGGAATATTCGCGCCAGCCGAGCTGGTGCACGACGACGTCACCCACCTTGAGCGCCTCGGAACGGGACGCGATCACCTCACCCACCGCACCGCCGTCGAGCGCTGCGTCGAGTCGGAAAGGCGCCGAATAGGACTTCGCGTCGTTCATGCGGCCGCGCATGTAGGGATCGACCGACATGAACTCGTTGCGGACCAGGATCTGGCCGTCCTGCAGCTCCGGCAGATCAGTCTCGGCCAGCCGGAAGTTCTCCTGGACAGGGCGTCCTTGCGGGCGGGATGCCAGCTGGATTTCGCGGGTGCTCTTGGGAACAGCGGCGCTCATGCTGCCAACTCGACGAGCTTGATGTCGACCGCGATGTTCCCGCGGGTCGCGTTGGAGTAGGGGCAGATCTGGTGGGCCTTGGCCACGAGCTGCTCGGCGGTTTCCCTGTCGAGGGCAGGCAGCGCGATCTCAAGCTCCGCGGCGAGGCCGTATCCCTCGCTGCCCTCCAGGGCACCGAAATGGATCTTGGCGGCGACGGCGGAATCAGTCAGGTCCACCCGGGCCTTGCGTCCCACCAGCCTGAGTGCCGAGTGGAAGCATGCCGCGTAACCTGCGGCGAAAAGTTGCTCAGGGTTGGTGCCCAAGCCATTTCCGCCCAGTTCCACCGGGCTGGCGAGCGCTACGTCCAGCTTGCCGTCATTGGTGCGTGCATTGCCTTCGCGGCCTTCGCCCGAGGCAAGCGCCTCGGCTGTGTACAAAGTCTTCACTGTGGTTCCTTTTCCTGTTGGGACGGGAGGGGCGTGTTGGGATGGACGATCAGATGGCTGAATGGAGGGCTGCGGTAAGCCGGCCCAGGGTGTCGTGAAGCTGCGCGAGCTCCGCGGCGCTCAACCCCGCGGCGTCGGCGAGGCGTTGCGGAACAGCCCCCGCCCGGGCACTAAGGGCCCGCCCGGCGTCGCTCAAGTGGATCTCGACGCGACGCTCGTCCTCGGCTGAACGCCGGCGCTCCACGAAACCCAAGGCTTCAAGCCTCTTGAGGAGCGGTGACAGCGTGCCCGAATCGAGTCCAAGCTCGGTGCCCAGTTCCCGGACGCTTCGAGGCTCGTTTTCCCAGAGCACCAGCATCACGAGGTACTGCGGATAGGTCAGCCCGAGCTCATCCAGCACCGGCCGGTAGACCGCCGTCGCCGCCTTCGATGCGGAATACAGCGCGAAACAGACCTGGCGGTCGAGGCGTGGGGCTTCACTCATAGCCATAACGATAGCTCACAATTAAATTGTGCACAACTCAATTGGGCCGCCAACGCCCGCTCACAAACAACCCCACCCCACCAACGCTCGCTCACAAACAACCCCAAACGACGGGATCCTCCTGCACATGATCTGCAGGAGGATCCCGTCGTTTCGCCCGATCGGACGATATAAGTGAGCGAGCGTCCGCCCGCCGTCGGACCCACGTTAGTGAGCGAGCGTCCGCCGTCGGACCCACGTTAGTGAGCGAGCGTCCGCCGTCGGACCCACGTTAGTGAGCGAGCGTCGCCCGATTGGACGATATAAGCGAGCGGGCGTCGCAGGTTTAGAGATCCCGGATGGTTCGCAGCGCGGCGGCGGCCAGGACCTGGATCGCGAAGCCGAGGGCACGCTCGTCGACGATGAAGTCACCGCGGTGGAGATCGTATTCCTCGCCGCCGGGCGTGTGGGTACCGAGCCGCATCATGGCGCCCGGCAGGTCGGCCAGGAACCAGGCAAAGTCCTCGCCACCCATGGACTGGGGCGTCAGGACGACGGCGTGCTCGCCGAGTTCCGCGCGGGCCGCGGCCTCGATGATGGCAGTCTCGTGTTCCGAGTTGACCACGGGAGGGACACCGCGGGTGTGCTCGAGGTGCACGTCCACACCGTACGGCGCGGCAACTTGCTGGACGACGTCGTCGAGCAACTCCCCTGCGCTATGCCAAGCGTCCCTGTCGAGGCAACGCATGGTGCCGGCCATGTAGCCGTTGGCCGGGATGGCGTTGGGTGCGGAACCTGCCGCGATCTGGCCCCACACCACCGAAACGCCGCTGCGCACATCCACGCGACGGGACAGAACGGCCGGGACGTTGACCGCGATTTGGGCCAGCGCGAAGACGAGGTCTTCAGTCAGATGCGGTCGGGATGTATGGCCGCCGCGTCCGGTCAGTTCGATTTTGATGGTGTCCGAGGCTGAAGTGATGGCGCCGATGCGCGTGCCGATCTTGCCGACGTTGATCCGCGGATCGCAGTGCAGCGCCAGAATCCGCGGGACGCCCTGGAGCACGCCCTGCTCGATGCAGGACAGGGCACCGCCGGGCATGGTTTCCTCTGCCGGCTGGAAGATGATGCGCACCGTGCCGCCCAAAGGGGACTCCTGGTGCATGGCGTGCAGCACCAAGGCAATGCCGAGCATGCTCGTGGTGTGGACGTCATGCCCGCAAGCGTGGGTGACACCGTGGTTCTTCGACGCGAACGGAAGGCCTGTCTCTTCGATGATGGGGAGGGCGTCGATGTCTCCGCGCAAGGCCGTGGCGATGGGCCCCGCGCCGACGTCGACCGTCAGCCCCGATCCTTCCAGCCGGCGGGGTTCAAGTCCCGCCGCTTCGAGCCGTTCAACCAACTTGTCCGTGGTGCGAAATTCCTTGAAGGAAAGTTCGGGGTGCGCATGCAGATCCCTCCGGAATTCAATGAGTTCCGGCAGGAGATCGTCAAGCCACGGCTTCACCACAGGGGTCGGCTCGGTTTCGGTAGTGAAATTGCGCACCTCACAACTCTAGTCATCCGCGCCCTCCGAATAGCGAAAGGGGTCTCTTGGTTACGGACAGTGCCGCAAGAGGTCGCTAGAGAACGTCGGTATCCCCGCTGGCCTTGAGTGCGTCCACCGCACCCTTGACCCGCTGGGCGTGCTCCTTCGTGGTGACAAGCAGCGCGTCCGGCGTATCGACGATCACGACGTCCTTGATCCCGATAAGGGCGATCACGCGCTTGGTGTCGGAGACAACCACACCGCTGGCGTTCTCGGTGAAGACACGGGCGCCTTCGCCGAGGACCGTCACCTCATCGACGTCGCCGGCATTGTTGAGCCGACCGATCGCGGCGAAGTCTCCGACGTCGTCCCAGCGGAAGGTACCGGGCACGACGGCGACATCCCCCGCCGCTGCGGCGGGTTCCGCCACGGCATAGTCAATGGCAATCTTCGGCAGCGTGGGCCACACCCGAGCGGTCACTTCATCGCGCTCCGGGGTGTCCCAGGCATCGGCGATTTCCTGCAGCCCGGCAAACAAGACCGGCTGGTTTGCCTCCAGGTGCTTGAGCATGAGTGCAACGGGGGCGACGAACATGCCGGCATTCCAGACGTAGTCGCCCGTCTCGAGGTACTTCTTGGCGATGTCCTCGCTCGGCTTCTCGACGAATTCAACCACAGCGTGCGCGTTCGGTGCGTCGGCGATATTGAGCAAATCGCCAGTGCGGATGTAACCGAACCCGGTCGAAGGGTGCGTGGGCTTGATGCCGATCGTGACGATTTTTCCGGCAGCCGCGGTGTGGATGGCCTCGCGGACCGTTTCCTGGAAGAGGTTGTCCGGGCTGATGACATGGTCGGCGGCGAAGGAGCCCATGATGGTGTCCGGGTCGCGACGGTAAAGGATGGCGGCGGCGAGGCCGATCGCGGCGCCCGAGTCCTTCGGTTCGCTTTCGAGGACAAGTTCGTCGTCGCCCACTTCGGGAAGCTGGCGGCAGACAGCAACCCGGTGCGCCACACCCGTAACCACCAGCACGCGGTTGCCGGCCAACGGTTCGAGACGGTCGTAGGTAGCCCGTAGAAGGGTGCTTCCAGAACCCGTGAGGTCATGCAGGAATTTGGGCGCAGCCGCGCGCGAAAGCGGCCACAGGCGCGTGCCCACTCCGCCGGCCGGAATAACCGCATGGAAGTGACGCAGGGGCGATTCGAGGCTTGCAGCGTTTTCTATACTCACCGCAACACCTTATCGGACACCCGCGCAAGTCCCACTTTGTGGTCTTCGTCTCACCCGCGTGGCGAAAAGACCGGAATTCAGGCGAACACCCGCGCCCTCGTTACAAGAAGGGGTGCCTAAATTGAATAAGCTGTGAGCGAAGCCTAGATTTAGGCTGAGCTACGAGTGCTCTCGCGGCTGGCGTTCCCCCCGCATGGATCCCGTGCAAGCGCCGCTGTGTTGCAGGAAGGTTTATTCAGTGCCGACAAAACCAGCTGGCACCTTGTACCGCGGCCGTGAAGGCATGTGGTCCTGGGTTGGACACCGCATTACCGGTGTTGTGATCTTTTTCTTCTTGTTGGTCCATGTGCTGGACACCTCATTGGTGCGTGTGTCCCCGGAGGCCTACACGGCCGTTATCGGCGCCTACAAGAACCCCCTCATGGCCCTGGGCGAAACGGGCCTCGTCGCAGCGATCGTCTTCCACGCCTTCAATGGCCTGCGCGTTATCGCCATTGACTTCTGGAAGAAGGGCGCAAAATACCAGCGCCAGATGCTGTGGACCGTCCTGGTACTGTGGCTGGTCGTTTTCGGGGCCTTCGCCATCCGCCACCTGTCCCTCGCACTGGGAGGCCACTAAGCCATGAGCACTGACATTCAGACCCCGCGCAGCGGAAAAATTGCACCGCAGTACCGTCGCGGCACCGGTTCCAAGGGGAACTTCGAGATGTTCGCGTGGTTGTTCATGCGGCTCTCCGGCGTCGTGCTCGTGGTCCTGATCTTCGGCCACCTCTTTGTGAACCTCATGGTGGGCGAGGGCATCCACGGCATCGACTTCGGCTTCGTCGCCGGCAAGTGGGCCGACCCGTTCTGGCAGTTCTGGGACCTGGCCATGCTGTGGCTCGCCATGCTGCACGGCACCAACGGCGTTCGCACCATCATCAACGACTACGCCGAGAAGGACGCCACCCGCCTCTGGCTCAAGGTCGTCCTTTACGCGGCTACCGTCGTCATCGTCGTTCTTGGCACGCTGGTGATCTTCACGTTCAACCCGTGCCCCGTCGTCAACGGCGTTCAGCTGCCGGGCGGGTTCTGCCCGGCGCCGTAGCGGCTCCGCTGCACCACCGGCTCGTCCGGCGGTGCACAACACGCGGAGCAGGCTCCGCCGACCATCTGACTTAGAGAGAAAGAGCATCTGGTATGCAGGTCCATAAGTACGACGTCGTTATTGTCGGTGCCGGCGGCGCCGGCATGCGCGCCGCGATCGAATCCGGTCAGCGCGCACGCACCGCAGTACTGACCAAGCTCTACCCCACCCGTTCCCACACTGGCGCGGCCCAGGGCGGCATGTGTGCAGCCCTGGCCAACGTCGAAGAGGACAACTGGGAGTGGCACACATTCGACACCATCAAGGGTGGCGACTACCTGGTTGACCAGGATGCAGCCGAGGTCATGGCGAAGGAAGCCATCGACGCCGTGCTGGACCTGGAGAAGATGGGCTTGCCGTTCAACCGCACGCCCGAAGGCCGCATTGACCAGCGCCGTTTCGGTGGCCACACCCGTGACCACGGCAAGGCTCCCGTCCGCCGCGCCTGCTACGCAGCAGACCGCACCGGCCACATGATCCTGCAGACGCTGTACCAAAACTGCGTCAAGCACAACGTTGAGTTCTACAACGAGTACTACGTCCTGGACTTGCTGACCGTCGAGGAAGACGCCGTCCGCGAAGACGGAACGCCGTACAAGCAGAAGCGCATTGCCGGCGTCGTGTCCTACGACCTCGCCTCCGGCGAACTGCACGTCTTCCAGGCCAAGTCCGTAGTGTTCGCCTCGGGCGGCGCAGGCAAGGTCTTCAAGACCACCTCCAACGCCCACACCCTGACCGGTGACGGCATGGGCATCGCCTTCCGCCGCGGAATCCCGCTGGAGGACATGGAGTTCTTCCAGTTCCACCCGACCGGTCTGGCCGGCTTGGGCATCCTCCTCTCGGAAGCTGCCCGCGGCGAGGGCGCGATCCTTCGCAACTCCGAGGGTGAGCGTTTCATGGAACGCTACGCACCCACCATCAAGGACCTCGCTCCCCGCGACATCGTGGCCCGATCCATGGCAAACGAAGTCCGCGAAGGACGCGGCTGCGGCCCGAACAAGGATTACGTCCTCTTGGACCTGACCCACCTTGAGCCGGCACACATCGACGCGAAGCTTCCGGACATCACCGAATTCGCGCGTACGTACCTCGGCGTAGAGCCGTACACGGAACCGGTTCCGGTGTTCCCGACGGCGCACTACGCCATGGGCGGCATCCCCACCAACATCACCACCGAGGTGCTGCAGGACAACGACACGATCGTGCCGGGCCTGTACGCGGCCGGCGAAGTTGCTTGTGTCTCCGTCCACGGCTCCAACCGTTTGGGTACCAACTCGCTGCTGGACATCAACGTGTTTGGCAAGCGTGCGGGTATTGCTGCCGCCGAATACGCCAAGACGGCTGACTTCGTGGAGCTCCCGGAAGACCCGGAGGCATACACGCTGGATCTGCTGAACCACGTCCGCACTTCCGACGGCGGCGAAAGGGTCGCCGCGATCCGCAAGGAACTGCAGGACACCATGGACGCCAACATGCAGGTGTTCCGTACCGCCGACACCCTGAACCAGGTGCTCGCGGACATCGCGTCCCTCGAGGAGCGCTACCAGCGCATCAGCGTCCAGGACAAGGGAAAGCGCTTCAACCTTGACTTGCTCGAAGCGGTGGAACTGGGCTTCCTGCTGGAACTGGCCAAAGTCATGACAGTTGCTGCCCTGCACCGCGAGGAGTCCCGTGGAGGCCACTTCCGGGAGGACTTCCCGGAGCGCGACGACGAGAAATTCATGAAGCACTCCATGGCGTATAAGGATGAGCACGCCCCGGCGGACGGATCTGCGGAAGCAATCGCGGGCATCCGACTCGGCACCAAGCCTGTTGTCTTTACGCGCTACGAGCCGATGGTGAGGAAGTACTAAGATGTCTGCTGAACTTGCTGAGCCAGCATCCAAGATCGAGCTGCCCGCGCACATTGGTGGAGGCGGGGAAATTCCCACCTTCAACATCACTTTGCGCGTACGACGCTACAACCC
>FTCF01000121.1_pt1 | contig 33970 bp, 47 predicted proteins | sample 1639631 | NCBI WGS metagenome assembly FTCF01 (sample SAMEA3914864, study PRJEB12502) | metagenome | biome: forest; material: soil | place: USA | collected 2012-03-12 | depth 0.3 m
CTGAAGGAAAGAGAAGAGCGGCTCTGGACTACGTTTCCGCAGGTCAGAGCCGCTCTTTGAGTGCCCCGGGAGGGAATCGAACCCCCGACCAAGAGATTACAAGGTTGACGGTTCGGCAGAGGATGACGAAGCACACATCATTGAATTCAAGCCGCGCCGCTGGCAGCACACCAGCGACGAACCCCTTCGGGAGGTGGCATGAGCCCGGCCATGGTTCCCATCGCAGTCGGCTCCATGCTCACGACCATTGAGGAGCTGGACGCGCTGCCTGTCCGGGCCGTCATCATGGCTGATCCCGACGGGTACACGCTTCTGGAGAGTCAGTGTCAGTTGGCACTCCAGAAGCGGGCCGACTCCGGAGCAGATCCGGGTTGGTACGCCGCCAGGGCATGGACCGACTCCGAGAGAGCTGAGTCCAAGGAGGCATCGGTCGCTCACGGGCAGCACTACGGACCGTTCATGGTCCTTTGGCTTCCGCCGTATGAGCAATCTGCCTCCGAGGCGGCGGCGTGAGCCCGGCAATGGCCTCCACCTACGGTCGGCGCGCCTACACCGACAACCTGGACACGCTCTACGAGCGGCTCCAATGGCACGTGGCGAACCTGTGGTTCAAGGTTGAATTCCTTTCGCGCCGGAAGGATCTAGACCCCACCGGCGCGAAAGTCGACCGGCTCCTCTCCCAGCACGAGGGACTAATGAGAGCCTGGGAGGAATTGAACAACTGCCGCTATGGCAGCCATTTTGAACCTCGCTCGAAGGGCTGACACCCCCACACCCAAGACTTCCTAAATGAAAAGCCGGCCGGATGCTACGAACATCCGAACCGGCTAGGCGACCAGTTCCGGCTACGAATCTGCCCGCTCGACAGTAGTTTATCTGCTGCAAGCCCCCATTTTCCATAGCCGTACTGCACCGCCATATACCGAGGCGGTACGGCTACCCCGCCTGGTGCTTTTGTCGCGCCTCAAAACACGCTAAGCCGGTCTCTCCGCACGGCTGCTTACTGGGTCAGAGCCAGTTCCAATGTCGCGTGTGCAGGCAGGGTGTTCACCCGGAGGAGCAATCCCGTGGAATCGAAGAAGTGCCAGCACCTACAGTGGACCCAGCCGGGTCGCCAGATCTGCACACATACCGCCCTCCACCCCTGGTGGAGGATGCCGCCACTGCCCACGAGTAATGCCGTGAGCCAGATGACGAACCGACCGACGACCGACGTGACCGACGCGGTGTCCAGAGCTTCTGATTTCTGTCTGAAATGCCCCATCCATCAACACATCCCTGTGTTCCTGGGCGGGGCTATCAGGCAGAAGTCTCACCTCCCAAACTCCCTCCGTTCCCTCTGCGGTGTACTCAAAGACAAAAGAAACGGCCCTGCAAAGCAGGGCCTAAAGAAGAGGTTGAACCTTTCAGAATATCGACCCCCGTAACAGGTCAATTCGGTGTAAAAACTAGAGCGCAAAGACACGCAAACACACACTATTACTGGGGGCAACAATGAACACGGAAGACACGCTGAACTACTGGACCGCCTGCATGAAAGCAGCCGACCTGACACCCAAGAGCATCCGCGAGCGCCTCATCTTCATCCGGCAGCTGGCCCGGGACATCGAGAGCCTGGAGACAGTTACACGCCGTGACCTGATCCACTGGATGGCGAAGCAAAACTGGTCGAATTCCACCCGCGTACACCGCCGCTCAGGGCTACATACGTTCTTCTCCTGGATGCAGGATGAAGGCTTCCGCATGGACAACCCTGCCTACCGGTTGCCGAAGGTGGCCGCGAAGAAGCGCGAACCGAATCCCTTCAGCGTCGAAGAGATCAACAGGCTGCTCCAAGGCGGGATCTACCGGAAGACCCGGGTCATGGTTGCCCTTCACTATTACCTCGGATTACGGGTGTCCGAGATCGCGGCCGTAAATGGCTCTGACATCGACTGGGACGCCCGGACCCTCACCACCGTAGGCAAAGGCCGCAAAGAGGCCACCCTGCCCGTACCCAGCGCCATGTGGCCCATCTTCCTTGAGATGCCCAGGTCAGGCTATTGGTTCCCGAACCGGACAGCGAACAGGTTCCATGCCGCCGGCGAGGGACACATCACTGGCAACTCCGTCTCGGGGATCATCGGGGAAGCCATCAAACGGGCCGGCCTCAAACACCGCCCCCATGACCTCCGCGCTTCCCTGGCTACCGAAATGCACGAGGCCGGCGTCAGTGACTTCGTGGTCCAGCGCAGCATGCGCCACTCCAACATGGACACCACAACCTTGTACCTGAAGCTGAAGCCCGAGGGCATCCGCCACGGCTTCGACCTTCTGCCGGAGATCACCATCCCCGAACGATCCGGCCGGCGCCGCACAAACTCCGTCGCCGCATAGTGGGGCGACATATCAAAGGTCCGGACACCTGCATGGTGTCCGGACCTTTTGCGCCCCAGGAGGGATTCGAACCCCCGACCCGAGGATTAGAAGGCCTCTGCTCTATCCCCTGAGCTACTGGGGCTGGGCGCGGATACAGTTTAGCGCACCCGGAACACCCACAAATTAGCCCGCTAAGTGTTCCATGAGGCCACGACAAATGGCCCCGTTCCCAGGTAGGGAACGGGGCCATTTTAGGGAGTGCACTTAACCGGTCTTATGTAGCCCTAGAATCGGGTGCATGACTACTGGGGGATTGGTCGCTGTTGGCGACAGCATTGTGAACGGCTTTACCGATTCGATGGCGGGCGTTCCCGCGCTCGGTTGGCCCCAGTGGCTAGCCGACGCAATGGACCTTTCCTATACCCGCTACGGCCTCGGCGGGGCGGACTCCACAAGGATCGTGAACGAGCTACTACCGAAGGTCCGCGGCAGGTACGCCGTGGGCGTGTTCAATATGGGAACGAATGACACGTATCAGGATTGGGACGCCGAGAGGTTCGAGAAGAACCTGCGCCGCGCATCTGACGTGATGACTGCTGCATGTGAACGAGTCGCCGTGCTTACGGTCGCCTACTCGGCTGAGGCTACCGGCATCGTCCGTGCGGTCGCCGCCGAGTATGGTCTGGCTGTTGTTGACGGTGACGTTCGCGGTCCGCGCTTGCTCAAGCCTGACGGCATTCACCCAACCGCGCTAGGGCATCTGGAGATAGCCGAGCGAGCCTCCGTGGCGCTTGGCGCGCCTTCCCCGCGTACCTTGGCTAAGGATGGCGGGAAAGGCGCGCTCGGCGCTGGCTATTGGGCCGCATACGCTGCAGACTCGTTGAAGCAGTCAGCTAAGCGTGCCGTGAGGCCGTTTAGCCTTTAGCTGCCCTTTTCGATCAAAAGCCCGTAGATCCATCCGTTGCTGGCATAGGTGTCGGACGCGTCCGCACCTTCTCTGCGGATTTGGAAGACCAGCGGACGGCCTGAGGAGAACCGGGTATTTGAAAACGCGTTGGTGATACGTGTAGTGCCCGAGGTCGTGATGGACGCGAGGGTCATTTTGTTACCAGCAGTAAATGATGTTGGAGTGGCTCCCGAAACTGCGACCGCCATATTCGCTATGAGGGCCTGTTGGTCCACGTAGAACACCACCGAGTTGGTCGTGCCTCCAGGAGTTGACCATATCAGCCAAACGTTTGCAGTGGGCCATGTAGGTGGAATGTCCACGATGGCCGATATGTTCACGGTCCCCCCCTTGGGGAAGTCCCACTTAGGTATCCCGGCAGGCGACAAGGTGATTGCCGGGGAGCCGCCCCCTGCGGTGAACCTGCTCGGGTCAACGAATATACGGTCAACCTTGGGTTGCTGGATCTGTGCCCTTGCGGCTGGGGTTACCGGGTCGAAGAACCTTCGCACCTGCTCGAACCACAGTCCGAAACCGGTTGAGTTCGGGTGGATGTTGTCATACTTGACCAGCGCATCCCATCGCCCGCCATTGGCTGCGGCATAATCCAAGAACGCCTGCGCTACGTCAATCAGACCGTAGCCTTCACGGAGTGCCCATGCCCGCACGTCTCCGCTGCGGAGCAAGCTGTTGGCCGAGTCCGCGTCGGTAGACGCCTTGGGCGGCTGGGAGACAACCACGTATTCAGCGGATGGGAAGTAACCGAGCACCCAGCGGGTGAGTTCGGTCATGTAGTTGCTGTACGTGGTGGTTCCAGCGTTGTAACCGTAGGACACGATAACCGTAGTGGGAGTCACCGGGATCATGGTCTGGAAGCGCGTCAAGTTGGAGTTCACGAACGAGTAGTCGTATCCCGCGCCGGACCTTGAGCCGTTGTAGACATCCAGTTTGAAGGAGCCCGTACCGGTCTGGATAGTCATGGTTGGGTCATAAGCCTGCGTGGTGTCGTTCCACATCCGATAGGTCACCGTGTACTGCGGAAACTGTTGCGCGAGGTACTGGGTGAGCAGGAAAACCCAGCGTGGGTTGGAAACGAAATCCTCCGGGACGCCAGTGGAGTCGCCGAGAACGGTCAGGACAGCGTTCTGCCGATTCCTCTTCATGACAGAAATAAGCTGCCCCGTGTTGCCGTTGATGGACGAGAACTTGTCAAGGTTGGCAGGCTTGGCAAGTGTTGCCGCTTGGCTCAGCAGGGGACTCATGCGTGCACCGTCCCCGTCAGTACGAAGTCAACAGCATTCGCCACCGAGCAATACCCGGCTATCCTGTCGCCGGGTCCAAGCATCGCACCAGGCAGAGAACCCTGTGGGAAAAAGAAAGTGTCGTTTCCATTGAGGGTGAAGTTGTGCATGACGCGATGCGTGCCGTCCCCCAAGGTGCCTGCAGCGTTGACGATCGAGAGGAACACCGTTACCGGGAAAGCGTAGCCGTTGACCGTCGGCATCGTCGCGGTTGTCCGAGTTCCACCGCCAGTGTCCGTGAAACTCGTGGTGGTCACGTTCGCCACGAGGATATTTTCGTTGCCTGCGCTGGTGCCAAAGTAGATATTGAAGGATGCCCAACCGGCTGGTGCTGTCCAGGAGAGTGCCTGGGTACCGTTCGCCACCAGAGTGGCGCTGACTTCATTGGAGCCCAGTGTCTCCCCGGACGCCGACTTGGCGGTGACCTTCCAGAAATACGTCCCTGCCGCGAAGGTGCCGCCAGATGAGGCCGTGGTTCCGAGGGTGAGGACGGGCGGTGCGATGAGGCTTGAGACATTGCAGAGCGACGCGGTTGCGATCTTCACCGAAGTGCTGCCCGGAACGGTGTAGAGCGCCGCCTCGGAGGTGCCAAGCTGTGCGGAATTTACGACAACCGGCGAGATTGATGTTGCGGTGATGACGTTGTTGCCAGCCATGATCTAGCCTCCGAAGACGATGGAAAGGGCAGCGGAGAGACCGGCTGCTTGAGCGGGTGTTGCGTATGTCGATGCCGCATGGGCCTGCGTCTCGTACGTAGCCGAGCCGGTGGCAGGCGCATAATTAGCGCTGCCCGAAGCAGGGGCATAAGTGGCATTAAGTGCCGCATCCGACAGCCTGGTCGGCAGGTCCGATTCCTGCAGCGTGATGAAGCCTGTGCGCCCGCCGAAGGCAAGCACGGCGGCCGTCGGCGCGGTCACCGGAATCGACACGGGACCATCGGGGATGAGATCCAGATCGATCGGTGCCGACTGCCCGAGCAGTGGCTTGAGGTTCTTGGACCAGGTGATCGGACGTTCGTTGCCGAAGCGCCATTCGGCGGTGACCTGGTAGGCGAAGTCGGTTACGGTCGCGCCGGTCGAATCGATGAACCCGGACTGATCCACGAATGGCACTTGGAACTGTCCGAGCTGCCCGCCCTCCGCGGTGAAGGAGTCGTTGAACTCGGGTAGCGGCTGTCCGGTGGCCGCCCAGATCACTCTGGCGGTCGGCTTGACGGACACCGTGGTGACGACGTCCTTGCCGGTGGCGGTCAGCGGGATGCCGAAGGCCACGGTGGCCAGCTGCATGCCTGCGGGGAAACCCATGATGTAGCTCCTACTCTTGGACTCGTCGTCTAATGGTTATGCCGCGTGCTTCGGCGTGTCGTCCTCTTCGGCCGGGTACAGCGTGAGGTTCGACTTCGTCTCGATGGCCGGCGCTATGCCGGTTGGGTGCCACACTGCCTTGTAGCTGGCCACTGCCAAGAGGAAGACCAGTAACGCGAGGCGGATGTAATCGGCTGTGTTGAAGAGCCCCTGGACATAGGCCGTGACCGCTGCGACGACCAGGTAAAAGACGAAGGCCACGAGGGCCTTCTTCCGGGGAGACCAGCGCGATTGAAGAATTAGGCTGATAACGGGCGGGCTGAAGAACCCGACGGCGAGGGCCCACAGGGCGGGGGTTCCGAGGTTGAGGAAGTCGTTCATTTTTTGTTCTCCCTTTGTGGTTACTGTGCGGGTACAGCGGGTGCTGCTGCGGGGTCGGCGGTTGCCGTCCCGGTGAAGCTGAACGTCGCGCCTTCCAGCGCGGATTCGATCTGCTTCTGAATGTCCGCTGCGGGCAGGCCTTGCGCTGCGGAGGCGGCGGCAACCGACGCTGCGACGGCGGCGATCTGTGCCCGGAACTCCTTGATGATCCGGTCGCCGGTGTAGTTGTCAGATGCTTGGTTGAACACCCGCATCTGGTAGTCCTTGTCGTCCATCTTCTTGTTCAGTTCACCGAACAGGTCTTGGATGAGTTTCTGTGTGCCGGCTCCGGTCGCCCACACCTGATCGATGACGGCGTTGGTGAAGCCCTGCACTTGGACGAGCGAGCCTTGGGTCAGGTCGACGGTGGTCATGGTGCCCTCCTGTGATGTTGACGCGTAGCCGAGCCCGCCGCTGATGCGGGGGCGGATGATGCCGATGAGCCCGGCCAGCGGCAGGGTTTGTTCGATGATGGGGCCGGTGGATTCGTCGCTGTAGCCGGACAGCCATGGCTGCGCGGCGGAGGAGTTCTGGGAGAGGAACTGTCCCCAGCCGTTCCCCAGGTCCCAGAGCAGGGTCGCGGTGTGGGTTTTCGGGTACCAGAGCTGGTTGGAGTCGCCCCACACGTATGTGTCCCCGGGAAGTCCGGGGGTGCCGGGAGGGAGTAGGTCGTATGCGGCGGCGACGGCGTCGTTCTGTGGGAAGCAGTCGACCATGTTCCCGGCCCAGCCGGGCCAGCGCCCGGCCTTGCCGCCGCCGTACGTGTCGATGCGCGGCAGACCGAAGTAGTGCATGTTGATGTAATTGACGGAGTCCCAGCACTGGTCCCCGGCTGCGCCGTCGATGTCCTTGTATGTGCCGATGACCTCGGCCGCGATGGACGACATGAGGCCCGCGGTGATGGCAGCACTTAGCGTGGCGGTCATGGGCATCTCCTTAGTTGAAGGCCGGGCGGGATCATGTGAACCATCCCTTGCGGCGTTGCCTGCGTAGCTCGTTGATGATGGTCCATTGCTGCTTGTCAGATCGGTCGAGTCCGCCGAGGGCCTTCAGGACTTTTTCGTTGTGCTCGTCCTGCGCGTTGAAGCGGCGCATGGTTTCGTCGTGTTTGGCGTCGAGGTCATCGCGGAGGTTGGACTCGTGGGTGTTCGTGGTCTGTTCCCGCGCTACCTGTGCGTCTCGCTTGATGTGCTGGACTTCGTACCGAACGGCTTTGCTATCACGCCGGCCTTTCTCCAGATAAACGGTGATGATGGTGGCTATCGCGGTGATCAGGGTGATCCATACGGCTTCACTCACCGGGACCTCGTAACGCGGACGCGGCCGGTCCAGGACGCGTACCCTGGGCCGGACAGTGCGTGCTTGAGATAGGCGGTGAGGAAGATCGTCTGCCCTGCCGTGGCGAGGAACGTCGCGATACCCGCCCCGCCCGTGTCGTCGCCGGTGGTGATGCCACGCTTGTAGCTGACGGTTGATCCGTTGCCGATCTGCATGAAAGACCGTCCGGTGCCGGCGGTGCTAAACGTTCCGGAGAGGTCGATTTCGTATTCACCGGCGTCCCGGAAGGTGAGCCGGTCTGATCCAGGGGTGGTGATGAACCGGCTGCCTGCGGAGAGGTTCGAGTCCGTGGTGTTGGTCCCGTCGGCTGTCAGCGCCCCGGTGCCCCAGACTGTTTCGCTCGGGATGCCGGTCGCCGCGAACGTCCATTCGCTGTGCCCGAAGTGATCCCAGGATGTGCCGTTCCAGCGCTCGATCGTGTTCTGCTGGTCGAGTCTGACGATCTCCTGAAACAGCGTCGGCGTGGTGATCTCAGCCCGCTCTGTGGCGTCGCGAATCAGGATGCGAGCGCCGCGTGCTGCGGTGTGTCGCCAGACCTGCGAGGTAGTGTTCGAGCCTCCGGAGGTTCCGGTGGTCGAAGCGAAGATCCGGGATTCGGAGAGCACGAGGCCGCCGGCGGGAACCGAGCCGTAGGGCTTGGTTGGCGAGGACGCGGCGGTGCCGTTGACGACGCCTATCACGGCGTCGTTGTCGGCGTCTCCTTTGGCCATGTCGTTCTGTTTGACGTAGACCAGGTCCCAGCGGGAGTCCGAGCCCGGGGCGGCGATTGTGGGGACGTTCGTAGTGCCGGTGAGCGTGGGGGTGTAGACGCCTTCGCCTGCCGTGCGGTTGATGACGAGCGGCGCGGGGCCGACGTCCCAGGACATGTCCGATCGGGGCGTGACGAGGACGGTCGCTGCTTGCAGCATGACGCCGGAGCGTGGGACCCCGGGGGCGTTCTCGGCGTAGAGGCCGGCCAGCTGGAGTCGGTGCTCCACGGTCGTGGTACCGATGGCTCCGTTCTTGGTCACGCCTGGTCCGCGGTTGACGGTCATAGTGTTCCTCCCATGGCTCTGACCGCTTCTTCGAGGGCGGCAATCCGTTGGTCTTGTTCTTTCAGGTGGCGGTCCTGGTCCTTGGCCACGTCGAGCAGCGCGAGGGCGAGGAGGTCGTAGCGGATGCCGTCGATCTCGTCCTCGTACCAGACGACGATTTCGGGGACGAGCTCGTAGACCTCTTCGGCGATCAGGCCGTACTCGTTCGTTGCGCCGGGGACCATTTGGTCCGGGCCTTCCTGCCCCTCAGGGGCGGGTATCCTGACCGGTTTGCGGTCGAAGATCCGTGGTTCCAGCTGAAGTACTTTGGCCGGATCCACGGAGTAGGGTCGGACGTTTTGCTTGTACCGGAGGGAGGAGGTGTTCTTCCCGAGGTGGTTGCCGGAGTCGTTGCCGACCCAGACGGCGTAGAAGGTCGTGCCGGCCACGTTGTTGTTGAACGCGTAGGACGAGCCGGATGCGTCGGCGACAGCTGATGTAACGTCGGTCCCTGCATGGGTATGGGCTGACGGAGTGAAGGTCGATGGCTTGCCGGTGATCGATGCCCAGGAGACCGAGGCGCCGGTGACGAGCTTCACCCAGATGGCGTTGACGAGGTCCCAGATCTCGCCGCCGAAGTGGCCAGGGTCGGAGAGGAGCGCACCGAACCGCGCCATGGGGTCCCCGCTGGTCGGGTCGAAGATCACGAAGGTTCCGTCGCTGGTTTGCAGGAATGCAACTGTGTGGTCATCGGAGTCGACTGTTCGGAAGCCGGTCTCGTCGACGCGGATGCCTTTGCCGGTGGCGTCAGAGACGGACATCGAGCGCTGAGGGGCACCGCGTTCCTGCTCGGATAGCCGCTGGTCGATTCCCTTTTGCGCCTCGTTGATCCTGACCCGGGGGTCAGGGTCGGGGATTGATCGTGGTGCGTCGATGGTCATTACACTCCTGAGGGCATCGGGGCCGGGGTGAGCTTCACGGTCTGGGTGTCGTCGCCGTCGATCGCCATGATCCGGACGCGCCGCGGGCCCGGCACGAGGAGGGCGTGTCCGGTGGGTACGGTGATTTGGGCGAAGTCTCCGGGTTCGTATTCACCGAGCCGCGGGCTTGTGTCGGCTCTGACGTTCAATGACCAGGTCTCGACGGGACGGCGGGCCGCGGTCATGGCAGCGTTGGCGTACGACTGGAGGATGCCGAGGTCTTCGACGTCCTTGGATGCCGCGTCCGTTTCGGTCCACGGGTAGCCGGCGGTCGTGATCAGTGTGGTGTCTTGGGCGGTGGCCAGCTTCATGTCGAGCTCGGACCCAGCGCCAGGCTGCCATACCCTGTCGGCCATCCCGGTGCCGTCCTCGTCGACGTCGATCGACGAGACGCCGGACTCTTCCACGGTCGCGTCCCAGATCCAGTCATCCCCGCCCTGGTACAGCAGCGGCGAGGCTTCCGTCCCGTGAGTCATAGCCCATTCGATCCGGGTGGGGTCGGCCCCGTTGAACCGCGGACGGAAAGCGAGGTCCGGCCCGTCCTCCACCTCGGTGAGCTTCTTCAGCCGGTCGCCGAGGTACCCGAGTTCGTAGCCCTTGTAATGGCGTTCGTTGGTTCCGGTCGCGAGGACGTCGGGCAGGACGAGCGGCAAGCCCGGGTTGTACGGGTTCCCGAAGACCGCCGCGCGGACCATCTCCCGGGCGATGCTGCCCAGTTCCAGCCCGGTCAGGTCGATCGACGAGCGGGTCACCGGTGTGCCGGCGACGATCTGCGCCCAGTTCAGGAGCTTGACCTTGTCCAGCAGCGACCAGAGATCGCCTGCGGAGAGCTTCAGTTCGCCCTTGGCGGCGTTGTACTTCCGTTTCCAGATCGGTCCTGCTTCAAGGATTCTGCCCTCATAGGAGACGGCGAGGTACTGGCGCTTCTTCGCCGTAAGGTTCCGGAGGTCCTTGCCCTGGAGTTCGGCCGAGAGGGTACGGACGGTGGCTTCGACGGAGCCACCGCCGTTCACGCGCATGCCCCACGAGCAACCGGAGACGGGCAGGTCGCAGCTGATGCTGCCGCCGACGACGCTTCCGACGAACACGCGGAAGCCTGGGTCTACCACCACGCAGGTCTCACCTCCACCGTCAGCTGCGCTCCGGCCGACCCGACGGACTCAAAGAGCCACGTGCCCGTGCTCTTCTTGGCCAGCCGTGTCCAGGCGCGGACTGTGAGCTTCGATGACCGGTCGGAACTGCCGTCCAGCCAGACCGAGCCGTCGGCCGTATCAATCCGGATCGTCTGCCCGGCGAGTACCGGGGCCGAGTAGACCAGCTTCCGGCCCGACTGCACATGCGTGATCGTGAACCCGGCCGGCATCGAACCGGTAATGGTGAATACCGGGGCGGTGTCCGCCGTGCCGGGGTTGCTGAGAGTCAGCGTGCCGGGATCTCCGGACGTGCCGTAATCAAGGACATCATCCAGCGGGTATTCCAGAGCACCGCCAGCCGAGGCCACCGACGTCACGGCGCTGACCGGTGCGCCGAACTTCCGCGAGTTCGGGCAGATGAACTGGATCTGGAACTTCGGCGTGGTGTCGTTGGTCCACGTGACCTTCGGAGCATCGAAGAGGAAGGCCCCTGCGGACATATCCACGGTCGCGGTGTCCGTCACTTCAAGAGCACCGGCCAGCCCGTCACCCAAGACCGAAGCAAGATCCTGGGCGGCGAGCGTGGCGATCTCTACCGTTGGGCTGGTTGCTTCGCCTTCGATGGTGACGAGGCGTGCACCGCGCCAGCCGCGTTCGCTGAACTCGCCGTGGCCCCATGTGCGGGGGGTGCGGTCGCGGCGGACACTGGTTCCGTCGTCCCAGCCCTCCATGGAGTCGAGCCAGAGGGTATAGCCTGATGGGCTTGCCCATCCTTCAGTGCTGAAGGTGAGGCCGTCCACGGTCAGCGTGCGCTGTCCTGCCATGTCACCCCTTCCAGACGAGCTGTTCGGCGGTTGCTCGGCCGAGGGTTTCCTCATCCATGCCGGCGGCTGGGTGGACCTGCACGGGGCGCTGGGAGCGGAGGAGTTCTATCAGGGCGTCAAGCTTGTCGCCGACGCTCTGGCCGCCGCCTCCGCCCCTACTGCCTGTGGTTCCGATGAAAGCGTCGGTGACGCTCAGATCTGGAACGGTGACCAGGCTGGACATCCGGTCATCGATGCGATCCTGCATCCTGCCCACGCCGACGAGGACGCCCTCGCCGATGTTCTCGCCGAAGCCGGCGAATACCGTCGAGGGGGAGTGGATGCCCAGGGCTTCCTTGAACGGTCCGACGATCCAGCCCGGGATCAGCCTGAGGAAGAAGTCACCGATGCTCCCGGCGATCGAGCCGATCCCGCTGAGCAGACCTTCAACGATGTTCCGGCCGATGTCGTACAGCCAGCTCCCGGCCCCGGCGAGCGCGCCGAGTAGTTGGGAGCCGAGACCGGCGAGGACGTTGAGTACGTTTCCGACCATCCCGGAGACGCCTGAGACGATGTTTCCCCAGATGCCGCCGAGGAATCCTGCGACTTGGCTGAACACTCCCACGATGAATCCCCAGGCTGCGGAGAACGCGGAGACGATCGCTCCCCAGACGGCACCGACAGCACCGGAGATCACGGCGACGATGCTGCCCCAGACCTCTCCTACGAAGCCGGCGACGGCGCTGAACACCCCGACGATGAATCCCCAGGCTGCGGAGAACGCGGAGACGATGACTCCCCAGACGGCACCGACAGCACCGGAGATCACGGCGACGATGTTATTCCAGACGTCGACGAGGAACCCGGCTACGGTCGTGAACACCTGGACGATGAATCCCCAGACCGCGCTGAAGATCGAGGATACGAAGCCCCAGACCGTTTGCAGTGCGGCGGTGATGATCGAGACGTAGGTGTTCCAGATCCCGGCGAAGAAGTTCCCGATGGCGGTGAACACCGCGACGATGTTGTTCCAGATCTCGGCGATCTGGTCGCCGTGGGTTTTCACGAAGGCGATGATGATGTTGCGGACCAGGTTCACGATCCAGTTCCACGCGCCGCCGATGAAGTTACCGATGGCGGTGAAGATCGAGGCGATGAAGTTCCAGACGCCCATGATCCCGTTGAAGATCGGGTCCACGAACAGGTGAATGCCTGCCATGGTTGCAGCGGCGATCGCGTTCCAAATCCCGGTGAGGAACCCGAGGATGTTGTTCCACACGCCGGTGACCATGCCAACGAACCCGTCGAGGATCCCGGCCAGCCAAGAGGTGAATCCGTTCCAGAGGCCGGATAGCCAGTTGACGAACCCGGACCACAGATCCTTGGTCCAGCCGAAGAAGCCGTCCCAGATCCCGTTCCACCAGCCGACGAAGCCGTTCATGACATCGGTGAGCCAGCCCACGAACCCGTTCCACACGGCGGTGAGGAACTGGACGACGGAGTCCCAGTTCATGACCAGCGCGACGATTGCGGCGATCAGGGCAACGATCCCGACGATGATCCAGGTGATCGGGTTCAAGGCCATGACGAAGTTCACGACGGCGATCACCGCGGCAAGCGCGCCGAGGGCGATGACCGCGGGACCGATGACCGGGGCGAACTGGGCGAGGTTCGCCAGGATCGGGGTGAGGATCGGAAGGACCTGGGCGCCGATGGAACCGAGGGTTGATTCCGCGGTCCGTTGGAAGGTCTTGAACGATGCTGCCGGACCAGAGTTGATGGTCTCCCCGAGCTTGTCCGCCTTGCCTTCCATGGTGTCGAAGGCGTCACCCATGGGGTCTATCTGGTTGAGGAAGGCCGGGATCTGGGCTGTGCCGAGATCTTCGAGCGGGGTTCCGAAGAGCGCGAGCGCCGCCTGGGACTGCTTTGCCGGGTCTGTCATTGATGACAGGCCGCCGACGATCTGAGCGAAGGCTTCCTTCGCGGCGGGTCCGCCGGCCAGGATCTTCTTCGTCATCTCTTCCTGGTTCATGCCGAGCGCCTTGTAGGCGGCCCCCGAAGAGGTGGACATGTCCGTTGCCCGGATGGTGAATTCCTTCAGGGCATCGCCGGTCTTGTCGATCCCGAACATGCCTTTGTCGGAAGCGTTGACGAGCATGCCCATCGCGTCGGAGCCTTTGATGCCGAGGGAATCCATGAAGGGCCCGTACTCGTCCACGGCGTCCAGGAGGTCCTCGCGCAGGTTGACCGGGACTCTTTGCAGCGACCCGGCCAGCAGGTCTGCTGCTTCGGTTCCGTCTTTGGCCAGTCCGCTTTTGATCATCTGTCCGGCGATCTGGGCTGTGCGTCCGACGTCGAGGTCGAAGGCCGATGAAAGGTTCATGACCTTCCCGGTCAGGGACTCAAGGTCGGATTCGGAGGAGTTGGACATTCCCCGCACTGAGGACATCACGGCGCTGACGGCTTCGGTGACGCCTTCCATTGAATCGCCGTAGGCGTTCTTGAAGAGGTTCCCGGCCGCCTGCCCGGCCGTCGCTGACGCCGGTCCCGCGAGACCGAGACCGGCGGTCATCTTCCGGGTTGCCGAGTCCATATCGATTGCGTCGCCGATGCCCTTGGAGAAGGCCGCGACGATCGATCCACCACCGGCCGCGGCGAGCAACGGACCGAACAGGGCCTTGGATGCCTTGGCTCCCTCGCCGCCGAGCTTGTTTGCCATCGAACCGGCGGACTCAACAACCCCATCGAAGGCTTTGTCAACACCGGCGGTTTTGGCGAGGATGTCGAACATGAGCTGCTGGGTAGCCAAGAGTCCCGCCTTTCACTGTCGTTTGCGGGCTTGTTCCTGCTGCTGCTCTTCCCAGGCACGGGCGTTGGCGACGAATTTCATCCACATGATGTAGCTCAGGTCCCACACGTTCACCGGGGTGATGCCTGGCCAGACGTGGGAGATCGTCGTGATCCAGCGGAAGATGGACGCCTCGACGTCGTCTATGTGTTCGAAGTCAGAGCTTCGGCTGGCGCGTCGCCCGGAACGGAAGCCGTCCGGGCTTCCGTAGGGTCCTCGGTCGGGGTCTCCTCGTCCGCCTCGAATCCGATCCTGGAGAGGGGGAAGTCGTTGGCCTCGCTGACCGTGACTTGTTCACCTGCGTGGCGTTTGCACAGCCACACCATTGCTTGCAATGCCAGCAGGTTCTCTTCCGATTCGAGGAAGTCCAGAGGATCGGCGGTCTCGCCCGACTTCGGCGCCGAGTCCTGCATCCGTTTGAAGGCATCGCGCAAGGACTTGATACCAATTCCGGTCTGGACTTTCAGTATGTAAAGGTTCCGGAGCGTTGCGCCCTGGATGGCCTCCTGCAGCGGGTACTTCGTACCGTCAACTATGAGCTTCATGAAAATCAGCCCTTTCCTTTCAGAGCGTCGTCGATCGCGGCGAGCGCTTTTTGTCGTGCTTGGAGTTGGCCGCGTTTGATGGGTTCCCACCAGTACGGTTGGCCGAATTGGGAGACGTAGGTGTCTTTGCTGCCGAACACCGGGTGGCGCAGGATCTTCTTGTTCCAGCCTTTGACCATGACGCCGCCCACGCCCTTGTCCGCCTTGATGCTGATCCCCGAGCGGGTAGCACCGGCGACGATGCGGGTCTTGAGGGAGTTCTTGATCTTGTTGCGCATCCCGGTGGACCGGGACCGTTTGGCGCTCTGGGCCTTGTACACGTTCACGGTCCGGAGGTAAGACCCCCCGTTCTTGCGTTTGATTCGGCGGATAGCCTTGCCCGTCTTGCGGGCGTTGCCCGGCAGCTTGCCCGAGAGAATGTCCCGCTGCTCCTGAATGATGTCGTCGCCGACGGCGCGGAGGCTGCGGCGCAGATTGGTTGCGATCTTCGGGCTGATCTCCTTGGCTTTGCCCAGGGCCTCCCGGAGGTTCACTTCCGTGATGGTGATCTCCGGGAGGTCCGGGCCGCCGCCGCGTTGATGCGGGGCGCGGGCCATTAGATCGTGGCGTCCGTTGTGACCAGGGCGACGTAGATCGGCGACGCCGCGGTCAGGTTGTCGAAGACCGTGAAGTCGATGGACTGCTTGACCGGGGAACCGCCGCCGGACTTGGGCAGTTCGCCCTCGAGGCGGATATCCGGGAGGTGGATCTGCAAGGCCGGGTTCGCCGAGGTACCGATCACCGTGGGGGAGGTGAACGTCAGGGTCAGGGCGAGCGGGGTCTGTGCGAGGTAGGCGTCCCGGAGCGTGGTGTCCGAGTACTCCGCGGTGACCTTGCCCTTGATCTCAGCCATTCCGACGACGGGCTTGCGTCGACGCTTGCCGCCGCCGCCGAGGGTGAAGCCGCCGTCGTCGAGCTTGTTGTCGTACGACACCGAGAAGTCATCGATGGTCGCTACCGACGTGCCACCGGTTGCGAGCGCCGTGGTCGTCGGCGGGGTCTGGGATCCGCCGATGGTGATGGCGCCCTCAGCGAAGTGGAACAACTCCGGCGCGGCCGGGTAGGACGGGGCCGCGTAGGCGATGTCCGTCTTGACCTCGCGGGCGTTCCAGCTGGTCTTGAGCTTGACGATGTCCGAATTGGATGCGGAGAACTCGCCGGACTTGCAGACGGTTCCGAGGAACGTCATGGGCGTGGCCGCGCCGCCGCCTAGGGTTGGGATGCCCTTCTGGAAGGTGTACGAGGAGAGCGGGTCCGTGGTCGTCGGGGTGAACAGCTGCTGGTACACGCCGGACTGGCCGGGGACAGCCGTCGAGACAGCAGATCCGAACAGGGCTTCGAGGATCAGGCCGAGTCCCTTGTGGACCATTTCAATGTTCAAGTCGCCGCCTGCGGACTGCTTGGCGAGCACCCTGCGGGCTGAACGGTTTGCTCGGGACCCGACACGCATGCCCGAACCCTGAGCGAAGGTCGGGTCCCATCCGAACGATTCGTCGACGAACTCGAAGAAGCGGTCATTCACGACGGCGGTGCCATACGTGGTTTCCTTCTTCGCGCCGACCGAGCAATCAAGCTGTGTGGTCACTGCCCTTCACCTGCCTCTCCTGCGCCGCCAGCGGCCGCGCCTGCGTCCTGTTCCTCATCGCCCGGGACTTCGTCCTCGGCCGGTTCCTGCTCGGCCGCCAGATCGGCGGCAATCGTCTTGGCCTGCTTATCGACCGGTCCGTACACATCGGGCTGGGCCAACAGCCGGCGTGCTTGGTCTTCTGTGACGTCGATCTGCTCGTCCGCTTCGAGCGTCCTTCGCAGCAGCGGGACGTCGATCGCGCCGATCGGCGAGATGTTCTTGATGCGTGGCATGGGGGTCTCCTACCCTGTGATGCGTGCGGATGCGGTGAATGTCGCGGTGACGTCGATGACCCGGCCCTGTTCGAGGAACTCCTCGGGAGTCGAGCCGTCGGACTCGTGTGAAGTCAGGAAGCATTGCCTGACCGTGCCGCCGACGGTGGTATCCGTCATGCGGACGTAGCGCTCGATCATGCGGAGCAGCTCGTAACAGCGCTCGGAGCAGGCGATCTCCGCGTCCTCGTCGCCGCCCCGGGCACACGAGATCGTCACCTCGACGGTCAGAGTTTCCTCGCGGCTGCGGTTCGTACTCATGGTCGCGGCGTCCTGACCGATGGTGATCCTGCCGAACGAGATAATGTCGTCAGGCTGGTACGTGGCCGGCTGACCGAACACCACATACACGTGCTCGGTCTCGTAGTCCTCAGCCATCAGCGTCTTGACCGCGGAGTAGAAGGCCTTCTTGAATTCGAGGGCAACGGTGGCTTGAGTGAGATCCATCAGGCGAACCCGCCGATCTGCTCATTGGGCGTGCACAACTCCATGACCCGGCGAGGGACCGCGAAGCCTGACGGGGTGTAGACCTCGGCGTCGGGCACCGATGAGCGGATGCCGCCGCCCGAGCCTTGCATGCCGCCCTGCCACCAGAACCGCACCAGCTCCCGGGCAGCGAGCCGAACGTTCGGCGGGATCTCCGCATCGCCGATCTTGTACGTGACCACGAGTTCCCCATAAGGGAAGTAGGCCATCGCGTGGCGAGTGCCGGCGTACACAATTCCGGACGCGAGGTCCGGAACGTACGCCGGGACCGGGACCCCGTCCACAACCACCGAGACCACCTGGTTCGGAAGATGGGGCAGGGTCACGCTTCGTCGGCCGCCCCACGTCGTGAGCGTCTTGGTCGCCGCGAGCAGCGGGCCGGTGATGTCCTCGATGACAGGAGTTGCTGCCGCGACGTAGAGCCGCAAGTCCGTCGTCCTGGATGGGTCCGCATTCGAGGGAAGCCGGAGACCGGCGACCACTTCGTCAAGCGGGATGAGGAACTTCGGATCAGCCGGCCACACGTCGAGCACATCGGTGTAGGCGTCCGCGCCGTTCGCGGTCCAGCTAAGGAGATGGCGGCCCGGCATCGTGGGCGTGAACTCCGCCTGGGTGGTCTCCTTGTACCCGGTAACGTCCGGCGGCGGCGCCAGGGTCGTGCCGTCAGGCTTCTTGACCGCGAGCGCGTAAGGGCCGGTGTCCGGGGCTGCGGGCCACTTGACCGTCGCTTTTGCGCCGAGATCAATTGAGGCCATTAGTTACCGCCGTCGCCCTCAGTGGTGCGGGCCTTGATCGAGCGGTTGCCCTGCGGGGTTGCGGTCTCGACGTCGGCGGTGGGTGCAGTGGCCGTCTCGGGCGCTTCGGCCGATGCGGCGTAGCCGGCCTGGATGAGGTCGGCTGCTTCGGTTGCGGGCAACTCGGTCTCCTGTCCTGCGTTCGGCCAGTCGATGCCGTCGCGGGTGCCGGAGATCTTGACGAGCATGCGGACGGCGCGGAGCTCGACGGCGGGCGTCTCTTCGGGGACGTCGGCCGGATCTGCGGGGGGCTGGGTGGCGGCGTCGGGTGTGTCCGGCGTCGAAGGCTCTGCCGGGTCCGTGGGCGTCTGTTCCTCGGTGCCGGCGGGCTGTTCGTCGGTGCCGGTTTCTGTCTTTTTCTGCGGTGCCATTTGCTTCCTCCTGAAGGTGAAAGGTTTGGTTTTGGAACGGCAGCGGGACCGGCCGGTGGGCATCCGGTCCCGCTGCCTGCTCTAGTGCTGCTTAGGAGGCAGCGCCGACGAGGTGCTTGACCGCGCCGGTCTGGTCGGCGAGGATGCCGTCGCCGCGGACGAGGGCGCGGAACACGATGGTGTCCGTGTCGAAGGCGAAGTCGTCGGAGCGCTCGAAGCGGATTCCGTTGACCAGGCGGACGTAGTACGCGGACAGGTCGCCGAAGGCGACGGACTTTGCGTTCAGCGCGGTGGCTGCGACGTTCGGGTCCGTGTAGACGGGCTTGGCCAGGATCATGTCCGGCTGCCCGGCGACGGTGGCTGCTTCCCACAGATAGCGGCCGGAGGTGTCCTTCAGCTTCCGGATTGCGCCGGCGGTGGAGTCCTTGATCATCCAGCCAGCGTTCGGGCTGTTCCGGTACGGGCCGATCACGGAGTAGAACAGCGTGATCAGGTTGTCGAACGTCGGCGCACCGACGGTGCCCGTGTCCGAGGTCGAGCCCAGGGTCGTGGACGTGAACAGGCCGGTTGGCTTGCTGGAGCCGTTGCCGGTGACCAGGTCGGCGCCGAGGGCGTTACCGACGGCGCGGCCGGCCTGACGGGCGAGGTACCCTTCGAGGTCGACGGCGGTGTCGTCAGCCAGTTCCCGCGGGACCCGGATGAGTTCGCCGTACTTGTACGCGCCGAGGGTGCGCTTCCCGAAGGCTGGGTCGGTACCGGCGATCGTGCCGCCTTCAGCGACCAATGCGGCGGCGCCGTGACTGGTCGTGATCGGCAGTTCGATGTTCTCGCCGCTGGAGGTGTTCAGGACCGTCGCGCCCGCAGCGATCAGCGTGGCGTTCTCGGTCAGGTGCTCAAGGAGCTGACCGTAGAAGGTCGTCGGGACGGTGTTGCCACCGGCCGTCGCGGTGCCCTTGGACAGGGCACGCAGCTCTTCCTTGGTGCCCTTGAATTCCATGGACCGGACTTCACCGGCGAGCAGCTTGCGCAGCTGCGTCTCGGTGTCGTCGCCCTGGTTGTCCCGGCGCTCCTGTTCCGGCTTGTGGCCGGCAGCGCGGAGGGCTTCCTCCGCAGCCTTGGAATCGTTGGTGAACTGCACCAGCTGGTCGGAGCGGGTGCGCAGCGCCGTCATGTCTGCGCTGATCTTGTCGAACTTGACGTTCTCCTCGGCCGTCAGCTGACGCTTCTCGGACTCGGCGAGGTCAAGAATTTCTCGGGCCTGGGACTCCAGGTTCTTACGCTGCTCGAGCAGCATGGTTGCCATTGCGATGCTCATCGCGCTCTCCTTAGAAATGGCTGAGGCCCGGGCGGTTGCCGGGCCTCGAATGGGTAAGGGAAAGTGCGGGTGGTTTTCGACCTGCCCACTGGGTAGTGCTAGAAGCCGCTGAGTAGATCCAGACGCTTCCTGAGGACCGTCAGGGACCGGTGGTTTTCGACCTGCCGGTTTCCGTCGGGTTCGCCGTCGCCGTGGGCGCCGGAGTCTTCGGTGACGAACAGCTTCCGCAGTTCGTCCTTGTCGGCCGCTTCCCTGACCTGGTCAATCTCCAGATGCAGGTGGTCAGCCAGCGAGCGCAGCCCGGTGGTGGTGTCCCGGTATGCGGGGTTCGTGACCGGTGCGACGTCGACCAGCTGCACGCCCAGGAGCGTCCGCAACGGGAACCCTTCCGGGGTGAAGCCCCAGTCGTCGGCCAGTGTGCGGAACGCGAACGAGGAATACCGCAGGTCGCCGCGTTCGGCGAGTGCGCGGACGTCGCGGCCGGCGCTGGTGTCCGGCAGGTCGACCTCGTACCGGAGGCCGGTACCGTCCACGTTGAGGGCGAGCGTGCGGCCTTCGGTCGTGCCGAGCAGGAGGTTGTCCTCGTGGTTGAACCGGGCGACTACCGGGACGGCGTCGGAGAGGGACTTGTTGAAGGCCGCGGGGTCCACCTGCTCGACGAATCCGCCGAGGTTCTGCGAGTAGCGGTTGAAGACGGCCGCGTATCCGACGAGCGTTCCGAGTCCGGTGTCGGAGGCGCGGAATTCCACGGGCCGTGTGATGTGTCGAAGTTCAAGCTCGCGCATCAGGCTGCGCCTCCATTCTTGGGCTGGGGTGTGGGCTTGTTCCCGTAGAAGGTCAGCCACTCGGCTTGTTCCTGCGGGGTGAGGGGCGGGCGGTCTTCGAGCTCGCGGCCTTCGCGCTGGGTTTCCATTGCGGTGCGCAGGTTGATCTCGTGGACCTCGGCGCGGGTCTTCGTGTCCGTGCGGACCAGTGCGTCCGGGTTGAACTTCACGTACTGGTACGCGGGCAGTAGCCGGGCCAGATGATGCTCCAGCCTGGTGAAGATCGGTTGTAGGGCCCGGGTCTGGTACTTGATCTGGTTCATTTCCAGCGTCGAGTACGTCATCGAGCTGCTCGCCTGTCCGCCGATGTCTTCCGGGTCCACCCGGTAGATCGCGGCGAAGTGGTTGGCCGTGGCCTTCATCGTGTCTAGGAACTGGGCCTCGTCCGGTTTCACGGACATTGCAGTCCAATCCCAGTCATTGCCCGAAACGAAGACGTCGTTGTCGGCGACGGCTTCCTTGAACTGCGACTTCACGATCGCCGACTGGGTCTGGTCCAACGGGCCGGCGCCGTACTTGAGGTGGCCGGATGGCATGGTGCCGTTGCGGAACCAGTCGTTACCGTACTTGGCCGCCGCGTAGCCGGTCTCGATCTGCATCTTGAACTGACCGATCGGGGACAGCCCGCAGATGCTCCCAGGGGCCGGGTACCAGGGAATGTGCAGCACCGTGGCGAGGTCGAGCAGCTGGCCGTTGTAGAAGTACTTCGGCAAGTGTGAGGATGTCTCGTCCACGTCCACCCGGTCCGGGTTCATCCAGTGGACCTTGCTCGGGGTCCCCGTACTGTCCACCGCCGTGACCAGGCCGTAGGCGTTGCCCCGCAGGAGGAAGCACGTCGCAAACTGGTGAAGCCACTCCACACGGGTGAACACCGGGTTCGGATGCGGGGAGTACATCAGCGCCGGCTGCGGCGTCAGCCGCTGCTTGCGGCCATTGGTCGTTTCGTAAGCCGCCATCGGCATGATCGCGATGGAGTCCGCGATCATGCCTGTGGCCGCGTACAGCGGCGTGAGTCGGAGTGCTGACCTTGCCGAGTTGCCCAGCAGCGGGCCGCCGCCCAGAGCGAAGCTGCTCAGTGAAGTGCCGTCGAGGGTCCGCCGTTCGGTTGGGCGAAACAGGCTCATGTACGTCCCTTCCGGCGGTCAATGATCCACGAGCCAGTGAGCAGCCCGAGGCCGGCGACCGCGACCGCGCCGGGCACCGTCCAGACGGCGACGAACAGCGCGGCCGCGACGATGAGCAGGAGCAGCCCGGCGAGGTCGAGCCATGATGTGAGGTTCATTCCCGTCCTCCTAGTACGGTGTCCAGCGGGTCGTAGACCGGCTTTTCTTTGAAGAGCCAGCGAGCGAACGTCACTGCATAGAGCGGAGAGATGTCCGCGAGTGTCTTGTTCCTAGCGAAGATCCATGCACGGCCACCGACGTTCTGCTTGATCGCCGCGGCCATAGCGGTGTTCAACATCGGATCGTTGATGAATCTCACCTTGGCGGCGAGTGCGTCGTCATACAGGCCTCCGCATGCGTCGACCCGGCTGGGCCCGGAAACCTTGATGACGTCGAAGCCTTCGTCTTCCAGATCCCGGATGAGTGACTTCGCCGCGCCATTGCCGTCCAGCGCGACGATGTTTCCACCATGCTCCGAGCGAAGTTGCACAAGGGCGCTGACCACACCTGCCGTGCCGACTAGGCGGTCGTAGCATTCCAAGTAGCAGAGGGCCTCCGGGTCGATGGCCTTAGCCGCCATCGCGATCGAAGTCCATTCCCGATCGGGCGAAGTGTCGATCGACCAGAGCGGCGTGCCGGTCCACGAATCCACGTCAGCCTCGACGTAGCAGCCTTCCCAAGCCGCCGTCGGGATAACCCGGGGCGGCGCCTTGGCTTCCGGCCACCAGCCAAGGTAGGCGCGTTCGAACTCTCCGGGTTCCGTCATGCTGTCACGCTCGGCCATCACGTCTTCGAGAGTGATCGTGTGGCCAATCGCCGGGTGGCAGTTCAGGATCGTCTGCGGGTCGTGCGGGTCTTCGTCCCGGGATGCAGAGAACTCGAAGTAAGCCACACGGGAATCACGGCGGGATTCCACCAGGGCTTGTCCCATCTCAACCTTTGGGGCGAGGTACTTCGAGGCGGAGTTGCCCGCAGCGGAGAGTATCCACTTCTGCGAGCCCTTTACTGTGATCAGCGTCGGCGAAACACCTTGCTCCAGCTCGCCGTCGACGTGCGCATAGGCCTCGTCGATGTGGGCCTCGTGGTTCGTGTCACCATGGCCTGAGTTCTTGCCGACTGCGTCGATCCCAAGAGTGGAACCGTTCGTCCACCGCAACTGCTCTGAACCGTTCGTCCACCGCGGCTTGGCCAGGAACTGATCGAGTGGTGAGTCGTGGAGCGGATCGTAGAAGTCCTCGTGTAGACGCTTCAGCGCCTTGATCCGATTCTGCGCGGTGTAGATCATCCGGCCGTTTCGGGTACTCAGAGCCCGGTGCGTGAGCTTGCCACGACTGACGGAGGTCTTCCCGATCTGCCTCAGGCCAATGAGGATGATCGTCTTGTACCAATACAGACCGGTAACTGGGTCAATCTCACAAGCGACGTCCAGGACGTGCTGCTGCCACGGCATTGGGTCATTGCCCAAAGCCTTCATTACCTTGCCAACAGCTTTGCCACGGGTCTTCCGCGCCGGATTACGGGGAGTCCCGAATCGGGGGCCGGGATCTTGAGGCTTAGTCATCCTCGGACATCAGGCCAGCGAGGAACTCGTCGGCAGTGTTGACCTTTCCACCTTCGCCGTCGGTGACCTTACGGAGCCGGTCGAACACGTTGAAGAGTCGAGACTGCATGCCACTGATCAGATCCGGGCGTTCCATCTGCGGGATCTGGTCCAGAACCCGGGCGTTGTACTTGGCCAGCACGAGCAGGGTCTTCTTGAACGGCGGTTCGCCAATCAGCGCGTCGAGTTCTTCGGTTAGAGCTGTTTCGATCGGGCCGGCTGGAGCGGACCAGATGATCGCCATCGACGATGGTTCTACCGGCGGAGCGTCAAAGTAGCCAGGGGGGAAGTCGGCCGAGCCAGCGTCCTTTAGCTTCTTCTTCGCCCGGTACGCCTTCATGTCGTCGGAGTGCTCGCGCCTGCACTGGCCGCAGCGGCAGCCCTTCCGGTAACCGGTCCGGCCCGGGGTCTTGCCGTGACGGTAAGGGATCTTCTCCGGGTCAACTGCTTCAGCCAATCGGTGCCCCCTTTCCAAAGTCGGCCGGCTTGCTAGTCCCGCTTCTCGAACGTGATCAGGTATTCGCCGTTCTGCTCGAAGCTGTCGGCGACCTCGTTCTTGACGGTCATCATGAGGATGAGGCTGGGGGTCGCATCAGCCCACGCCTTGTTTTCCTCTGGACCGTAGGAGGGATAGAAGCTGACGTTGGTGCCGAAGTCGGTCGGGGCCTGCTTCTGACACTTAGCTACTGCGGTGATCTGGGACATGTTTTGTTCTCCTTCTTTCGGGGGCCGCGAGCGCGGGGGAATCGCGCTACACAGCGAGGGCGCTACCCCGGGTTTTCCGGGGGAGAGAAAAAATGGTAGATGCGCGGGTCGCCCTCCCGCCCGATTCCTAAAAAATCGGGGATGACCAGCGGAAACTCAGCGAGGTCGAAGCTTCGTTCGAGGTCGGACTGCCGGCTGGGCGATGGTTTTCTGCTGGCGGCGGCGGTGGTTTTCTTTCTTCACGTTGCACCCGAGATGCATGGGCTGAAGGTTCCATGGGGCGGTCGGGTGTCCGCCGTCTACCAAGGCGATGATGTGATCAAGGGACGGGCCAAGCGGATGCCGCGGCCTCAGTCCGAAGATGATCTCTTCGCCGCACCATGCGCAGATCGAACCGGGCACGCAGTACGTCTTGACCAGGCGCAGCCATGGGCGGCCGGATCGTCCGCGCTTCGGGTCCCACTCGTCAAGCGCTGGCATGGACCCACCACCTGCACACATGGGAAGAGCCCCGACGGCTACCCGGTCGAGGCTCTTGTTTAGTGTCTGGGTACGTAACACCAGCTCACCCCATAATTTAGCGGTCTATGTCAAGCATCCTCGGGACGCCTTGTTTCATGGGCGTGTCCCGACCTGCACGAATCCGGGCTGGCATGCAACGCGCACCTTGTAAGCCTGAGCCTTCTCGGCTTCGACCATGCGCTCTGCTTCTAATGGGTCATCCGTGAAGTAGGTGTCGACCACGACGCCGCTCCAGATCGACTCAATCTTGAAGGCGAACGATTCAGGGGTGCGCCCGGCCGGCATGTCATAGTCACTGAACGTCTTCTGTGTCCAGCCGCTCACAAAGCCCACTCCTGCCGGTAGTCCGGGTGATCCTTGTAGACGGCGGCGAGGGCCTTCAGGATGTCGTCTGCGGTTCCGTCGTTGGGGCCACCCCATTCGCTCGTTATCCGGCCGTCCATGTATTCCACATCGTCAGCCAGTGCAATGATCGCTCGTTTCGCGGCGCACTCGGCAAGGACACGGGCGGGGTCCCACTGGGCGATGTGGTTCTGATTCGCTTTGGTATCTGCGACAAGTCGCGCTTGCGCTTCGCTGTCTGGGAACTCGTCGCCATAGAACTCGAAGCTGATCCCTTTGTCCTCAGGCAGCCACCTGCCAGAATCCGCACGCATCGCAGTCTCCTCGTCCTCGGCTATGCGCGCTTCCAGGAACTCGGTGATGGTCATACCGGCCTCGCTTTCATGTACTTGTTCTTGAGTGTATTCAAGGCCCGGGCCGGACGCGGTGCTCTTTTGGCTTGGATCTGGAACCATGCATCCGCCGGTATCCGGTGCAGCTGGTCCACGCTGCACTCGACAACCTTGGATCCGTTGGTCAGCTGCACGCCGACGAGTTGGCCAGGGCATGGGACGCGGGCGCCTGTGTCGTCTTCGGTGAACTGGTGGCAATGGCTGTGCTTCATGTCGATCTGGACGGGCCTGCATTCGTAGGCCTGGTCGCGGACTGCTTCGGCTGCGGCTGCGACGTCGGTGAATACTGAGGCCAGGTGATCTCTTGATGGGTGCGAGGCGAGATAACCGATATGCCTTCTGGCGATCCAGTCCGCGAGAACATCGGTGCTGTGGTCGGCCGGCAAGCGAAGATCTGGCCTGTCCTGCATCAGCTGCCCGACTGTTGACCACACTGCGGCCCGGGCCTTGCCCATTGCGTCCGAGACGTCAACGTTGATCGGCAACGGTCCGAGGGCTGGATCGTTCGTGCCGCCCACCCGCTCGGACGATGTTGCGCGGCCGGCACGGGCCAGACCATCTTGGAGGTTCGACCACTCGTCAGCGATCAGCTGGAAGTATCGGCCGAGCGCCTTGGTGCAGTCTTCGCAGAGGTGGGACTTCGGGAGCGGGCTGGCAGGGTCGGCGTGGTGATACATGCAGATCGGCGGGTAGACGGTCAGCAGCACGGCCACCGTGAACGGCACCAGCTGGACTTCGATATCGGCGGCGACGCGGTACTTGTATTCCAGCTCAAGCGTGCGGTTGTTCATGAAGCTGCTTCCTTCGCGCATTTCCAGCAGGGCTGTTCTTCGTTGTGGTCGTAGCAGGTCGTCTCGGTGACGGTGGAAGGTTTCCCGGACCAGCCGTGCCAGGGTGAGCCGAAGCGGCCCGGTGCTTGGATGGCCGGCGGTTCTCCTGCGTCATGATTCGGTTTCGGAGTGTTCTTGTTCTGGACTGCTTGAAGCTGCTGCTGCCCAGGGGCAGCAGGTGGGTTCTTGCCTTTTCCTCTTCGTCTTCTCCTGGAAGGTTTGGAAGGTTCAGTAGGCGTAACCCCAGAGAACCCATCTCTTAACCCTTCGGGTACCCTGCCCTGCCCTGCCCTACCCGGGCGTGTGCCCGTACGCGCGCCCACGGGGATAGCGTTTTTCCCTGATATCAGCCCTGGTTCCGGTCTGATATCAGACTGATCTTCCGGCCTGATCCGTTCCTGCTTCGGCTCAGCGGGCCTTGCTGGTGCCTGAGGCGTCTCAGCGGCCGCGATTGCGGGCGAGACGTCCTCGGCGTCATCAGCGGGCTCCTGCGAGCGCGGTGCGGGGTGGAGTGTCATTCCGGCTTGTTCGGGTGTGCGGGCGCCTTTTTTGCGGTTGCATTGGAGGCAGGCGAGGACGATGTTGCGTGGGCCGCAGTAGAGGCGGGGGTCTACGTGGTCCATTTCGGGGCGGATCTCGGATCGGCGGTCTTGCCGGCGTATTTCTGTTTGGCAGTATCTGCAGAGACCGACGGCGGGGTTTGCCGGGTCGTCGATGCAGTCGCGTGCCCAGACGGCGGCGATGATCGCGGGGTCTTTGAGTTCTTTGCGTTTGCCTCGGGTGATTTTGACCTGGTCTGCGGTGTCGTAGCCGAGGGCGAACCAGTCGTGGTAGAGATACGTGCCGGCGTCCACTTCGGGGCAGCGTTCGCATTCGTGACCGGGTGCGTGCCAGAGTCCAGCGGAGACCAGTTGGTCTGCGAGCTCAACAGCGACGCTATGGTTCAGGGTGATCGATACCAGGTCCTCGATTTCGGTTACACCGTCGGTGCCGACGGCTTGGCACATCGATCCGGCCATGGTCCAGAGGCCCAGGGCAGCCAAGCCCCGGAAGTCGTTCATGAGTGCTTTGCGGGCGAGGGCCTTCGCTTTCTGGTTGACGTGGAACTGGTCATCGATCTGGAAGAACATGGGTCAGGTACCGGAGTCCTTCCTGGTTGTGCCGAAGATGTGTAGGTACAGCTGCGGGTCCATGCGGGCAAGCTTGCCGGCGAGTACCGGGGTCTTATCCGCGAGCGCCGGAAGGTTCATCACAGGGCCCGGCTCGGTGATTGACGCGCTCACTCGGCGGGCTTCGGTGCGTAGACGGGGCAGATGTCATAGACCTTGCCCCAGTAAGTCCGATCCTCTGTCTCGTCCTCCATGTTCTTGCAGTAGGCCTGATACGGGCCTGTCATGGATTCGAGCGCGTCAACTCGGAGCGGGTGAAGTTCGCCATCCCAGTCGAGCTTCTTGGTCACTTTGTCAACCACTACGTAGCCGATGATCTTCGTGCTCATGCTTGTTCTTCCACAGCCGTCAGCACGGTCTTGGCCAGGCTTTCGGTGAGCGCTTCGATCTCGGATGCGTTGATGACAACGGGACCGCTGCCTTGGTAGCCGGTGGCCTTGCGGAGGACGTCGTCAAGGTTTGTCTCTTCGGGCAGCTTGCCGCCGCCGGCGTAGGTGATCTCAGGCAGCCGGTTCATCCAGCCGTTGCGCCATTCGTTGAGCTCGTTGGCCACAGTCGAGCCGTCTTCGGAGCGGATCGGCATGAGCAGACCAAGGAAGGACTCACCGCAGCTGATGAGGATGCGGCGGGCGTCAGCGGTCGGTTCGATTACCAGGGGCTCGCCGTAGGCTGCCGACGCCGCTGCGAAGAGGCGCACGAGTCGGCCGGCTGCGACGAGACGCTCCGGCATGACCCGATCGGAGAGAGCCGCCTGGATGAGGAGCCGCCCGAAGGCTATCGGGTAGTCGCGGTCATCCTCGTGGGGGATCTTGAACTCTTTGCCCGGGAACAACCCCGAGACGTCCAGGAAGGTGATGCTGTCTTCCCTTACGCTGATGCGGAGCGTGTCGCCGATCTCGTCCTCCGGCTGCTTCCCGTGGGCTTTGAAGATTTGGAGCAGTTCCTTCGCGACGTCCACCGGCAGGTTGAAAGCGTCGTCATTGACATCACCGGCCAAATTCACGGCGTCCCACACGGATGCCACGGCATGGCCCAGGGTCACCGTGTTGCTGGCCGTCAGGTGCAGCATCCCGTCCGTGGCCGTGAAATGCACGACGGCGAGCGCGGTGGATAGTTTGGCGTCTGCTGCGTGGGGGATGACGGACATGAGGGCTTGTCTTAGGTCCAGGGTGTTGATTGTGAGGATCAAGGCTGCTGCTTCCGTTCTCCGTGTTCTGGACAGTCCGGGTTGCTCGGTCTCGGGTGTCTTGGGTTGTATCGCCAGGGCGGGCAGAAACATCCTGGGTCTCGGTTCGGGTGCCAGGACCAGTGGCTTTCAGCGCCAGTGCCGACCACCGGGTGATGGATCAAGGCAGGGCCTCCTGGTGGCTAGTGGCGGCCTTCAGCCGGTACGCCGCGGGCGGCTCGTTGTTCCTGGAAGCGTTTGAGGCCGAAGTCGTTGGCCGGTGGAACGAGTGCCGTGCCTTTCTGGATGGCATCGGCAACTTTCTGCTGCGCTGCTGGCTTCGGTCTGGGCTCTGGCAACGGGAACCTGGCATACATGCTCCAGGTCTTCTTGCCCTTGTTGCGGCGGGTCGTGGTTTCACAGCCCTTCTGGCGGAACACCGCGGGCGCCGAGGATGTCTTCCACTCGGCGTTGATCAGTCCCCATTTGCCTGGGTTCTTCTTGAGCTCGTCGATGTAGGGTTCGTAGTTGATTCCGGTTCCCCCGGTGCGGGCTGGTGGGTCCTGCCAAAGAATTTCAACCATTTGCGTTTCCTTTCCGTTAGGAGCAGCGGCATTCGCCGGTCTGCATGTTGATGACCCCGCCGCAGGATCCGCAGCGTTCGATCTTCTCGGGCCTGCTGGCCTCTACCTTCGGGCTCATGCGGCGACGAGCCCGTTCAAGCTGGTGCCGGTTTTGCGGTGGGAGCCGATGATCATCTCTCCCGTGCAGACCGCGTTGTACCTGGCCGTGTGCACGGCGCTGGCTTCGTCGAGCTCGTGCATGATGTCCGGGGCATCCCAGAGCGTGAGGATCCATTTACCGTCGGCCCGCTTCCGGACGCCGGCGCGCGGGTAGGCGCGGTCCGCGCCGACGTCGAACGGGTCAGACGGTGATGCCTTGCGCTCGGGCAAGTTCCGGACATCGGCGACGTGGTTCAGGACGTCGGCCTTGGCCTTCCATTGCGCACCGACAGGCTTCTCCCCAGCGGCACCAAGGATCCCAGGCCGGAATCCGCAAGCGCATACAGGCTCGGCGTGCTGGTTCCGTGTCAGAAAGTGATCAGTCATCTTCGTAGTCCTCTTCTTCCTGGTCTTCGGCTGGGTCCGTGGCCGTTACGCCGGCCTTCGTGAAGTGGTCAATCGTCTCCGCCTCAAACACAGCCAGGTCGTAACCGAAGAGGTCCTTCCGGACGTTGATCCACTTTGTGATTTCAGAGTTCTTGCCGTCCGACCAGGACGTCAGGTGCCACGTCGCAGGCTTGTGCAGCTTCTCGGGGCGTAGATGCAGCTCGGCCATGAGCATGGCGATCTGGAGTGGCCTGAGCTTTGCCACAGCCTCGGTTACTTCCCCGGCCCGTGTACTCACGTAGGCCTCGCCCCGGCTCAGGAGCAGCTCATAGGCGCGCTGCCAGTCGCCATAATGGCGGAGGACACAAGGCGCAAGCCCTGCCTGGAGCGTCTTCTCGGCCGGGGTCAGAGGCAGGCCTCCGCCAGCATCAGTCAGGCTCCTGCGCAGATGCTCATCCCACAGGGCAAGATCCTGCTCCAGCCCTGCTTCGAGATCCTTGAGGCGCTTACGCTCGGCGATCTCCTCCTCGGTAGCCGGCGGCTTGGTGACGCCGGCTACCTTCTCGTACCAGACAAGCTTCCCGTCGTACGCTTTGATCTGCGCGAAGTGCCCCGTCTTGGCCATTTCCTCGGGCGTCCGCTCACCGATGTCCCTGCGGTTGTATTGACCGCTGTACGTCTGGTTCTCGGTCAGCGTCGGGACCTTGAACTCCTTGACCACCCGCTCCGACTCCGCCAGGTGCATTGGCTTGTCACGCATCATCCGTAGACTCAGCACTTGCCGGTCAAAGTCGAAATTGTTCGAGTACTTGTCAAGGGCGGTCCTAGTGAGCCTCTCGATCGCCGCCGGACTGTCCCTGAACTCGTCAAAGGCATGGGACTGGGCCAAGGTCAGCTGGCCTCCATCGATCAGGCCACGTGCCTGATCCGGAAGCTTCGCGATCTGCGAGCGCTGTCGGATGAAGGTTTCGGATCTGTGGATGCGTTTGGCGACCTTTTTGACGGACATGCCTTCGCAGTCGAGCATGGTTTGGATTGCGCGGGCTTCGTTTTCGGGGGTGATGCCTTCGCGGTGGGTGTTCTCGCGGAGCATCGCTTCAATCTGTTTGTCGAGGGTGTCCACGGTGGGATCAACCCAGCAGTAGAGTTTCTCGACGCCGCCGAGCTTCGCGGCTTCGGCTCTTCTGTGGCCCTCGATCAGCAGGAATCGGCCGGCGTGTGGTGATTCGAAGGCCAGCGGGAACACGCGCAAGGGGATGGTGTTGCCGTTCACGGCAAGATCGTTGGCGAGTTCGGCGAGCTTCTGCGGATCACCCAGATCCGATCTGGGGTTATCCGGGTGGGGTAGGAGAGCCTCGATGCGGATCATCCTGTATTCCTTGGTCGTCATTGCTTGAGTCCTTCAGTGGTCGTGTCCAGTGCGCGTTGGATCAGTGCGAGACGGAGCGCGTTGTCCAGGTGCGTGACGCCTTCGTCGAATTCGCCGTTCTCGAAGGCGGCTGTGGCGAGGCGGGCTGTGTGCTCGATCAGGCCTAGCCTGTGATCCGAGGCGATCGCTCTCGCGTTGCCGAGCCATTCCTGTTCGGTTGACGGTTCCTGGGTCTTGTTGTCGGTGGTGCTCACCGGAGCCTCCAAGGTGTGGATGAGACGGGACCGGATTCGAGGATGAACCCGCCGGCGGCGAACAGGACCACCAGGGCACCAATGAGGTAGCCGCCGTTAGCGTTCGGGGCAGCGAAGATCAGGAGCGTGCCGAGGATGCCTGCGGGGGAGTAGAGGTAGGCGCAGCGGCGGTTCCGGCCGACCCGGGCCGATGGGCGTCTCACTTCTTGTCCTGGTGTGCTGGGCAGGTGAAGAACTGTTCGCCGCGGAACTGACGTTTCCGGGTGACGTTGCAGCCAGCACCTGTGCAAGCGAGCCACGGAGTTGCGCGGCCGTTCAGATGGCAGCGGGTGCAGTACATCTCACCGGCAGCGCATTTCCCTGCCCCACCGCAGGCCCAGCACACGCGGTCATTAGCCTGCATCGGACTACGACGGATACCCAGCGTTGCTCTGCGGGGTGTCATCGCTGGGCCTTGTAGCTGGCGGCTGCCCGGTCGAAGGCCGCTGCGATTTCTTGCGGCGTTGCGGGGCGGGGCGGAGCGGGCTTCGGCGCAGCGGTTTCGAGTTCCCGTTCACGGCGGATACGTTCGGTTACTTCGTCAGTGAGCATCTGCTCGGCGACGTTTGCTTCGTTCGACGCGGCGTCGGCCGCCATGTCAAACGGAAAGAGTTTGGCCCCGAGTAGCGGTGAGAGCTTGGTGGCGGACGTCGGGGCTTCCGGTTCGGGCCAGGCGATTGATGCTTCCTGGTATCTGTTCTCGGCGGCTTCGATGTCGTTGATCAGGTTCCGGGTTACGGCCTGCAGGTCGTGGAAGGTGTCCTCTAGGTGGCCTAGGGCGCTGCCGACGTTTCCGGTTCGGTCGAAAGCCTTGAGGGCTTTCACGGCGGCGCCGAAGTCCTCTGCTTTTGCGGTGACGTGGCGGAAAGCTCCGAACCGTCCATTCCGGATGATCGCAAGATCGTTCTCCGGGGTTCCGGGTTTCGCCTTCAGGATGTCCTCGGCGTTCAGGTACAGGTCTCGGGGGAAGTCCAAGAATGGGCTTGCCTCTGACGCTGACAGTGCATCAGTCATTGGGTACACTCGATTCTGCTCAGACGTCAGGCCGCCGAGTTCACATCGGGCCTGGCTTTTGGGTTTGGAATGGGCGGCCCAGTGGTTCTTGGCGGAATGAACTGGGCCGCCTTCTTGCTGCCTGCGAGGTCTATGCTCGGCAGGACTCCTAAGGGGATGCCGGTGCGGCGGCAGCGGGGGAAGGTGCCGCCGCACCAGGAGAGGCCGGCGCGGCGGTAATGGGGGATCCCACCGCGCCGGGGTTTGGTTCCTCATCTGTAGGATTCGAGTTGTCACACACCGCGCCAGAAGGCGCACCAACAGATGGGGAAGAATTTTGGCTGGACGTATTGTCATCAACCACTTCGGCAGGGATCACGTCTTCATGGCGGACGATCTGATCGTTGCTGCCATTGAACGAGTGACCAGGAAGCGTCTCACTTCTGGCGGAACCATGTTCTTCGCTGCCACCGGCGCCCCGGAGAGTGGTCGCGAACGGATGTGTGTCATCCTGACGCCCTCCACTCACGTGGCCTTCACCTACACCGATACGACAGATGTTGGACTGAGTCCGACTGTCGATGTTCTGCAGCGACACATCGACACGCATGGTGGCATTGAGTTGGACGTTAACGACTTGCCGGTTGAGCCTAGCTAGAGCCGGGCTCATCTCACTATCGTCGATTTTCTGCCAGCCCTTGGAAGGACTCTTCCGGGGGCTGGTCTGCTTCCACGGGCTCATATTGCCTGCCGTTCAGAAGTTGGTGCCGGCGCGGCGGTAATGGGGGATCCCACCGCGCCGGAGTTCAAGGGGGCGCCCACTGCCGAGGCCTGCGAGCGCTGGCCGGATTTGGGGAAACTGGACTCTTCTGATTCCAGATTCCTCAGACCCTGCAAGGAGTATCTGCGCTGACCGCCGAGGGTGCGGGTGGGCTCAATGAGGCCTCGACGCTCCCAGCGACGGAGAGTTGATATGCTCACGCCAGTGATTCGGGCGGCTTCGCCGATCGAGACCTTTTGGTCTTCTGCGTAACTATGAGTATTGAGCATGCGAGTAGTGTGCCATGAGTACTCATAGGTACGCAAGCCCTACCCGAAATCGGTGCTTTAGTACCTGTTTTATCGACATACGTAACTGTAGGTATGGACAGACGTAAACAGGTTTGCTTAACTATGGACATGAGCACGCAACCAGAACACAACGTTTGGACACCGGAATGGTCCACCGCGGACCGTCTCCGCAAGATTCGCCGTGATACTGGATTCAGCCAGGATGAGTTCGCGGCGAAACTCGGCGCCAACCCCAATCAGTACCGAGCTTGGGAGTCAGGCCGCAATCATCCCCGCGACATCGTCAGCCTGGCGAGAAGAATAGAGCTGCTTACCGGCGTCCCGGCTGCTTGGACGCTTGGACTGATGGATAGCATTCCCCGCGATGACGGGGGCGATGACAGTGGAGTTCGTTCCCCAAAATCTGACCCGGTCTCAAACCGTGGGCCTTTAGATTAGAAGGCTCCTGCTCTATCCTCTGAGCTACCGAGGCAGGCGACGCACGCACAGCCCGTGGCTGAGGTGCCACCAAGAGTTTACATTGCGGCGGC
>FTCF01000279.1_pt1 | contig 32950 bp, 20 predicted proteins | sample 1639631 | NCBI WGS metagenome assembly FTCF01 (sample SAMEA3914864, study PRJEB12502) | metagenome | biome: forest; material: soil | place: USA | collected 2012-03-12 | depth 0.3 m
CACCAGCCGGATGTACAGATCGAAGCCGACCCCTTGGATGTGCCCGGACTGTTCCCCGCCCAGCAGGTTGCCGGCACCGCGGATTTCGAGGTCCTTCATGGCCAGCTGCATACCTGCTCCGAGCTCGTTGTGGGCCGCGACGGCTTTGAGCCGTTCGAGCGCCACTTCGCCCAGGGGCTTCTCGGAGGGGTACAGGAAGTAGGCGTAGGCGCGTTCGCGGCCACGTCCCACGCGGCCACGCAACTGGTGGAGCTGGGACAGTCCGTATTTGTCCGCGCCGTCGACAATGAGGGTGTTGGCATTGGAAATATCCAGGCCGGTCTCAATGATGGTGGTGCAGACCAGGACGTCAAAGCGCTTCTCCCAGAAGTCCACGATGATCTTTTCCAGGCGGCTCTCGGACATCTGTCCATGCGCCACCTCAACCCTGGCTTCGGGGACAAGCTCCCGGATCTGGGCGGCGATGCGCTCGATCGAGGACACCCGGTTGTGGACGAAGAACACCTGGCCTTCGCGCATGAGTTCACGCCGGATCGCCGCGGAGGTCTGCTTGTTGGTGAACGGCCCGACATACGTCAGCACCGGGTGCCGCTCCTCCGGCGGCGTGGCCAGTGTGGACGTTTCGCGGATGCCGGTGAGGGACATCTCCAAGGTGCGCGGAATGGGAGTGGCGCTCATGGCGAGGACGTCCACGTTGGTGCGCATCTTTTTGAGGGCTTCCTTGTGCTCCACACCGAAGCGCTGCTCCTCATCGACGATCACCAAGCCGAGATCCTTGAACTCGAAGTCCTTGGACAGCAGGCGGTGCGTGCCAATGACCACATCCACGGAGCCGCTCTTGACTCCCTCTATGGTTTCCTTGGCTTCCTTCGCCCCTTGGAACCGGGACAGCGGCTTGACGCGCAAAGGGAATCCGGAGAATCTCTCGGTGAACGTTTCGTAATGCTGCTGGGCGAGCAGCGTGGTGGGAACCAGAACTGCGACCTGTTTGCCGTCCTGTACCGCCTTGAACGCGGCCCGCACCGCGATTTCGGTCTTCCCATAGCCGACATCGCCGGAGACCAGCCGGTCCATGGGGATCTCGCGTTCCATGTCGGCCTTGACCTCATTGATGGTGGTGAGCTGGTCCGGCGTCTCCACATACGGGAAGGCTTCCTCAAGCTCCCGCTGCCACGGCGTGTCCGGAGCGAAGGCATGCCCGCGCGAGGCCATCCGGGCGGAGTACAGCCTGATGAGCTCGCCCGCGATTTCCTTGACGGCCTTGCGGGCCTTGGACTTGGTGCTCGCCCAGTCCGCTCCGCCCATCTTGCTCAACGACGGCGTGTCGCCCCCGACGTAGCGGGTCACCTGGTCCAGCTGGTCCGTCGGCACGAATAGCCGGTCGCCGGGGGCGCCGCGCTTGGATGCCGCGTACTCGAGCACGAGGTATTCGCGAAGACCGGCGTCTCCCCCCGAGGGACCGGCAGAGGAGCCCGCCACCTTGCGCTGGATCAACTCCACGAACTTCCCGATCCCGTGCTGTTCGTGGACCACGAAGTCGCCGGCGTGCAGCTGGAGGGGGTCGACGGCGTTGCGCCGCTTGGAGGGCATGCGCCGCATGTCCTTCGTGGACCCCGCCGACGTGCGGCCCAGGAGGTCCGCTTCCGTGAGCAGCCCCAGCTTGAGGCCGTCCAGGACAAAACCGCGTCCGACGGCGGCAGTGGTCACCTCGATGATTCCGGCCTGGGGCTCGTGGGCCAGGGAGTCGACCCGGGAACACGGAATATCGGCATCATGGAACAACTCGGCGAGACGCTGGGCAGGACCGGGGCCATCCGTCGCCACCACGATGCGCCATTGGTCCCGCACGTGGGAGCCGATGAATTCGAGCATTTCCGCGACGTCACCCTGGTAGCCGCGCGGTTCACGGGCATGCAGGTTCAGGACGTCGATGTCGAGGACCAGTTCTTCGTCCGTCGCCAATGACGTGATGGACCACCAGGAGACACCGTGGGCCAGCGCCGCACTCCGGGTGTCGGTCAAGGATTGAAAGCTCGCCGCATGCAAAGCTGACGCGGCTTGGGAGCCCAATACCGAGTCGAGGTCCAGGGGCGCCGTCCCGCCGTCGGACGCCGTGGACCAGGCAGCCTCGAGGAATTCCTCGTTGGTGGCGGCGAGGTCATGCGCGCGGGTTCGGACCTTCTCCGGTTCGATGACCACACCGATCGAGCCGGCCGGCAGCTGGTCCACGAAAGGCACCATGGCGTCTACCAGGACCGGCGCCAGGGACTCCATACCCTCGACGGCGATGCCGCCCGCGATCTTTTCCAGCATGTCCGCGGCGGCCGGCATCTCGGCCTTGAGCTTGGCGGCGCGGGACATGACCGACGGCGTGATGAGGATTTCCCGGCAAGGCGGGGCGTGCAATTCGCTGGGGTGGTGCACTGCCGGGCCGGAGAGTGAACGCTGGTCCGCCACCGCAAACCAGCGCATCTGGTCCACCTCGTCGCCGAAGAACTCCACCCTGATCGGGTGGTCCTCGGTGGGTGGAAAAACGTCCAAAATACCGCCCCTGACGGCGAATTCACCACGGTGGGTAACCATGTCCACGCGCGAATAGGCCGCGTCGGCAAGGCTGCGTACCACGTCGCTGAAGGGCATTTCCTGCCCCACCTTCAAGGTCACCGGGACCAGTTCTCCCAGGCCTGCCACGACCGGCTGGACCACAGCGCGAACCGGCGCCACGACCACCCGCAGGGGACCCGCCGTCGAGCTCTCCGGGTGGGCCAGGCGGCGAAGGACTGAGAGCCTGCGGCCCACTGTGTCCGAGCGCGGGGAGAGCCGTTCGTGCGGCAGGGTTTCCCAGCTGGGGAACGCCGCCACCGAGTCCGCGGGAAGATAGGCAGCCAAGGCCGCGGTGAGGTCCTCGGCTTCGCGGCCCGTGGCCGTCACAGCCAACACCACGGCGCCGTCTTCAAGATCCTGGCTCGCGAGGCCGTCCGCCATCTCCGCCAGCAGTGCCGCCCTCAAACCCGTGGGGGCGCTGATCTGGTAGTCGCTGCTGCGTTCGCTGAAGGCCCGCGAAGCCTCGGGCCTGACCCGCGCGAACGTCCGGTCCTCGCCCAGGGCACGCCGCAATCCATCAAGCGATGGGACTGTGCCGGCAGGGCTGATTCCGGAGTTGACCGCAGACGGTTGGCCTTTGGGGCTCATGGATGGCACTCCTCGGAAGAGGGAAGTCGGATAAGGGAAAGCAGCACGAAAACCCGAAATTCTCTCGAATCCCGGGGCGTTCCTAGCCTACCCCGACCACACCGTAGGATGTTTGGGAGCCGCAAGAGCTTTCAACCGAGATATTCACGGAGGACCCCCATGGCCCTGAACGCATCCACCACCCTGCCCTACGGCGTCGACCGCGTAGCCGCTACTTTCATCGACGAAGACTTCCTGCGCCACACGAGCGAGTACGTCGGCGGCACTTTGGAATCATTCCAGATCGACGGCGACACCACCGGCGCTTTCACCACCGTCACGGTCCGCACCCTGCCGACCACGCGCCTCCCGGAGATCGCCCGCAAGTTCGTGGGCGAGAAGCTCACTGTCACCCAGACCGAGAAGTGGGACGCCCCGACGGCCGATGGCTCCCGGACCAGCAACATCTCCCTGAAGATCTCCGGCGCCCCGCTTGATGTCACCGCGGTGCAGCGCCTCGTGGCCGACGGCGGCAACACCCGCGTCGAGCTCGAAGGTGCCGTCACGTCGTCGGTTCCGTTCCTCGGCGGCAAGATCGCCGAAGCAGCCGAACCGATGGTGGGCAAGGCCTTGAACATCCAGTCCCAGCAGGCCCAGGCCTGGCTCGAAAGCCACTAGCGTGAAGCTGGCAGCCGGGCTGTCGATTGTGCTGATTGTCGCGGGGGCGTGGTCCCTGATCGTCTGGCCGCAGTTCCTGCGCCGCGTCATGGCCGACTCCCGCGCCCGCGACGCCAAGGGCAAAGCCACGAAGTTCCTCAGGGTCCACGTCGTGCTGGTCACCATTTCCATGGTGTTCGGACTCGCGACGGCGGTCATCGGGATCACGGCGCTGCTCACCTAACGCTCCTTCCGGGCCCAACTGACTCGCACTTAACGTCGTTTTGACGCCTCATAACGACAACAAATGCGAGTCAGTTGGGGGCCCGGCGGGGTGGGGGCGCCTTCGGGTAAAGTGGAACACAGGTGCGCCGGGAAGTCTGGTCGGCAACAGTTTTGTCGATCCCGAACTCCCCAAGGAGCCACATGGCGGACCGCCCGCACCCCGCTGCCCCGTCCAGGGTTTTCAGCCGCTCCAGCTTCCCCGAGTACCAGCGGATCCTGGCTATCCTTCGCACTGAAACCGTTGGTGGCGCACTTTTGCTCGCGGCAACAGTTGCCGCACTCGTCTGGGCAAACTCACCCTTTGCCTATGGCTACTTCGCACTGCGCGAAGCCAAGATCGGCTACGCTCCCTGGCATCTGGAGTTGAGCCTGGGCCACTGGGCCTCGGACGGGCTCCTGGCCGTCTTCTTCTTCATCGCGGGACTGGAACTCAAGCGTGAATTCGTGGCCGGGGAACTGCGGAAGCCCGCAAAAGCGATCGTCCCGGTCGCCGCAGCGGTAGGAGGCGTGGTCCTTCCCGCGCTCATCTACGTGGTCATCAACCTGGGCCCGGGCGCGGAAACACTCAAGGGTTGGGCCATCCCTACCGCCACTGACATCGCCTTCGCTCTGGCCGTCCTGGCTGTCATCAACACACATTTGCCTGCCGCGTTGCGGACGTTCCTGCTGACACTGGCCGTGGTGGACGACTTGATTGCCATCGCCATCATCGCGTTCTTCTACTCGAGCGGCCTCGAGCCCCTCATGCTGCTGGCCGCCGCCGTGCCGCTGGCCCTCTTTACGCTCCTTGTCCAGAAACGCGTCCGCACCTGGTACCTGCTCCTCCCCCTCGCCGCAGCCACCTGGGCTTTCGTCCATGCCTCCGGAATCCACGCCACCGTCGCAGGGGTCCTGCTCGGTTTCGCCGTCCCTGTCGTGGCCTCGGGCAAGAAGGGCGAGCCTGCGGCCGGGCTCGCCGAAAGCTTCGAACACCGTTTGCGTCCCTTCTCCGCAGGCTTTGCGGTGCCTGTTTTTGCGTTCTTCTCCGCCGGCGTGGCTTTGGGCGGGGCAGAGGGACTGGGAGCCGCCCTGCGCGATCCGGTTGCGGTTGGCATCGTGCTGGCCCTCGTGGTGGGGAAGACCGCAGGAGTGTTCGGCACCACATTCCTCATCACGAAGACCACCCGCGCGCGGCTCGATGACGGCCTGGCCTGGATCGACGTCGCCGGGCTGGCCATGCTTGCGGGCGTCGGTTTCACCGTCTCCCTCCTGATCGCCGAGCTGGGCTTCGGCACCGGTTCCCCGCACGATGACCACGCGAAAGTGGCCATTCTCGCCGGTTCCCTCGCCGCAGCGGTGCTTGCCGCCGTCGTGCTCAAAGCCCGTAACCGGCACTACCGCCGCGTGGCGCTGGAGGAGGAAAGGGACGACGACGGCGATGGCGTGCCTGACGTTTTTACCCGTGCCTGAAGTGCCGGGGCCGCATACGAGTAGCCCGCATTTTAATTGGAGTAATGCCGCTTTCAATTGGGGTGGTCGGCACGCTGTTTGGGCGGTATCGACAGGAATACCTTGCTGCTATGGACGCGAATAGTATGGAGCGAGTGTGGCATGGGGCCCACAGGAGAGCCCAAGAGAAGAACTGGTCATTGTTCTTTGTTTGGGCAATTCTCGGTCTCATGACGATTTCGGTGCTCATCGCAGCGGTACCCAAATGATGCGGTGACAAAGCCAACGGTACAAAAAAGCTCGGACCGGTTTTTGCGGGTCCGAGCTTTTCTTTGCCGTACGGTTTTCCAAGCCATGAATAGTCAGCCGTGAATGCCGCAGCATGGCTGCGTTGGAGCATTCGGCCCTTACTGCACCAGCCCGGCGACTGCTGCGAGAATTGTCGCGGCGACGAGGACGAGCAACAATCCCACAACCACGAATTCCGCCCGGCGGACCCGGTGCTGGCTCTGGCGCCATTCGCGCCTGCTCTCCAAGGTAATCATGCTTCGAGGCTAAGTCCGGACCGCTGCGTGAAATAGAGTGGACGGTACTCGACCTCGGCCCACCCGCGCTAGAGAGGCCGGGACACCCCTTGGCTCGCCTCGGCCTGGCGCAGCGCGTCCTCCGCGGCAACCCATGCGAGCATGGCGCACTTTACGCGGGCAGGATATTTGGCAACGCCGGCCAAGGCGGCAGCGTCCTGGAGGAGTTCCTCATCCGCTTCCAGCTTGCCGCGCGAACGCATCAATTCCCGGAAGTGATCGATGGTGTGGCGGAGGGATACCGGGGACATGCCCGGTGCCATTTCACTGAGAATGGACGCCGACGCCATCGAGATGGCACAGCCGTCACCGTCCCAATGGATTTCCGTGACGGCCTGTCCGTCTCCGGCGGTGCCAAGACTCAGCCGGAGGGTGATTTCGTCGCCGCAAATGGGATTGAGCTGGTGGCTCTGTCCTGTGTGGCTCTGTCCTGTGGCGGGGTCGCCTGTTGCGGCAGCCGGAAGCTTGGCAAGGTCTCCGCCGCTGCGGGCCTTGGAGTGCTCCAGGATCAGTTGCTGGTACAGGGAGTCCAGGCCGCTCACGACGCGGCTCCGGCCGTTACGCCAAAGTAGGGTCTGATCTGGGCAACCGCCTCAACCAACAGGTCGACTTCCTCGAATGTGGTGTACAGGTATGTACTGGCCCGCGTGGAGGCGCTCAGGCCCAGCCTGCGGTGCAAGGGCTGGGCACAATGGTGGCCCACCCGCACGGCGATACCCAGGTCGTCGAGGTACTGCCCGACGTCGTGCGCGTGCACTCCGGCAACATCGAACGCGGCAAGCCCGGTCCGTTCTTCCCCCGGCCCGGGGCCCAGCACACGGACGCCCTCGATGGCGCTGAGGCCCGTGACAAGCCTTTGGCCGAGCTCCGCCTCACGAAGGGCGATCCGGTGCATTCCTGTTTCGCTGAGGTAGTTTGTTGCGGCAGCGAGGGCTACGGCCTGCGAAATAGGCTGGGTTCCGGCCTCGAAACGCTGGGGGGCGGGCAGGTATTGGGCTTCTTCCATGGTCACCGTCGTGATCATGGAACCGCCGGTCAGGAACGGCGGCATGGCATTGAGCAACTCGCTGCGGCCATAGACCGCACCGATTCCCGTGGGCCCCAGCATCTTGTGCCCGGAGAACACGGCAAAGTCCACGTCCAGGGCCTTGAAGTCCAAGGGCAGGTGCGGCGCGGACTGGCAGGCGTCCAGGACCACCAGGGCGCCCACTTCCCGTGCCATTGCGACCAACACGTCCACGGGGTTGATATTGCCGAGCACGTTGGAAGTGTGGGTGAACGCCAGGATCCTGGTGCGCGGGTTCACGAGGCGTGCTGCTTCGTCAAGACGCAGCGCACCGGCGTCATCGAGGGGAATGTAACGGAGGCTCGCTCCGGTCCGCCGGCACAGTTCCTGCCACGGGATCAGGTTGGCATGGTGTTCCATTTCGGTGACAAGCACTTCGTCGCCCGGTTTGAGGGCAAAGCGGCCGGCTTCCGCACCCGCCCGGCCAACGCTGGCATTCGAAAACGAATAGGCCAGGAGGTTCAGCCCCGCGGTGGCGTTGGCGGTCCAGATCAGCTCATCGTCCTGCACGCCCACAAAACGCGCCACGGTGGCACGCGCGTCTTCGAACGCGTCCGTGGCCTCCACAGCGAGGTGGTGCGCGCCGCGATGGACGGCCGAGTTCCGCTGTTCGTAGAATTCCTGCTCAGCCTCCAGCACGCTCCGGGGGTTCTGCGAGGTAGCTCCCGAATCCAGGTAGACCAGCGGTTTGCCGTTGATCTCCTGCTCAAGAACGGGGAAGTCGTTGCGGATGCGACGGACTTCATCGTCATCGAGTGCGGAAACCTGGGCATCTCCCCTCGCGGGGGTGGAAACCATTGTCAAAACCGGTGCTCCTCGTTAGGACTACGTGGCAATCGCCAGCGGCTGACCGCCAGGAGTGGCGGCGTCACCTTGTAATTGTCCCACCAATCGGCTTCACTGCCTTCATCCGGGGAGCATTGGCCCTACTCTTCCGGCTTCGCCAACTCGTCCCACAGTTCGGAAAGCTTCTGCCTGCGGGACACTCCGAGCTTGCCGTAAACCCGCTGCAGGTGGGCGTTGACCGTGTTCACGGCGATACCCAACCGGGCAGCCACCTCCGCGCTGCTCAGCCCGGAGGCCACCAAGGCGGTTACTTCGCGTTCACGCTGGGAAAGCTTGACGACGCCGGGAAGGACCGAGGACCCGGCCTCCGGACTGGCCGGGTGAGGCTCGTCAAAAACGAAAGCCTCCTCCTGGTCTGGCGCCTGCTGAGGTTCACCTATGCTTAGCTGTCCTGTTCCCATTTCCTGTCCCGCTTCCTGTCCCGACTGCATCCCGGATTCGACACTCCACACCAGCTCGGACACTCCGGCCCCCAGCTGCCGGTCTCCCCGGCTGCCGGTACGGGCAGCCAGTCCGAGATTCAACATTTCGAGCGCCCGGTGTCCCTTCTTGGCGGCAGAACCGGCAAGTTGCAGCAGTTTCCGGTGCGAGTGTTCTGCGCCAATCAGCACTGACCGGGCGGCGGACGAATAGCTTTCGGCGAGCTGCGAGGCAAGATAGTTCCCCCCGCTGACCCGCGAGTCGTAGGCCGCCAGGGCGCGACGCACCTGGTTGACATCGCCCAGCAACCACGCAGCGGCGGCAAGTCCGCCGAGGGCCGGTGGCAGGAGTCCCTCAGGGTCGGCTTCATCCAGCCGGGCCTTGGCCTGGCGGAATTGTTCACACGCCAGTTCCAGGCTCCCCTGCCTGGCAAGTACGAGTGCCCTGTAGAGATGCGCAGACCCGCCGAAATAGCTCATCCGGTTACTGAAGCTTGAACTGCCGGCGCAGAACATTTCGGGGCCACCCCATTGCCCGCGCCAGATCAGATTGGATCCGTGGATGGTCAGCACAGCGGAGTGGAAGTCCACGGGGCACCGCGGCAGCCGCCCCACGGCTTCGAGGGCCAGCATCGAAAGAGCGACGGCGTCGGCGAACCGTCCACTGACGGCCAGCCCTTGGGAGACAAGCGCCATCAATAGCACGCTGGCCTGGGTAGGCGCCGGGGGATGGCGCTCCGTGCGCAATCCAGGATCGATCAATTGGCTATGGGAAAGCCTTTGGAACAGCTCACCGTTGGCTGAAGGCCAGCTACCGTTCTGGGCATCCAGATACAGCTGGAGAACATCCAGTTCGTCCCGGACGGCAGACTCCTCAAGACGGGCTGGCTCGCCCGGTTGGAGGCCGACGACGGCAGCCTCCAGCCGCCGTCGGGCATCCTGGAGGACCGCCTGCAGCACATTGGCTCCGGGCGATGTCGGCAAAAGCGCATGCAGCAGAAGCCATACCGCATGGGCGAAATCCACAGTGAGGACGTCAGGGGTGTTTGCCACCAAACCCTTCAAGATCGTCACAGCCCCGGGGAAATCCCTTGTTTGATAGAGCGCCCTCGCCAGTTCCACGCCCGCAACCAGTCCGAGTTCCGGCGCCCGCACCGCTTCCGCTGCCCGCCGTGCCCTCCGATTGTCGTGAACGTCGTTCGCGGCAATGGCCACGGCCAAAAGATCAGCATCGGGCACCGGTAAACCGCTTGCCTGCTCAAGGTCCACGCGACGGAACAGCGTCCAGAGCGAGTCATCGGCAACGGGTGAGGACGTCGCGTAGATGCTCCGTCGCAGCTCGAGGATCCGTTCAGGTCCCAGCTGCTGCCGGGCCAGCCTCGCTTCAATGGCGTGGCTGAGCGTTGCCGTCTCCTGACGGTCTTTCAGGACCCGGATCGTTCCGTCGGCCCGAAGCGCTTCGATCGCCCGCTTTTGGCCAAGTTGTTCAAGGACGGCCAGCGGTATCGGCTCCCCCACCGCCAGAATGTCCACGACCTGCCGCTGGGGCACGGAATAGCCCTCAAGCCGGTGGCGGGTCAGCTCGAGCGCTTGCGAACCGTCCAAGCGGATCGGTCCGGACAACATCCACGAATCAGCCTGCTCCACGATCTCGCCACGCGCCGCAGCTTCGTCCAGCAGCAACTTCGCGGTCTGCAGGTTTCCTCCGGTGAGGGCATGGATGTCCCGGACCAGGCTTCGGGCAGCGCGTCCGCCGAGGCGATCATCAAGGAATTCGCGAAGCTGCTCCTGCGTGAGATCGTCCAGCGTCACAACGGAAAGCTGCCGCGAAACCACGGATTCCATGAGTTCCATTCTCAAGGGACGGTCCGAGCGGTGGGTGGCAATCAGGCGGATGTCCGGTTCAACAAGCAGCTGGCTCAGGAGCCAAAGAGACATGTCATCCAGGAAATCGATGTTGTCCAGCACCAGCAAGGCGGCGGATCCGGGCGCCGCCGCGCCACGCACTGCTTTTCGGCAAGCCGCCACGATGGAACCCGGCCACACCTTGGCCCTGCCCGGCAGGTCCGGAACAAGTGCCATGGCGATTCCAAACGGAATGTCCGCGAATGACTCCGAGACGTTGTGGGCGATCACGCTGAATGAACCGCTCAGCACTGAAGCCGCCGCGTCCAGGAGGGTGGTCATTCCGGAACCCCCCGGCCCCGAGATGACTATCCCGGCCGGTTCCGGCCCTGACAAGGCAATAACAATCTCCTGGAGCTCCGCGGCCCGAATGATCGGGGGCGAGGTGTGGGTCCCTTCGGTATCGTCCATGGTCCTGTCTCATCTTCGGGCCGCCGGACACACGTTCCTGACGGCTGTGGCACGGACCGGTGTCATTTCCAAACGTTACCTTCGGGGTTTCAGTCCTGGATTGAGTGGTAACTACTTGAATTTCCGGGGCTACTTGCACGAAACATCACCGCTCCACGGAGCCCCCGGCGGGGTATCACGGCGTCGTTTCCAGCCAGGTTTTCCCGCCGGATTTACATCCTCCGTTACCGCCCTGTGATCTGACTGTGTAAGCTGGTGCCGCAAGAGTAAGTTCCGGCTGGCTACTTCTGGGGAGTTGAAGCGCAGCCGATTTTCGTAACAACTCTGTCGTGACACACCATTTGGCCGTGTACGACGCTGCGGCGTGTTCGGCTGCAGCTCGCCTTATCCATTGCCCAGGTCTCGTATGTCTATGTCCCCAACAGATATGTCACCCAAAATATGAAACACCTGTTCACAGCACTCGTCGCCGTGGCGCTCCTCGCCTTCGGCGGGTTCGCCACCATCTCCGCTGTCCAGTCATCGCACAAATCCTCCTATCAGGCCGGCGACCGCGGTTCATATTCGCGGCCCAGCTCGTCGCCTTCCGCTTCATCCGCGCCAACCCGCACCGCGACGCCGACGCCGACGCCGACGTCCAGCAGTGTTCCGGCCGCGGCGCCGTCGACCACGCCCGCTGCAGCCGCCCCCGCTCCAGCCGCAACAGCCGCCGGCGCGCCCGCACCAACAGCAGCGCCCCTGCCCGTCACGGGAACCTACCCCCTGCACACCAACATCGTGAGCACCACTTTCTGGGTAGGGGAGATCTTCAATGCCAGCCTCTCGGACGGCTCCCAGGTCTGCTCCACCTACAACGGCCAGTGGGCGCTGCAGCACACCGGCGTCAACATGGGGTCCACCCCGTCGAGCGCGAGCGGTTGCCCCGGCAGCACGTACGGCGGTTGTGACGGAGTCAGTTCCGGCACCGGCACGAGCTTCCAGTGCGCCACGGAACAGCGCGTAGCCAGCAACGGGTACTTCCCGCTGCACCAGCCCAAGCCCTTGCAGAACCCGTTCTATCTGGATCTGCCTTACGACGACGTCAATGACAGCGTCGCTTTCGCTGAGCGTTGCAAGGTGATTCCGTGGGCCGCAGCAGACAACGCCAAAACCGGCGTCAACCATTGCGCGGACTCGAGCTACAGCTACATGAAGAACGCCTGGGTCCAGATCACCGGACCCAATGGCGGCGTGTGCTACGGACAAGTTGAAGATGCCGGCCCCTCGAGCGGTTCCCTTTACCACGATTCCGCCTACGTGTTCGGCGCGAACAACGCCCGTCCCGCCAACAAGCAGTTCTCCGGCGACCCGAGCCAGGGTGCAGGCATGGATGTATCCCCTGCCTTGAACGGCTGCCTGGGCTTCGCTGAGCTGAACGGCGACAATGACCACGTATCGTGGCGTTTCGTTGACCGCGCCAGCGTGCCGGCTGGTCCGTGGCTGAACGTCGTCACCACTTCGGGAGTCACCAACTAACATCCCGGGACCCCCGGGTCAGCAGGACACGACGCACCCGGGGAGTGCCGGACGCCCATGCCACACAGCCGCAATGGCTGCGTGGCATGGGCGTCCGCGTGTCCGCCCGCTAGGCCGGCGGCTGTCCCCGCGGCTGCATCCTAGCCGGTCCGCACCACGGAGGGCCCCGTCGTCGCGATTTCCTGAGGTTGGCGTTGGATCCTCCGGACGGGGCTGACCCAAACTCCCGACGAATGCGCCGAGTACGCCTTGGGCAAGACCTGGAGGCAGATGACTGCGTCCAGGATCCGCATCAGCGGAAAGAAGGGAGCCATCAACAGAAAGCGCGGGCTGCGCATCGAAACAGCGGCAAGGACGGTCAAGAAGAGGTCCGGCAGGAAGACTCCGATGAGAACGTCCTGGGGCCGCAGGACCCCCGACAGGAAGACAAATACTTCCGATCGATTGCCAAAAATCCACACTTCGACCGCCGCGAGGGACGAAAGCAGGAATGCCGGCACCAGAATCACGAAGAAGAGGCAGCTGGCTACGAGCTCAACAATGTACAGCCCCAGGACAAACCAGAATCTGCTGAACTGCAGGCCGTGCCGCCTGACGGTCTGCCAGAAACCAAGTATCCACCGCCGCACCTGCTTGATGTAGTCCTTGAGGTTGTCCGGATCCTGGGTGTACGCAACGGCCGCGGAGGGATGGAAGGCGATCCGTCCCAGTTTCTTCGCATGGATTTCAAACGTCATGTTGAAGTCTTCGATCACCAGTCCGGGCGCGAGGACCTCTATTTTTGCGAGCGCGCTGGTTCTGTACATGCTGGCAAAGCCAGGCACGATGGAGACGACATTGGCGCCCTGCGCTGCCTGGCCGTATTTGAGGAGCAGTTGGACCACGATGTACAAGCGCTCCCGGTAGGCCACGAGGAAGCGGCCGATCGCCGTCGGAGGTGCCGGGCTCATGATCGACTTGGCGCGTCCCGCGACGGCGACCACCGTGGGATCATCAAACAAGGGAAGCCCTGTTTCGAGGTAATCCGGCGTCGGGCGGGTGTCTGCGTCCAGGAGCATGACCACCTTGAACCGCTTGCACAGATCGAAATGGGCGATGCCCGCCGCGAGTGCGCCTGCCTTGCCACGGTTCGGTTCAAGGTCAAGGACCTTCACCCCTGCAGCCCGTGCAATAGCCGCGGTGTCATCAGTGGACATGTCCGAAACGACGTGGATGTTGCGTCGGGGGACCAAAGCGGAGGCCGCGAGGATGGTCTCCCTGATGACCAGGGCCTCGTTGTGGGCGGCAACGAGGACCGCGACATTCGCCGGGTAGATGCGCACTCCCTTTGAACGATGGCGGCCCCGTTGACGTCGAGGGATCGGCACCTTGCCGCCGCGCAGCAAGGCGATCCAGCTGCGGAACCGCGATGACAATTCCCGGGCCCGCCACGACTCCTCGCCGGCCAGGCGGACCAGCCCGGCAATGGACCAAAAGATCGTGCTAACCCCCAGAACCAAAAAGATCGAAAGAACTATCACGGCGACGGAGCTCCCACTGTGTCGTACATTTCGTAATCATCGGTAGCAAGCTGGCCATCGCTGAAAAGGTTCATTCCAAAGCTGATGGCCTCGGCTCCTGCCGGAACGGGCGGCGTATCCCAGATCGCCTGCTCGTAACTGGTGTTGGCCGCGAACCAGGGACTGGCTGTCCAGTAGGTCCACGTGCCCAGCTTGTTGCGGTAATACACTTCGAACTGCGTCTTGGCGGTGGACTGGTACCACGCCCTGAGCGAGTAGCTGTGGCCGGCACTCACGCTCGGAGCGCATGCTCCGAGATCGAGGACGGGAAGCAGTTTGGCATCACCGGACGAATATTCGGTCAGGTCCAGGCGACGGGCCACCGCACCGCTGTGTCCCGGGGTCAAGGTGCTCAGGACTACCGTATTCTTGCCGTAGGACGCCACCTGCCAGCATTGCGGCAAGCCGTACTTTCCCGCGGTTTCCAACCCCGGATTCCGAATAGCGTTCTGTCCCGCTGCTGCCGGCGCGGCCACGGGACCGTTCACCACGGGTTTCGCCACGCCACCGATCACGTCATGTACGGTGCGCACGGCCATGGTCCCCGGTTGGGTCTTGGCGGCCAGCCATGTGGCGAATTGTTCGAAAAGCGCGGGGCTGATGGAGCGGGGACTGCCGCTGTTGTCGATGTCGTAGAAGGTCAACTGCAACCAGCCCCCGGCCTTTTCGGCCTGCTCTACTGTCGCCTCAAGGTCGGCCAACGTCCACTTGCTGCCGACTTCCGATGCCGCCCGAGTCCGGAACAGGTCGGCGGGGCGGACAGTTTCCGCTGCCGCGCAGCCAGCGCAGTCAACGGGGGTGGTGATCTCGCCGAGGCCTCGGGCGCTGTTGTAGCCGCACCCAGCGACCAGCTCTTCCGACTTCGGCGTTGACGCCGCAAACGGATAGGCAAATGAGGTGACCTTGAAGCCCCAGTCGGTGAGGTTCGCCCGGTCGTTGCAGATCTGCCTCGACGCTTCGTCCGGTTCCACCGAAGTCACATCGGCAAGCGTGACCGTATGGCCACCGATTTCGTTCTGGTCCGCGGACAGGCTGTGGAGATTGTCCATTGTCATGTATTCAGGTGCGCCAACAAAGCCCGAGTCGATGAAAAAGGTGCCCCGGAGTCCGTGCGCCTTCAAGATCCGGGCCGCCTCCATCTGGCTTGACCGGCCCGCATCGAACGTCAAGCTGACAGATGAGAGCGGAGCGACGGAAGGTGTGGGGGTGGTGTTCCCGGACCCACTTACTGGAGCTTGTCTTCCATTGATCAGCGATGTGGCGCCGGTCAAGAGGAGCAGCACCGACACCCACGAGGCAGCCCACAGGCCTGCCCGTTTCCTCGAAGCGCGGACCGGGCCGGATGCGGTGCCCTTCACCCGGGGACTCATTGCCAACCCGCGCTGCCGAGGTTCCTGAAGGGGCCGGTGGCGACTGGGGGAAGCCTCGGTCTCAAAGGCTTATTCACCACCGGCCCCCGCTCGGGGGCCCTCTCCATGAGGGCGCGCTGCCGTTCGGCAGCACCGTCAATTGGCGCCGGGTCCAAGGGAGGGACAGTGTTGTATCCCCCAAGAGCAGGCTCGAACTCCAGGCAAGCACCCTCTCGGATGAATCCGTTGCGTCCCGATGCCGCTCGGACCAGAGCGTCCGTTTCCATTGTGAGACCTGTCTCTCCGCCGTTGCCCTCAACCAACTGACACCATCAGCGTATGAACCAGGGCGACGGCGGACACGAGTAGGATCTACCCGTCTTTCCACTCAACCTTGACGTCCGGACAGCGTCACTACTCGTGCGCTGCGCGCGAAACACCGGGATCAAACCCCGGGACGCGGACGGGGCGAATCCGATCCGTTCGTGGTCAAATGGTGCAATCAGGGCAGTCGGAGTTTAAGGATGGCGGAAGAGAGTGTCCAGGAAACAGGGAAGCGGCACTCCCGTTGCGCCTGGGGAAAGCAGTGCGCGGGACAACCGCCGCCCGCCCTCCCCCGCCAACGGACCGCGCCGCCGGCTGTCAGCCTTCGCCAAGGCTTGCATTGCCGCAGCCCTGGTGGTGGGGATTGGAGGCTTGCTCGTGTGGCGGTTGACTTCGGACGCAAACGGCTCCCTCGAACCACCGTGGTTTTCCGGCTACGTCGACGTCACCGTGGTCCCTCAGTACGCTTTCGAAGCACCCATGGGCGAGGGCACCAAGAATGTCACACTGGCGTTCGTGGTGGCACTGGCGGGACAGCCCTGCACACCCAGTTGGGGCAGTACCTATAGCCTTGATGCCGCAAAAAGTTCGCTCAAGCTCGAGGAACGCATCGCCAAGCTGCGGTCGAACGGCGGCGCGTTCGCTGTGTCTTTCGGCGGCTCGGTGAACAGTGAGCTCGCAAACTCCTGCCAGGATGCAGCCGATCTGGAAAAGGCTTACCGGGCCGTCCTGGAGCGCTACAACCCCGAGACCATCGACTTTGATATCGAGGGCGACAACCTGGCGGACAGTGCAGCATGGCAGCGCCGAGCCGCAGCCATTGCTGCCCTCCAAAAGGAGCGGAGCAAGGAAGGGCACGCCCTCTCAATCTGGCTGACCCTTCCGGTGACCCCGCAAGGACTGACCGACGCCGGAACCTCCGCTGTAGACCAGATGCTCGCCGCCGGTGTCCAGCTGGCGGGGGTCAACATCATGACGATGAACTACGGTTCAAGCCGGAGTGAATCGCAAAGCATGCTCGATGCCGGAACGTCAGCGGCCCAGTCCACCCACGATCAGCTCAGCATCATCTATCAGCGTGCAGGAAATCCCCTCAACAGCGAGCAGATCTGGAGAAAGATGGGGTTGACCCCCATGATCGGCCGGAACGACCTCCCGGGCGAGATATTTGACCTTGATGCGGCTCGCGGGTTGAACTCCTTCGCCATCAGCAAGGGCGTTCAACGGGTGTCCATGTGGTCCTTGAACCGGGACATGTCGTGCCCGCAGGACACTCCGGAGGATCCGGCCAGCCACGTATGTAGCGGGATCGATCAAGGAACCCAGCGCTTCTCCGATTTGTTGAGTGCAGGATTCCACGCCAAACTGCCCTGATCCCGCCGATCAACGCCAGGATCATGCCGGGCCGGGACGTTCCGCCCTGTTCTGGTTCTTGACTTCGGCCGGGCGGGCGAGGTGCCTCCCGTTGCCGTGCTGAAACAGTTTCTTGAGCCACTGCATGGATACCTCCAGTTTTCGAGGGGCTGCTTGTACCGGATTCCTGGGGAGGCCCCGGCCGCCGGTGCTACTTCACTTGGCTGACCGTGACGATGTTCAACCACGGTCCCGCGGGGACCTGGTCCCGTGGCACGAACTGCCAGTCGACTTTGTCCGACTCGCCATCGAGCTCGGAGAAACCAAGGCACCCGTTAAGCGCAGGCGAAACATCCATGCCGGCTCCGTTGAAGTTCTTGTTGGCTGGACGGGCATCATTCGAACCGAAGACGTAGTCCTTGTCGTGATACTGGCCCGGACCGGCATCTTCAATCTGCCCGTAGCATTCGCGGTTGCCCATCCGAATCCGGACCCATTGATTCTTCATGTAGCTGAAGGAACGGTTCTGGGCGTTGCCCGCGAAACCCGGATCGTTGGCCCACGGGATGACGCTCGCCCGTTCCGCGAAGGCGGTGGGATCGTTGACGTCGTCGAAAGGAAGATCGAGGTAGAACGGGTTCTCCTTCGGAGTCATGCTGCTCGGCGCGTAGCCTTTGGCCTGCGTTCTGGCCTCGGTCTGGCAGCCGTTCGTCACGACGCCGTCACAGCCTCCGTAGCTCTGCATCCATCGGGAGTCGTAGGTGGACATCACTTGGCTGCCATCTGCCGCGTTGGGATCAAAGATCTCGCCCACCCAAAAGGTCGTGGACACGATCCCGGTGTGCCAAGGATACCGGCCGGCTGTTGTGGCTGATTGGGTTGGACTCGGGCTCGGGCCCGGTCCACCGCACGCCGCCGTCAGCAGGGTCAAGACCGCAAGTGCGGCCACTCCGCCCCGGCTAGGATGCCTCGGTCCGGATGCTGGGCGATTCACATCGTGCTCCTGGAAAAGGGTTCGTCGGATCTTTCCTTGGACAAGGGCAGGCGACCGGTTAGCGCATACTCCACTCACCCAGCCGCCTGTCCTTACGCTGTAGGTTATCCCGTCCCTTCGTTCAAGACGCGAGGGTGATCTTCCAACCCGCGGGATCCAGGACTTTTGCCGGCTTGTAGTCGGCCGCGACGTTGAGGATGATTTCATCCAAGGTGGTCTTCGGCTCGAAGCCAACCAGACCGAAGGACTTGCTGTTGTCCGGAACCCGCCGGCGCATGTCCTCGTAGCCTTCCGAGTACGCCTGCTCATAAGGCACCAAGGTGATGGCGCTGCTGCTCCCAAGGAGCTCGACAATCCTTTGGGCCAACGTCAGGATGGAAATCTCGTAGCTGCCACCGAGGTTGTATGCATTTCCGTAGGCAAGCGGTTCCTCGGAAATGCGGACGATGGCGGGGACGATGTCGCCGACGTAGGAGAAGCACCTCGTCTGGTGGCCGTCTCCATATACGGTCAGGGGCTCACCGACGAGCGCCTGCCGCACAAGTCGCGGAACAACCATTCCATAACGACCTGTCTGCCGCGGACCGACCGTGTTGAAAAGCCGCACGATGGCGACCGGCAACCCGAATTGGCGCCAGTATGCATGAGCAAATGCCTCGTCGATACCCTTGGCCGCGGCGTAGGTCCACCGGGATTTGAGCGCGGATCCCAGGATGCGGTCCGCTTCCTCCGAGAGGCTGTCCGAGGTGTTCTTGCCGTAGATCTCGCTTGTGGATGCCAGCAACAGCGAGGCACCTGATTGCAGGACCGAGTCCAGGACCACTTCGGTGCCATGGATATTCGTGCGGAGGCTCTCCAGGGGGTGGTCGACAATCAGATTCACGCCAACAGCGGCGGCCAGATGGAAGACCCTGTCGGCACCCGCCACCACCTTGTCCACTGCGTCACGGTCGAGAATGGTGCCCTCGACGAAGTGGAAGTTCCTGTGGCCGATGACGCCTTTGAGATTCTCCAGGCGTCCGGTCGACAAATTGTCCAGCACGGCGACTTCGTCCCCCGCCGCCAACAAGTGCTCAACAAGGTGGCTTCCTATGAACCCGGCACCGCCGGTTATTGCTGTTTTCATTACTCCTGCTTCCGTCGAAAACCTGGTGGATCTAGAGCCGGGTTACGTTGTCGGCCTTGGGCAAGCGGTACGTCGTGTCCAGGACTGCTGGTGCTCCGGCCAACCAGTCAAGTTCCATCTGGCTGTGCCTCGTGTGCAGGATCACCAAATCAGCACCCCAGTCAGCAGGCGATTGCTCGGATTGGAGTGTCCCGCCGTGTCCATCGGGAGCCGTCTGGCACCAGGGATCGGAGAATGCCACTTCCGCCCCGTCCGCGATCAAGGCGGCAATGATCTCCAAGGCCGGGGACTCCCGGAGATCTTCGACGTCGGGCTTGTACGCGACCCCGAGCACCATGACGCGGGCACCGGCAACACCGTGGTTGCGGTCCGACAGGATACGCCGGGCCTTCTCCACTACCTGGTGCGGCCTGCCTGCAATCCCGGCCATCGCTTGCTCGATCACCGGGGCCGTCAAGCGGGCCTTGCGCAATTGCCACAGCAAATAGTGGGGGTCGCACGGTATGCAGTGTCCGCCGACTCCAGGACCAGGGGTGAACGCCATGAATCCATACGGCTTGGTGGAAGCCGCATCGATAACGTCCATGACTTCCATGTTCAGTTCGTGGCAGATATCAGCGAATTCGTTAGCCAAGGCGATGTTGACCGCCCTGAAGGTGTTCTCCACCAGCTTGGTCATTTCGGCGACATCCGCCGACGGCACAACGTGAACCAGTTTGGTGCTGGCGCTCAGGAGCCGTTCGGCGACTTCGCCGCAGGCCGGGGTCACTCCGCCAACTACCCGGGGGACGTCTTCGTGCGAGAACGAATCCACGCCAGGGTTGATGCGCTCGGGCGAGAAGGCCACGAACACGTCACGGCCTGGAATAAGGCCCCTGGCAGCCAAGGGCAAAGCCAGGAGGTCGCGCGTGGATCCGACGTACGTTGTAGAGGTCAGCATCAGCAACTGGCCAGTGGTGGCGAAATCGACCACCGAGGCACAGGCCGCCCGGAGAATCGAGAGGTCCGGGACCAAGTACTCGTCGACGGGGGTGGGAACGCACACAACCACGGCGGCCGCGTGGGCAAGCAACGACAAATCGCTGCTCAGCATGAAGGTCGGGTCCAGCAGCGCGTTGCTGAGCCGCTCCCTGTCGGAGTCCAGAAGATCTGCCCGTTGTTCCCGGATCACGGCCAGGCGGGCGTCGGACACGTCAAGTCCGAGAACACGCCGGCCCGATGCGTTGATGGCCAGGGCCGTCGGCAGGCCGACATAGCCCATGCCTACGATCGCCACGTCGAAAGTAAAAGCCTGGTCCTGTGTGGCTGCCCGTGTTCCCGCGCCCTCCGGCCAAGCCGGTGCCTGCGTGTGCAAGGACTGCGTGTGCAAGGACTGCGCGTTCGCGCCGGGCTCTGCCTTGAGGGTCTTTACCTTCGTGTTCGGTGCCATGGTCAGTCGACCTCCCGGTGCCTGTTGTCTCCAGTGTGAAAGAAAGCCGGCGGCGAAACGGGACGTGCCCTGGTCTCAGAGGGCACGTGACCGCCTGCCGCCGGCTCGATTGTGGGGGTACCCGCCGAATGCGGGAGACCGGTTGCATTGGAGTTGACTTCTCGCCGGATTACCGGGTGGTTTTCCTGTAGCAAAGAATTCTTCCTGCGTTTCATCTCGAGACCCACTTATCCCCAAATGAGTGGCGGTTGCCATCAGGAAAAGCGTATTAACGAACCCTCGGGGCGGGCGCGAGTGGGCTATACCCGTCTTTGGATGCGCGGTCCGTTCCGAGGCCATTGACTACCCGTCCGAGCACTTTTAACCACTCGATTCAGTACTCGCTTTAGGCTCCCGCGCCCTTTGCGTGCCCCTTATTGGAGGGCACGACGGCGGAAGGCGGCTTCGGGGAAGCACTCACCCGATCGCAGCGGGCAAGCGGGTCGCGCGGGCGGCTAGCCCACCCCCTGCGTGCCGTGCGCACCGTTCATCAAGTCTTCCCGGTGGCTGATGCCAAGCTTGGCAAACATTCGGTACAAGTGACCTTCGACTGTGCGCAATGACAGGCCCAAGCTGAGCGCAATGTCCTTGTTACTCGATCCCGACTGCACAAGCGTTGCGATTTCCTGTTCGCGCCTGGTCAGCTTCTGGAGATCCGGGGAACCGCCTTCAACCGCCGGGCCGGCCTTGTCGAGAGCCGCTGTGCGGCGCTTGAGGAGCCGCTGGCCCTCGAGCTGACGCGCCTTGTCCCCCCGGCTTTCCAGGATCCTCAGGGCGTGGCTGGCGCAGTCGGCGGCGGCCAGCTCCAGCCCGTCCCTGGATGCCGAATCACTCAGCTCAATGAGGCGGTCCGCGTCCTTGTGCGCGAGCGCAATCCCGACGCTCAAGGCGAACTCCGCAGTGCGGCCTTCGCTGCCCTCGGCCACTGCTATCAGCCGACGCGCCACACCGGTGTCACCCAGTCTCAGGACCAGCATCAGGATGTCGATCTCAGCACCGATAGCTCCGTCCGCGGCCGCGGAATCGGCCAGGGACAGGAGTCTCCCGATCGCCGTTTGCGTGCCGGTATGCTCGGCTCGCGCCACTGCCGCGTGACCTTGTGCCAGCAGCGACGGGTGCACGCCTTCCCGGATCAATGCGTCGTATTCGCTTGAGTACGTCATCGCAGTGTCCCGGCGTTTCAGGATCGACGCCGCGTACGCGGCGGCAGCAACGGCGTCGGGCAGGTCGCTTCCCATGTCGGAGACCCGCAGCATGCTGACCGCCTGGCGGAGCCGTGGAAGCGCCACCCCCAGGTCTCCGCGTCGCAGGTCCACCATCCCGGCAGCCAGGTGGAGCATCCCGCCTGAATAGATCAGGGAGTTCGGTGCTTGGGAAACATGGTTCTGGAGGAACGTTTCAAGAACACCGAACTCGCCTGCCTGTTGCAAGGCCAGGATGTAGCGGCGCATCACCATTCCTGCGTACTGGAGGCTCCAGTCGCCGCTGGTGGCGACCATCTCCTGTATCTCCATCAGGATCTGGATGGCGGAAACCGGCCGTCCCGTGACCGCCATGGCCTCTGCGAGGAGGGTGCCCGCCACGAGGCGGGACTCGTCGTCGTCCGCTTCTTTCCAGATCTGGCGGAGTTCCCGCTCCGTCTCGATGTGGTGGCCTTCAGTTTGGAGTCCCTCCAGCGAAAGGAGCCTGCTTCCCAGCTTCCCGCGTTCCAGCTCACCAGGGTCGATGCCCTGGCGGGATTCGGCGAGCCTGGCCAGGGCCGCCTCCCACTCGTACGCTGCCTGTTTGATGGCGTTCGGCCCGACGCCTTGTCGCCCGGCAAGCTGGGCCGCCAACATCGATGCCTGCCGGACTGTCCGCGGATCATTGGTCCGATCCACGACCCCGGCAAGCGAGGACACCGCACCCCTGATGTCGCCCCGGTACCATTTGGCGCGCGCCACCTCCACCTGGGCTGCCAGTCTCAGGGACGGATCCTTGATCGCGCCGGCTACCCGTTCCACGTAGCTGGGGATGAACAAGCGGTTGGCCAGCTGGGCCGCTTCCAGGATGTCGGAGTCCGGAACCTCGGTCCCCGATTCCAATCCCCAGGAGACGAAGCGCAGCAGTCCGTCCATGGTCTGCGGCTTGGACTCCATGAGGTTCACGATGCGCCGCCGGATGGTCATGCTGTGGGCGGTCGGGACCAGCTGGCGGATCACTTCGCCAACCAGCGGCTGGGCCAGCCGGACATGCCGGGCGGGGTCTGAGGCGATCTCGATGAAATGCAGCTCCTGCAGTTCGTCCACGGCGCTGGAATCGCTGGCCTGTTGCACTATGTTCAGCGGGACAGGCTCCGCCAGTGCCACGGTCTCCAGGGTCTCTCGCTGTGCTGCGCCAAGCATCAGGATCTGGTTGCGGACAAGGTCCATCAACCGCACGCTGGTGCCCCGAAGCTCGCCCGAAAGCATCCAGGCGTCGTTGCGGCAGACCAACTGGCCCAAGGACTTGGCGTGCTCAATGAGTTCCAGCAGGAACATCGGGTTTCCGCCGGAGTACTTGCAGAGGACGGCGCTGGTCCCCTGGACGACGGGCGCATCCAAGGCCTGGGCGCAAAGTTGGTTGACTTCCTGCTCGTTGAGCGGCTGCAAGTCGAATCGGTCCACGAGCCCCTCGGACCACATCGAGAAAACCTCGGCTGGCGGCGCGGGATACGGACGGCACAAGAACACGACTTTGGCGGCTTCCGCCGCAGCCAACTGTGCCAGGACCGCCACGCTGCTGTCATCGATATGATGGGCGTCCTCGACGATCAGGACGGCGGGTGCGGGATGTGGCTGGCCTGCCGGGTTCAGCGCCGCGACGACGGCCCTCAGGACCGACAACGGTTCATTGATCTGGCTTGGGGTCAAGGCTGTCAGCAGCGGCGCCAAGGCGGCAAACGGTACCGAGGCCAGGGTGGGACCCGCAAAGACCCTGAACGGGCGGATACGTTGCCCCAATTCCTGGACCACTTCGTTAATCAATGCCGTCTTGCCGATGCCTGCGTCGCCGAAAAGCAGGACACCGGGGCCGTTGACATCGAGAAGGCAGTCGACAACGGCTGCCATCACGTTGAATCGTCCTATCAGCGCATCAGCCGAAACCACCTCAGTCATTTCGCACCACCTTCGACGTTGCCAAGCGCGAAACTCAGCTCGGAGCGTTCCACGATTTTCAGCTTGCCGAAGATCTGGTAGAGGTGCCCCTCCACCGTGCGTACTGAAACATGGAGCTTCGCGGCGATACCCTTGTTGCTCTCCCGGTTCGCCGCCAGCCTGGCGATCTCCATCTCGCGGGCCGTCAGCTTCAATCCCTCTTGGTTGCCGCCTTGCGGGGTGCGCAAGCGCTGCCGGCACGTCTCCGCGAGCTGGCGCGCCTTCCTGAGGGCCGTCTTGTCCGACTGGACCTGGTCCATGTGCAAGACGGTCTCGGCGATATCGAAGGCGAACCTGTCGTTCTGCATGTCTTCGGCCAACCGTGCCGCCTCAAGAAGAAGCTCCGCGCTTCCGGACATCGTCGCCCGCGCGTACGCAACGCACAGTTCGGCGAATCGTCCCTGGCAGCGGAGGGCCGAGTCCAACAGCCGTGGAGCGGATGCCACCGCGCCGAGCCGGACGGCTGAACTGAGGCAAAAGATCTCGTGACCGGGGGCACCCTCGTCCCGGTCGGCGTCGGCCAAGCGGAGGAGCTCCTCGACGGCGGCCTCCGGGCCGTTGACCCGGTCCCTGGCCAACGCGGCGAGGTACCTCTTCGTCCGCTCTTTCCGCCACGTCGGCCGGCGCAGCTGGGTGGAAGCTTCCTTCAGGTAGCGCAGGGCCTGCTCATGGTCGCCTTGCAAGGCCGAGGCGTAGGCCGCCGCCGTGCAGGCGACATCCAGCATGCCTTCGTTGTCCTGGACCCGCAACTGGCTTATCACCGGAATGAGCGCTTCCAAACCGTCCTGGCCCCGTCCCTGGAGGCACCGGAAGATCGCTTTGGGAAGATCGATCGCTGTGGGCAGTGCCTCGGCCGCTGAGGCCAGGAGGTCATCGCCGGGTTGGACCATCTCCGCCTCCTTGTCCCACCGTCCGGCAAGTACGAAAGCGAACCGCAGCCGCGATGTGGCGCGTCGGGCTGCGGCGACCGAAACAGCGGGATCATGGCAGTCAGCCGCCAGCTGTTCCGCCATGTCCGCCGCCTCGGATTGCCGTCCCGTCAGGGCCCATGCCTCGCACAGCCAGCTTCCGGCAAGGAGGCGGAACTCGGTGCCGTGCGATTCGAAGTCTTGAAGGACCCCTTCCAGTCTTGCCGCCATCTCAGCGTAGGAACCCGAATAGCTGGCTGCCTGCGATTCGGCCAGCACAAGCTCTTCCCGCAGGGTGGCGATGTCCTGCCCTTCGCCGGCCGTGTTCGTTTCGTCTTCGAGCCGCCGACGGACGTGTGCCAGCGTGTCGGAAGCTTGGGCCGTGGTTTCGGGAAGGGCCAGAAGGATCGCCGCCTCGGCCAGCTTGAGCCGGACCCATTCTGCAAGGGTGGCGCCATCCCCGGGTTCATCCAGCTGAAGATTCAGCAGGTCCCTGGCCCCGGCGACATCACCGAGTGTCATCATCGCACGGGCTTCCTCGGCTACTGCCCCGGGCACCGTGGAGTGGCCTGGGATGGACCGGACCAAGCGCAGGGCCAGCCGCGCATCAAGTTGCCGGTTCGCCGTCGCGGCCGCTTCAAGCGCTTCTTCCCTTCCCAGCTTGGCTCCGCAGTCCAATGCCCAGGCGGCCATGGAGAGCAACATCGAGCGTTGGCCCAGGGCCGGATCCATCGACTTAAGGAGCAGGCCCCGGAGTTCGTTGCTGCGGCCGGGGGGAACGTTCGCCCGGACCACGTCACCCACCAGCTGGCTTTGGAGCCGGGCCATCCTGGGCAGCGAATCGTCGACGACGAGGACGCCCCTTTTCTCAAGGGAATCCACATCGTCCGCCGATGCGAGCGCCAGCAGGGATTCCAGGGGCACGGCCTTGGCCAGTGAAAGGACCTCCAGGACTTTGCGCTCACCATCGCCCATCCGCCCAAGCCGCGTGGTGATGAGGTCGGTGATTGCCCTGCCGTGTTGTTCGCTCCGGGATGTCAGGACCCAGACGCCGTCGCTTTTCAGGAGCGAACCCGATTCGGCGAGCTCCGCTGCGAGCATCTTGAGGTAGTGCGGGTTGCCCCCGCTGGCCGTCCACAGGGCATGGGCGCCGGACGGAGAGACCTGTGCTCCCAGCCCGGCCTCGAGCCAGGCGTGCGATTCCTGGAAAGTCAGTGGTTTGAGGTCTATGCGGTGCAAGAACCCATCGCCGCAGAGCCGCGTGATCTCGCCGCCGAGCCGCTGCGGGTCGGTGCAGGTGAGGACAAGCTGCGCTGTGCCGTTCCTCGCGAGCTGGGCCACTGTCATCGCCGCCAACTCATCAAGCTCCGCCGCGTTTTCAATGACCAGGTACACCGGCTTTCCCTCGGAGCGCTCACGGAGCAAATTCGTGAGCGCAGACAACACCAGGACGGGATGGGCCAGGTATCCCGGGTCAAGATCGCTCAAAAGGATATTGAGGGCGCCGTACGGTGATCGCGCCAGCGCTGCGCTTCCGCGGATGACGACGACGAACGAGCGCCCGCGTAGTTCGTTCACGGCGCGGGTAGTCAAGTAGCTCTTGCCGCTCCCCGACGGCCCCGTAACAAGGACGCCACCCTTGGAAGCTGCCAGGGCAAGCGCGATGTCTTCAACAGCGGCTCTAGGTCCAATCGGCGGCCAGGCCGTCGAAATTGACGATTTGCCTTCGGTTCCATCAGGCGAGGACGGGGTAGAAGATCCGTCGAATGCCTTGTACCGGGACCCGGTCCCGGACCGAACGGCATGGACCGTAGATGCACTGCCTGCTGTCAACATGAGCGAGACCCCCAGTGATCGAGTGGTGACACCCCCCAATTAACCAGCTGGCCGTCAGGCCCACACCAGTAGTGAGTACTCGACTTTGATACTGCCGCATACTCGTATGCGGGTGTGAGTACCTTTGCCCCGGGCGGCGGGTACTCGTCGCTGGCCGTGACCCCCGTTCGAATCGAGAGTGCACTACTACTGCCCTGCGGCCATTCCGGGCTTCAGCTTGTACTCGACGCTCCCTGTGCGACGGCGGCGGCCCCGGCAAGTTCGTCCCTGCCGGTGATGCCCAATTTCGAATAGCACCGGTAGAGATGCCCTTCGACGGTCCGGACCGAGATAAGCAGCGTGTCCGCAATCTGCCGGTCGCTGAGGCCCTGGACAGCAAGATTGACAATGTCCCATTCCCTCTTGGTCAGCTTCGGAACCACGGACTCGTGCTGTGTTTCCTCGCTGCCCTGGCCCAGTTCTTCGTTGCAGCGCGCCAGCCCCGCGCGCGCAATGGCACTGAGCTCTTTGGTGCTGCCGCGATCCGGTGCTGCCAGCGCGAGACCATAGGCCTTCGCCGCTAAATGGTAGACGGTGGCCCCCTGCAGTTTCTCTCCCGCGGATAGATACCGGGCAGCGCCCCCGAACTTAAGTGCCCGCCCGTATTCGGCGAGCGCTTGCGCCCATTCGCCCTCCGTTGCAGCCGCGGTTTCACAGAACCGGTCCAGCCTGCTGATGTCCCCCAGGCCAAGCGCAAGCTCCAGGGCATGAAGTTCAAGGTACGTGGCGTTTTCCTTCGCCGCGTTGTCAGCGTTGCGGTGCAATGCCTCCAGGCCGGAGCCGTCGGCGTTGAGGAGTTCCAGTGCGGCGTCGAAAAAACTGTTTGCCTGTGACGCGAGAAGGTGGGTGCTGTGTTGTTCCCAGGCCTTGTAGTCCGCCCGGAACCGTTCGGCTTCAGGCAACGCGGCGCCGGCAGCGGCATAGAAAGCCATGGCAGCACACAGCCCGAAGAGATTCTGCGGATCGCTGTCCCTCAACGCTTCGAGTCCCGCGGTCAGCAACGGCAAGGCGTCGCCGGATTTTCCCTGCCGGATGGCAATGTACCCCGCCACCACGTAGGCCGCCCCGCCGAAGGATGCCATCGAGACACCCGACGATTCGTAGTACCTGTCGAGGAGCTTTTGCGCGTCGGTCCAGTCACCTACGGCCAACGCGCAAATGACGAGGCGGGCGGAGATGAACTCGGGGATGAAGAAGACGTCGTTCTCCTGCGGCTGGGCAAGGGCGGCAGCCTCGAGGACCAACAGCCTTGCCTCACGCCCGCGGCCGAGGGCGCATAGCATTTCTGACTTCAGGGCCAGCGCCAGGGCCCTGAAGAGCGGGCCCAAAGAGCCTTCCACCGTTCCCGACTGAAGAAGCACGCGCTCCAGTTCGGGGCCCATCCCCTCGTAGTCGCCGTCGACTGAGCCGGCAAGGAGCCCGATCATGGTGACGGCGAGCGGCACCGCGGCTTTCGCGTCCGGCGTCCGCTGCCCCTCGAGGCCGGGCTGCTGGCCGCCCCATTCGCGGAGACCTTCGGCTTCTGCCCGGATCAAGGAAGCGGACTGCCCGACGGCGGCACGCGTGACCGCGCGCAGAAGGCTGGCGGTTACTACGTGGGAGGGTCCGGCGTCGCCATCCACTGTTTCCTGGGCCAAGACTGCCGCGGCCTCGTCCCGGCGGCCGAGATTGAAGTATGACCGGGCCAGAACCGCCTGAGCAACCGATTGCCATTGCGGGTCCCGCACCGCGGCCGCCATGCGCAATGCCGTCTCGCTCTGCAGTAGCCTCGCCGAGAGGACCGCCGCCCGGATCAAAAGACGGTCCGGCACGTCCGCCCCGCAGTCAAGTGACCACGTCACCATCCGCAACAAGGAATCCGGGTTGTCCTCCAATACATCCATGCGGGATATCAGCTGCCGATGCAGTTGGAGGCTCTGTGCAGCTGGCACGATGCTTCTGAGCACCTCTCCGTAGACCGGATTGACGAGCCGGAGGGTTGGCAACCCATTGCCTGCCGGTTTGATCAAGTGCTGGTCCACCAGCTCCTGGACGGCCGCTTCTCCGGCCACAACGTTGATCAACGTCTCGTCCACCGGTTCTGCCAATGCAATCAAGCTCAAGGCTTCCCTGCCCGCGGCCGAAATGCGCATCAACTGAAGTTTGACAACGGCCTCCAGCTTCACCGTGTGCACCGGTGTTGTGGCCGTCTTGAGCCAGACCCCGTGTCTCTGGACGAGGGTACCCGAGCTCTCGGCTTCGCGGACGAGGGTCTTCAGAAGAAGGGTGTTGCCCCCGGCCTCGGTCCAGAACCCATGGCTCGTGCTGTTCAGGACGATTCCTCCGAGCAATGCCTCGCACAGTGCGTGGCCTTGCTCAGCAGTCAACGGCTCCAGGTCAAACCACTCGGCAGTTCCCTCGTGCCACAAGCGCAAGAGCGGCCCGGGAACTCCCGGCCGCGGAACGCAGGCGGCCACGATTTTGGCCCATCCGGCCTGGACAAGCTCCGTCAGCATCGCGCACGTGGCCTCGTCCAGGTAGTGCGCGTCATCGACAAGCAGCAAAGCTGGTCCGGTACCCACGCGGATGGCCTCGAGGTGATCCCAGAGTGAGCGAAGCACAGCGACCCGGGAGGATATGTCAGCAAGGGAAAGATGGGAGAGAAAAGGCGCCAGCACCCCGTACGGGACAGCGGTCAGTGACGGACTTCCGTGAATCGGAACGACCGCAAGTTCGCCGGCGAAGACGCTGCCCAGCTGGGCCAGGAGAGATGACGCGCCGAGTCCGGAATCGCCCACGATGAAGACGGCCGAACAGTCATCGGTACGGATGGCGGCTGTAATTCCAGGAAGCAAATGCCCATAATCGAGCCACGGTTCAGGCGGCCTCGTACCGCTTTCTCCGGCATGACCGTGCACCATCGCAGCGTTGTCATGACTGCGCGGTTCCTTCAAGCTCGCTCCTCGATGAGATTCCCATTTTCGTGAAGATTTGGTAGAGGTGGCCTTCGACTGTGCGCACCGAAACTTGCAACTGGTTGGCTACCTCTTTGTTACTCAACCCTTGACTGGCCATCTTTGCAACCTGACGCTCCCTTTCCGTCAGTTCGGGTCCGAAAGTGTGCGGTGTCAAGGGCAATACCGGCACCGTTCCGACTAAGCGGTCCAGCCGTTGCTGGGCCAGCCTGGCAGACCCGGAATCGCCGGCTTCCCGGGCGATGTCCAAGGCCAGGACGGCACAGCGGGACTCCACCGCATCCAATTTCAGTTCCTGGGCGACCGAAGCAGCAAGAAGCAGCGTCTTCGGGTCCTTCTTGCGGGTTCCCTCCGCCACCATCCGGTTCACTGCGGCCATCTTGCCCTGGCGGCGGGATGAGACCTGCTCCAGGAGCAGCAGCTCTTCTTCGGTGCCGTGGACGGTGGCGCCGAAGAGGCTGATTGATGCCGTGGTGATCCGTCCCTTCGCCAAATCCCGGTTGGCCGACTCGATGAGACTTTGCTTCGCCCCGGGATCCTTCAGCCAGCGCCTTGCCATCTTGACGCAGAATTCGGCCATCCAGGCGGGGAACCAGGCCGTTTCCCCTTGTCCCTTTTCCGCCAGTTCGAGAAAAGTCCGGGACTCCTTCACGTCTCCGGCCTGGGCGTACGCAAAAGCGAGCGCGGAGTAGGCCAACGCTGGTCCGTAGTAGTTGCGCCTGATCTCCAACTGCGCCTGGGCCCCCAGCAGGGTGTCGATCGCAACTGAAGCCCGTCCGGCATAGGTGTAGGAAACGCCCAGGGCAAGTTCCGCGGCACCACCAAGGTAGTGGATGTTCTTTGGTTGCTGATCGAGGGTCGCCGTCAGCATCCGGGCAAGTTCTTCCCACTGTCCGCTGCATAGGAGTGCGGCAAACAAGCCTTCGGACAACCAGTTATGCAAGCGCGGCCGCGCCTTTGCGCGTTGAATCTTGTGCCTCAGCTCGCGCGCCAGCTCGATCGCCTCCATTTCCCTGCCTAGGACTGCCCAGGCCATGGTCAGCAGGCTCCCGCAGCTCAGCCTTTGTTGAAGATCAACGCCATCCCGGTACTCCTGCTCCAAGGCTTCGGCAACTTCGGCATACTCGCCCTGATGGACGTGGAGCTCGAAACTTGCGAGCCTGAGCATCCCCCACGCCCGTTCAATTTCCGTGGCATCCGCTCCGACGTCTTGCGACCGGCGGGAAAGTTCCTCCCCGGCCTCGGCGATCAGGCCGGGTATCTGGAGGTGCCCGCCGGGAATCCACAACAGCGCACTGCAGAGCTCCTGGACATAGTCCGCATAGTCATACGCCGGGAGGCGCCGAAGCTGCTCGGGCGTCACATCCTTCAGAGCTGCCACCGCGGCCTCGTGCTCGGCCAGAATGACGTGGGAAACGCAGCGTTGCTGGGCGGCAGCCACCCATTCCTTGTCCTCGCGCCCGATCTGCCGGGCGCATTCCAACGCGAACCAAGGATCGAATTGCCTGTTCGCTGCCGTCGCCGCCGCCAGGGCGACTCCGGGTTCAAGGGTTTCGCGGACGTTCAGCGTCGACGAGGCAAAGCCCAGGAGTGCCTCGGCATCCAGGTCCCAGGTAATGCTGCCGATCACCCCGGCGGCGAGCCGCCGCAGTTCATTCCGCCGCGGCAGGTCCATCCAGCCCCGAATGACCTCACCCATGTACTCGTCGCGCAGCGCCACCCGGCGGGCGCCTGACGGTTCGATGCGGAGGTACCCGGACCACTCCATCTCCGCAACCACGTCAGCTTCCAGGACGTCCAACAACACGGCGAGGGGGGCGGTTCGAATGAGGGCAAGCAGCTCCAGCGCTTCCTGGACCGCAGGGCTCTCCCGGGCCAGGCGAGAGCGGACCAGGTCGGTCAGGACTTCCGCGGAAGAAAGGTGGATTTCGCCCTTCATTGCCCAAACCTGCCCGGCCAGATGCAGGTTTCCTGAGCGGAGCTGTTCAGTGACGATGGCTTGGAGTACCAGGGGATTTCCACCGCTGGACGCGTGTAAAGCGCTTGCAGCCGTAGCGGTCACTCGTTTTCCAAGGACGCCGTTGAGCAATTTGGCAACTTCCGCGCGGGAAAAAACCTGGAGTTGGACCTCCTCCAGGAGGCCGTCTTTCAATAGCCTGACCAGGTCTTCCGGCATGTCTGTGGCTTGGCGGACAGTGACGAGGACTTTTGCTGTCCCACTGATTAACAAGTGCACCAAAAGGGCCGTGCTCATGCTGTCCAAAGCGGGAAGTTCCGACAGGACCAAGAGCACTTCGCGTCCCGCTGCGTCCGAACTTATCAAATGCGAGATGCCGTAGATGATCGCGCCGGGAGAATCTGCGGCGTCGGCGGGCAACCTGGCGACCAAATGGGCCAGCGCCCCAAACGGAGTAGTGACGTCCGTGGAGCCGTGGAGGTGCAGTACGTGGGTCCTTGGGGTGAGCCGGGCCTCTACAGAACGGGCAAAAGTCGCCTTGCCGACGCCCGGAGCGCCAACCACCACCACTCCGTACAACGACGGGTCGCCGAGCGCTTCGATCACCGTGTTCTGGAGATCCTGCCGGACCAGCGACGACCATTTTCGACGTTCTGCAGCGCCCAGGGCTTGCCGCTCCGTCGCGTGCCGCTCTGTTTCAGATTCCGGTGTTGCTCGCAATTTAGATCACGCTACCTTCGCAGCTCTGGCGGACGTGACGTTCAGCGGGTCGTTTGCTTTTGTATTTCCTCTTCACCCCCAGCAGTGATTTGCAAAGTATCATAGCGATCGGCGCGAATCAATTAGTCAGCGGACGAACGATCAGGGTACTTGTTAACCACTGAATTGAGTGCGCAGGCTAGGCTTTGACGGGGTGGAACTTCTGCTGGGCGGCAAGCAAACCTTCGGTCATCAATACCTCCACCGCATCCGCCGCTTCATCCAGGAGGAATGGAAGCTCTTTCTTCTCGGAGGCCCCGAAATCCCTGAGGACATAATCCGCGGTGTCCATCCTCCCGGGCGGCCTGCCGACCCCCACGCGAACCCGCAAGTAGTCCTTTGTAGCCAAAGCCTTCGAAATATCGCGCAAGCCGTTGTGCCCGCCTTCCCCGCCGCCGATCTTCAATTTAACGGTGTTGAAGGGAATATCAATTTCGTCGTGGACGGCAATCACGTGATCCGGAGCGATGTCGAAGAACCTGGCGAGGCCCGAAACCGGCCCCCCGGAAACATTCATGTAGCTCATCGGTTTCGCCAGGACCACGCGGGGCCCCCCGATCCCGAGCCTGCCCTCGACCACCTGGGCCCTCGCCTTGTGCGCCTTGAAGCTTCCGCCCATACGCGAGGCAAGCTCGTCCAGGACCATTTGGCCGACGTTGTGGCGGTTGTGGCTGTATTCTGCGCCGGGATTGCCAAGGCCTACGATCAGCCAGGTGTCTGTCATGGAGTCATCCTAGGGAATCAAGAGGGTGGAATGAAAAAGAAGTGGCCGGGCCCCTCAGGGACCCGGCCACTCGCAAAGGCAAATGCCTCGATTAGTCGGAACGACTACTAACCGAACGACTACTAACCGAACGACTA
>FTCF01000098.1_pt1 | contig 32695 bp, 31 predicted proteins | sample 1639631 | NCBI WGS metagenome assembly FTCF01 (sample SAMEA3914864, study PRJEB12502) | metagenome | biome: forest; material: soil | place: USA | collected 2012-03-12 | depth 0.3 m
GGCTCGCTGTCCTTCCGCCGGTCCTGTGCACACGGCGTTTGTGGCTCCGACGCCATGCGCATCAACGGCCGTAACCGCCTCGCGTGCAAGACCCTGCTGAAGGACCTGGACACCTCCAAGCCCATCACCGTTGAACCGATCAAGGGCCTCCCGGTGGAGAAGGACCTGATCGTGGACATGGAGCCGTTCTTCCAGTCCTTCCGCGAGGTCATGCCGTTCCTGATCAACAAAGGCCACGAGCCCACCAAGGAACGCCTGCAGTCGGTCGAGGACCGTGAACGGTTCGATGACACCACCAAGTGCATCCTGTGCGCAGCCTGCACGTCCTCCTGCCCCGTGTTCTGGACGGACGGTCAGTACTTCGGCCCGGCCGCCATCGTGAACGCGCACCGCTTCATCTTCGATTCCCGCGACGATGCCGGTGACATGCGTTTGGAGATCCTCAACGACAAGGAAGGCGTGTGGCGCTGCCGCACCACCTTCAACTGCTCGGAGGCTTGCCCGCGCGGCATCCAGGTGACCCAGGCCATCGCCGAGGTCAAGCAAGCCATCCTGGCACGCAAGATCTAGTCCGAAATTTAGAATACGACGACGACGGCGTCCCCTTGGTGGGGTCCGCCGTCGTCGTTGTTTAAGACTCGCTCGCACAACGAAAGGCGGACAGGGTGTCCAAATCCATGAAGATCAGATTCGAAGGCAGCACCGGAGATCTCCTGGCAGGGATCGTGGACGTTCCTGAGGGCCCGGTCCGGGGCTGGGGCGTGTTCTCCCATGGTTTGACCCTTGGCAAGGACAGCCCGTCGGCCTCGCGCATCTGCAAGGGCCTGGCGGATCTCGGAGTCGGCATGCTTCGCTTCGACAACCTTGGACTGGGCGACTCCGCCGGCGAATGGTCAGCCGGATCGTTCAGCGTGAAAGTGGCGGACACCATCCGCGCCGCCGGGTTCATGCGAGCCGAAGGCAAGGAAATCTCCCTGCTGGTGGGCCACTCCTTCGGCGGAGCGGCTGTACTGGCGGCCGCCCTCAGCCTTCCCGAGGTGCGTGCCGTTGCGACGGTGGGCGCCCCGTTCGAGCCCAAGCACGTGGAGCACATGTTCGACGCCGAAGTGAGCACGATTCTCAGCGAAGGCAGCGCTGAGGTCAACCTAGGCGGCAGGCGCATGGAGGTTCGCCGGCACTTTGTGGAAGACGTGGAGAAGGCCGACCTCAGGGACTGCATCCGTACCCTGCACAGGCCCCTCATGGTTCTGCACTCCCCCACAGACAACACCGTGGGCATCGACAACGCCAGCGAGATCTTCCAAACGGCGCGGCACCCGCGGAGCTTCATCTCGCTCGAAGGCAGTGACCACCTGTTGACGGGCAAAGGACAAGCCGCCCGGGTCGCGGGGATCATCTCGGCCTGGGCCGGGCAGTACCTCGGCGACTAGCGCGAGACCCAGCCCAACTGACTCGCAGTTGTTGTCGTTATGAAGCTCCAAAACGACAACAACTGCCAGTCAGTTGGGGCGCTGGCTGACTTCAGGAGTCCCTTGCGTGGAACGTGCGTGGCGAAGGGTGCCGTGATCCCAGGGCCGGCTTGGGGTGCTCGTGCGCGCCCGTGTCCGCTTCCCTGACGGCCGCCCACGCGGCGGAGACCAAGTAGACCTGGCTGACCAGGTTGAACCAGATGAGAAGCCCGATGATGATGGCAAATGAGGCCAGGATGGGGTTCCGTCCGGCATTCGCCAGCAACTCCGTGCTGAAGATCTGGAGGATGGTGGTCCCGATGCCGGCCAGCACCGTCCCTTCCAGGAACGATTGGCGGCGAAGTTTCAGGCGGCCTGCGAAGCGGAACATGATGACCGCCGTCGCCCAGTTGAGGACCAGTGGAACGGCCGTGCGGACGAGCCAGGTGACGGGGCCGGCAACGGCGTCGGCCAAGCCGAGGCGTTCGATGATCCATCCGGCCGCTGTCCCGAACACGAGCGAAACACCGGCGCTCACCACCAAGGCTGCACCGAGCAGCAGGAGGGTACCGGCGTCGCGCGCCTTCATCAGCAGCGGATTCTCTTGCACGGGCTCCAGCCCGCAGACTCCGCGAAGACCCTCCCGGATCCCCGCGATCCAGCCGAGCGCGGTAAATACCGTGACGACGGCGGCTATGGCAGCTGTCCAGCCGAGGCCCGTAGGATTCAGGAGATCATGCGGATCCACCAGGCCGTTGCCTCCGTTGGTTTTCAGCAGTCCCGGGGCCGCGGTGGCGACGCTCGAGACGATTGAATCAACCAGTTGGGGCTGCCCGTTGAGGACCAAGCCGGTCACGGCGAATCCCGTGGCCAGCAGGCCCGTGATGGAGAAGAACATGGTGAAGCCTATGCCGGCGCTCAACAGCGGACCATGGCGCAGGTTGTAGAGGTTGAAGGCGCGCATCGGCCGGAAGTTACTCAGCCGGGCGAGGGCGAGGTTGATGAACGCCGGTATTGTGGCGCTTCTGTTGCCTGAGCGCCGGGCTTTACCCCATTCGACCTGTCGGTGAATGAGCTGCAGCTTCAGCTGCGCCCCTTCAGTCGGCAGTGGTGGCGTTTCCGCCTGCTGCCGGTCGTTGTGCTGTGCTTTTCCGTGATTGGTCTGCGTCGCCGCCAAAGTCGAGCTCTTCCCGTAGCTGCCAAATGCCGTTGTCGTCGTGCTCGTAAAGTCCCATGCTAACCACCGGGAAGGTGGCGGTGTAGTTCTTGAGCACCGTTTCGGCCTCGTCCAGGCTTTCGGGAGCGACGTCGTGGGCTACCGTCACGTGCGGGTGGTAGGGGAAAGGAAGATCGCGTTCCAGGGGGCCGGTCTGGAGTTGTTCGTGCAGTCCCACGCACTCCTCGAAACCGTCTTCGACCTTCAGGAACACCACCGGGGATACCGGCCTGAAGGAACCCGTGCCGGAAATCGTGATCTTGAACGGTGCCTGGCGACGGGCGACGTCGCGAACATGCTCGAGAGTGGCTTCCCAGTCCTCGGCAGGCGTGGTGGTCACGAGGGTGATGTGGGCCGGGATCACGTCCGCCATGGGATCACCGAAGGAGGCGCGCCATTGCTTCAATTCCTGGGCGACTTCCCGGGGGAAACCCAGGATGACCCCCACGCACAGGTTGTCCCCGCACGCGCTGGCAGACTCGTGTGCGCGGGCGTCCAGGCGGGCATCAGAGGCCTGGCCGGCTCCCTTTGAAAGGGAGCCGGCCTGCACGCTGAGCTTGGCAGCTGCGCACATGGCTTTAGCGGATTCCTTGTGCTCCGCCGTACGGCAGGAAGCCCACCTTGGCGTAGACGTCGGCGAGCGTGGCCGCGGCTATCTCCCGGGCTTTGTCCGCCCCGTGGGCGAGGAGCCGGTCGAGCTCGGCCGGATCGGCCAGAAGCTCGTTGGCGCGGTCCCGGATCGGCCCGAGGTGGGTTGCAACGAGTTCGGCGAGGTCGACCTTCAGGTGGCCGTACATCTTGCCTTCGTAGTCCGCTACGATCTTCTCCACCGGTTGGCCGCTGATGGACGAGTAGATGCTCAGCAGGTTGGACACCCCTGGCTTGGTTTCGCGGTCGAAGCGGATTTCCGTCTCGGTGTCCGTGACTGCCGACTTGATGCGTTTGGCTGTGATCTTCGGGTCGTCGAGCAGGTTGATCAGACCGGCCGGCGACTCCGCGGACTTGGACATCTTGGCCGTGGGGTTCTGGAGATCGTAGATCTTGGCCGTTTCCTTCTGGATGAAGGCCTGCGGCACCTGGAACGTCTCCCCGTAGCGGCTGTTGAAACGCTGGGCAAGGTCGCGGCTGAGTTCAATGTGCTGCCGCTGGTCTTCGCCTACGGGTACCCCGTGTGGCTGGTACAGCAGGATGTCCGCTGCCTGCAGGATCGGGTACGTGAAGAGCCCGACGCTCGCGTGGTCCGAACCGTGTTGCAGCGACTTGTCCTTGAACTGGATCATGCGCGAGGCTTCGCCGAAGCCTGTGATGCAGCCAAGGACCCACGCCAGCTGGGCGTGCTCAGGAACCTGGGACTGGACGAACAGCGTGCACTTGTCCACGTCTACGCCGCCGGCGATGTACTGCGCAGCGGTGACGCGGGTCCGGCGGGCCAGCTCGGCGGGATCCTGCGGCACCGTAATGGCATGCAGGTCCGGGATGAAGAAGATGGCGTCATATTCGTCCTGCATGCGGACCCAGTTGACCAAGGCACCCAGGTAGTTGCCCAGGTGGAGGGAGTCAGCGGAGGGCTGCATGCCGGAGAGCACGCGGTGCTTTGCTCCGGCGGCCAGTTTGGTGGATGTTGCCTTGGCTGCAGCTGCAGCGGGTTCAGTCGTGGTGGAACTGGTCATGAGGAAAACTTTCGAGAGCCTAGAGCTGGTAGTCGACTACCAGCGGTGCGTGGTCGGAGAAACGGGTGTCCCACGACGGCGCCCGGTCGACGACGGCCGAAAGTGCGGCTGCCGCGAGTCCAGGAGTGGCCATGTGGTAGTCGATGCGCCAGCCTGTGTCAGTGTCAAAGGCCTTACCGCGCTGGGACCACCAGGTGTAGGGGCCATCGACATTTCCTGCCAGGCCCCTGTGGACATCCCTCCATCCGATCTCGTCGCCGAAGAAGCGGTCAAAGTACGCTCGCTCCTCAGGAAGGAAACCGGCACGCTTGGTGTTGCCCTTCCAATTCTTGATGTCGAGCTCGGTGTGGCCCACGTTGAGGTCGCCGACAACCAGTGCATGCTCGCTGTGCTTGGCAAGTTCCGGAAGCCTCGTGGTCATGACATCCAGGAAGCGGTACTTGTCCACCTGCTTGGGCGTGTCCGCTTCGCCGGAGTGCACATAAGCGCTGACGACCGTCAGGGTGGTGTCCTTGCCGCCGCCGTCCCGAACGACGTAGTCGGCCTCGACCCAGCGTCCAGTGGTGGCGAAGTAGTCGTCGCCGATGCCCACGCGGGTGGCAACCGGTTCCTGCCGGGAGGCAATCGCAACGCCGGCGCGGCCCTTTGCCTCGGCTTCGGCGTGCAGGATGTACCAGCCTTCGCCGATGAGCTGTTGAACCACCTCATCGGGCGCGCGGACTTCCTGCAGACACAGGATGTCGACGTCGCGCGGTTCCAGCCACTCCGCCATGCCCTTCTTGTAGGCGGCGCGAATGCCGTTGACGTTGACCGTTGCGATGCGAAGGAAGTCCTTCTTCAATGCCGAGCTCACCCCGCCTACTCTAGTCGATGATGGTGCCCGAGACGGGCTCGTCACCGCCGCCGGAGGACTTGATCATGTCCCGGGCATTGCTCGACGTGATGGCGATGGTCTCCAAGGCGCGGTCTATGGTGTCTTGATCGGCGGCGTCGCCCTTGGCGCGCTCGTTCTCCACCACGCGTACTTGCACCTGGACGATCTTGAAGGAGTGGTCCAGCTTGAGGTCCCGGATTTCATCCGCTTCGTTCCGTTCCGAGACCACCCGGGTGCCACCGTGATCGGCGCTCGACGACGACGGCGCGCGGCCGGTTGCCGCGTTGAACGCGTTCTGGGCTTCGGTGAATTTTTCACCGGCCCGCCTGGCGGCCTTCTGGATGCTGAAGACCACAAAGGCGGCGAGCGCGAGCCAGCCGAAGGAGACAACGGCGACGATCCAGCCGACGACGTCGTTGTGGTTGGCAGCGAAGATCACGGCCACCAGGAAGGCGATGAGCACCACCGTCATGCCCAGTCCACCGATGCGGAAGCCTTTGAAAGGGCTCCTGGCGGAAGCGGACGAGGGAACAGATGACGGGGAGTCGCCGAGGGATCGCATGCACCCATTGTCGCAAACTCCGCACGGCGAACCGCCCGCTTCCACCCCCGGCGAACAGCCTGTACAGCTATTTCAGGAAGAGCTTGCGCAACCTTCCGGTGGTGAGCGTGATCCCGAGGGCGATCATCACGAGGTAGTAGGCGATATGGACTGCCGTGGCCGGGCTGAAGGAACCAATGCTGATCTGCCGCAGGAGTTCAACGCCGTGCCACAGCGGCATCGCTTGGATGAGCCACTGGATGTATTGCGGATAGACGCTGAGCGGGTAGAAGGTGGCGCTGAAAAGGAACATCGGCAGCATGAAGAAGTTGATCCAGTCCATCTGTTGGAAGGTCTTCATGAAGCTGGTGATGCCCATGCCGAAACTCGCAAAGCCGAAAGCGATCAGTACCGAGGCCGGGATGACGAGGATGGCCCATGGCGTGGTGATGAGACCCATGACGGCCATGACGGCCGTGAACCCCGTGGCGTACAGGAGTCCGCGCAGCAGTGCCAGGAAGATCTCGCCGATGGCTACGTCCAATGGTCCAAGGGAGGTATAGAGCATTCCCTGGTACAGCTTGGCGAAGTTCATCTTGAAGAAGACGTTCCAGGTGGAGTCGTAGACGGCGCCGTTCATGGCGGATACGGCCAGGAGCGCGGGCGCGATGTAAGCCGCGTAACTGATTTCCTGGCCGCCCGGTCCCGCCACGGTACCCACTATGGGCCCTAGTCCGACGCCCATGGAGATGAGGTACAGCACCGGCTCGAAGAATCCGGACACAAGGATCAACCACGTGCTGCTTTTCGCTGCCATGAGGCCCCGGGACACAACCGCAAGCGCGTTGCGGGAGTACAGCGGTCCGAAGGTACGTTCACGGGCGGCGTCAGTGGCGCTATGGCCCCCGGTCAGAACGCTCATGCCCCCATCCTCCTGACAAACTGGCGCCGCGTCAGCGTCCACCCCGCAGCGGCGGCGCCCACAAGGAACACGACGTGGGTCAGGGTCAACAAGGGATTCTCCTCGAGTCCGTAGGTGAAGACCCGGCCCAGCTGCGTTCCGTGCCACACCGGGGAGATCCAACCGATCCAGCGCACTCCAAGGGGCAGCGAATCCAGCGGGAAGAAGGTGCCCGAGAACAGGAACAGCGGCACCACGATGAATCGCTGCACCAACGCAAACTGGCCGGAGTCTTTGGTGATGGTCGAGGCATATGCCATGAGCGGCAGCCCGAAGGACAAACCCGCCACCGTGGCAACTATCGCCGACACCCAGCCCCACGGACTCGGCGAGGCGCCGAACATGGCCACGATGGCGAAGTACACCACTGATTGCACGAGGAACTTCAAGGCACTCGCCATGATGTGGCCCGCGGCGATCTGCTGCGGTACCAGCGGTGAGGCGTGCGGGCCGTAGAACACACGGCGCCATTTGAAGCCGTCCATGATCGGGTAGGAAAAGTCCCCCGACGCCGTCATGACCGCGGATGAGACCAATAGTGCCGGCGCGATGAAGGTCAAGTAGTTCACGCCACCGAACACCGCCGCGCTGTTCGCATCCACGAGGCTAGCCAGCCCGATTCCCATGGCGAACAGGTAGGCCACGGGCTGCCCCACGCTGTACAGGAACACGGACCAGCCGTAGCCGCGCATCACCCGCAGGACCTGCTCGGCGTAGAAGAAGGATCCCCAGCGCTTCGCCCGGCTGGCTGAAACGGCCGGCGAGTGGGCGCTAATCAACGAGGCTCCGTCCGGTCAGCCGGAGGAAGACGTCCTCCAGCGAAGAACGCCGCACCAGCGAGGTGAGGGGACGGAGCCGGCGTGCGGAGACTTGCTCCAGGGCCGATTCGCCGTCGTTCGCGTAGATGAGCACCCGGTCCGGAAGCGTCTCGACGCGTTCGCCGATGCCCGCGAGTTCGACGCCGATGGTGGCGTTGCGTTCCGAACCGAAGCGGAGTTCCAGCACCTCGCGCGTGGAATATTCGCGGATCAGGCTCGCCGGCGAGCCTTCGGCCATGATCCTGCCTTTGTCCACCACTATCAACCGGTCGCAAAGCTGTTCAGCCTCGTCCATGTAGTGCGTGGTGAGGATCAGGGTGACACCTTGTTCCTTGAGCCGGAACAGCCTGTCCCAAAGGATGTGCCGGGCCTGCGGGTCCAGTCCGGTAGTGGGTTCGTCCAGGAGCAGGATCTTGGGCTCGTTGATGAGCGAGCGGGCAATCGTGAGGCGCCGTTTCATGCCGCCCGAGAGGGCATCGACCCTGGACTTGGCTTTGTCCGTCAGTTGGGCGAACTCGAGCAGCTCGTCGGCCTTGGGTCGCAAGTAGCTCAACGGCAAGCCGAAGTAGCGGCCATAGACAATCAGGTTTTCGCGGACCTTCAGTTCCTCGTCCAGGTTGTCCTGCTGCGGAACCACCCCGAGGTGCGCACGGACTTCCGGCCCATGGGTTTCCGGGTCCAGGCCCATGATGCTGAGCTTCCCGGACGTGCGCTGGGAGACTCCGCCGATCATCTTCATGGTGGTCGATTTGCCGGCGCCGTTCGGGCCAAGCAGGCCGAAGGACTCCCCTGCCGGGACCTCGAACGAGATACCGTCGACGGCCGTGAGCTCGCCGTAGCTCTTGGTGAGGTTTTCGGCTGTGATGACTGCGGGTGGGTTCATCTCGAAGCTGGCTGACGTGGAGAAAGAGCGGGTGGCTTCATTGTGCACCCCAGCAGACTAGTAGAGCCAAGGAATACGTGAAAGAGGTATTCCGCAATTTTCTGGAGTAACGTGCAGGACCCCGAGCGACATTCTGCTGGATCACTCCAAACCTCAGGCCCTGGAACCTCGTGATTCCAAGGCCTGATAGTTTATCCAGACGAGTGATCCAGCAGAATCCGCCGCTTCCCTACTTCGTCGGATGGGTCCGCAGCACTTCCAAGCGCTGGCGGTACTCGGTTTCGTCGATTTCACCCCGCGCGTAGCGCTCCCTCAGCACGCTTTCGGCGCCCTGGGTTGCTGCCCAGTAGTGGTTCCGGCGCCACATCCGGCGGCCGAAGAAGATGAAGAATCCGATGACCAGGAACCAAAACAGCGGGATCAGGAGGAAAAACGGCCAGAAGACGAATCCGTCCCCCGGTCCATGGACGACGTCGGCGGGAAGCTGCGCGGCCGCGGCGCCGATGGTGGTGCTCAGTGATGTCAACATGTCCAGTCCAAACTCTCAACAGGCCGTATCTCGGCTCTGGTTCCAGTCTGGTTTTTGGCCCATCGAAACGCGTCAGCCGCCGGGAGTCACTTGCGCCCTGCCGCCTACTCCCCCGGGAGACTGCTGGCCAGGGCTAGCTGCTCCAGCCGGGCCGGACCAATCCGGATTCGTACGCCAGCACCACCAATTGCGCGCGGTCCCGGACCAGCAGTTTGGTCATGATCCGTGAAACGTGCGTCTTCGCCGTCAGCGGGGTGATGAAGAGCCGCTCAGCGATCTCAGCGTTGTTCAGGCCCTCGCCTACCAGCGCCAGGACTTCCCGTTCGCGATCGGTGATTTGGTCCAGGGGCACTGTCTTCGACGCCGCCTTGCTGTGCAGGGCGAGTTGGGCCATGATGCGGCGGGTCACGGACGGCGAAAGGAGCGCGTCGCCGTCGTGAACTACCCGCACGGCGCGGATCAGTTCCTCCGGCTCGGTGTCCTTGACGAGGAAGCCCGCGGCACCCGCGCGCACGGCCTCGGCGATGTATTCGTCCAGCTCGAACGTCGTGAGGATGATGATCCGGGTATGTGCGAGGCGGGGGTTGGCCAGGATTTGCCGGGTTGCGGCCAGCCCGTCGCCGTCGGGCATGCGGATGTCCATGAGAACGACGTCGGGCGCCTCGCGCTCGGCCAACCTGACGGCATCCCGGCCGGTACCGGCTTCCGCTACCACTTCCATGTCCGGTTCAGCATCCAGGAGGGCACGGAATCCCGCGCGGATCAGGTTCTGGTCATCGGCGAGCAGCAAGCGGATCATCGCTGGTGTCCTTCTTGCCAGGCGTTCAGCGGGAGGTTCGCTTCCACGCGCAGCCCCGGCTCCAGCGGCGTCAGGCCAAGCGTGCCGCCGAGGGCCTCGACGCGCTCCCGCATGCCCCTCAGCCCGTTTCCGGCGGGCGCTCCCCGGAGGCCTCCGCCGTCGTCGTCGATCCTCACCCGCAGCGAGTTCCCGGCCAATTCCAGAAATACGACGGCGGACGCCGCGCCTGAGTGCCTGCGGACGTTGCTCAGCGCTTCCTGGACGATCCGGTAGGCGGCTTCCTGCTGAGTTGGGCCTGCCCTGTCGGCCTCTACCGAGTTTTCGAACCGCATCTGCAAGCCGCCGCGCCTCGCGTCGTCCACGAGTTCCGGGATCCGCCCCAGACTTGGCGGCGCCGCGGGACTCAGCGGGGCGTCGTCGCGCAGCACCCCGAGGAGCTGACGGACTTCGGCCAGGGATTCCTTGCTTGCGGCCTTGATGGCTTCCAGTGCCGGGCGGAGCTTCTCGGGATCGTTCGTTCCCAGATGGAGCGCCACGGAAGCCTGGACGTTGATCATCGAGAGGGAGTGGGCCACCACATCGTGGATGTCCCGGGCGAGCGTGAGACGGTACTCGTCCCGTTCGGCCTGTTTCGCGGCCTCCCGCCGTCGCCGGTATTCGGCCATCCGCTCGCTCCGCCGTCGGAAGCCTTCACCGATCAGGACAAGGATGGCCGCCCAGGCAACACCGGCAGAGGCCCGGACAAGCCCCGTCTCATCCCCGGCGAGGACAGCCAACAGAACGAGGGCGCCTGCGCAAATCCCGGCCCCGAGCCAGGCCTGCCAGCGCAGACCCGCGGCAGCGGTCAGGATGATCGAGAGAGCCAGGGACAGCACAATCGGACCCCAGGCGTAACCGAGGAGTAAATAGATGGACGTGGCCACGAAGGTGACCGGCAGCATGACGGCGGGCCTGCTGGTCCGGAAGGCCAAGGCCGTGGGACCGGCCAAGAGCAGCATGAACGCGAGCGGGTCCAAGGGGCGCAGGGCGGCCTGATGGCTCGCCGAAAAGACGGTCCCCAAGACCTGGATCAGGGCCACCGCGATCACGATGAAACTCGTGGGAGGACCCTGGAAACGCCGCTGCATGCTCCGAGCCTAGCCGCGGAGCGCGCCGGCGTCGTCGGGTTAACGGTGTAGGGCGCCTACTCCCGCAGGAGTAGGCGCCCTACACAGCGCTGGGGAGCAACATCAGGCGACGCCGGAGACGCTTCCCGCTGCCACTTGGCGTTCCGCGGCTTCGACCACGTTGGTCATGAGCAGCGCCACGGTCATCGGACCCACGCCGCCGGGGTTCGGCGAAATCCAGCCGGCTACATCGGCAACGGCGGGATCGATGTCGCCGTGGACCTTGCTCTTGCCCGTCTCGGGGTCGGTTTCACGGGTGACACCGACGTCGAGCACGGCCGCGCCCGGCTTCACGTCCGCAGGCTTGACGATGTGCTTGGCACCCGCCGCGCCCACAATCACGTCCGCCAGCCGCAGCAGCTCCGAGAGGTTCTTGGTGCCGGTGTGCGTCAGCGTGACGGTGGCGTTCACGGCCCGCCGGGTGAGCAGCAGGCCGATCGAGCGGCCGATCGTGACGCCGCGGCCGACCACCACGACGTGCTTGCCGGCGAGGCTGTAGCCGTTGCGCTCCAGGAGCTCGATGACGCCGCGGGGTGTGCACGGCAGCGGCGAGGTGATCTCTCCGTTGACGTTGAGCACCAGCCGGCCCAGGTTGGTCGGGTGCAGGCCGTCGGCATCCTTGGCGGGGTCGATCCGTTCGAGGATGGCGTCGGTGTCCAGGTGCTTGGGCAGCGGCAGCTGCACGATGTAGCCGTGGCAGGCGGGGTCCGCATTGAGTTCGTCGATGAGGGCCTCAACCTGGGCCTGGGTGGCATCCGCCGGAAGCTCACGCTGGATCGAGTTCATCCCGATCTCCACAGATTGCTTGTGCTTCATGGACACGTAAAGCTGCGAGGCAGGGTCCGCACCTACGAGCACAGTGGCTATGCCCGGAGTTACGCCGCGGGCCCTCAGGGCAGCGACACGTTCAGTGAGCTCGGATTTGATGGCGGCGGCGGCGGCCTTGCCGTCAAGGATCTTCGCGGTCTGCGCCATGGACGGGTTCACCACTGCTCGTGCTGCGGGTACAGCGGGAAGTCGGCGGCGAGCTTGTCGACGCGGGCCTGCAAGGCTTCGACGTCGGTAGCCGAGCCGGACTTGAGCGCCGAAGCGATGATCTCGGCAACCTCGGTGAACTCCGTCGCACCGAAGCCGCGGGTAGCCAGGGCCGGGGTACCGATGCGCAGGCCGGAGGTGACCATCGGCGGGCGGGGGTCGAACGGAACGGCGTTGCGGTTGACGGTGATGCCCACCGAGTGCAGGAGGTCCTCGGCCTGCTGGCCGTCCAGCTGCGAGTTGCGCAGGTCCACGAGGACCAAGTGGACGTCGGTGCCGCCTGTCAGCACGGAAACGCCGGCTTCAGCGACGTCGGCCTGGTTGAGGCGATCGGCGATGATCTTGGCGCCTTCGAGGACGCGCTCCTGGCGCTCCTTGAATTCCTCGCCGGCAGCGATCTTGAAAGCAACGGCCTTGGCGGCGATGACATGCATGAGCGGGCCGCCCTGCTGGCCCGGGAACACGTTGGAGTTGAGCTTCTTCGCCCATTCCTGCTTGGCGAGGATCACACCGGAACGGGGACCGGCCAGCGTCTTGTGCACCGTGGAGGTGACGACGTCGGAGTGCGGCACCGGGCTCGGGTGCAGGCCTGCTGCGACGAGGCCGGCGAAGTGGGCCATATCCGTCCAGAGGAGCGCGCCGACCTCGTCGGCGATGGAACGGAAGGCTGCAAAGTCGAGGTGGCGCGGGTAGGCGGACCAGCCGGCGATGATGACCTGCGGCTTCTCGGCAATGGCCTGTTCGCGGAGCTTGTCCATGTCCACGCGGAAGTTGTCTTCTTCAACCTGGTAGGCAGCTACGTTGTAGAGCTTGCCGGAGAAGTTGAGCTTCATGCCGTGGGTCAGGTGGCCACCGTGGGCCAGGGAAAGGCCGAGGATCTTGTCACCAGGAGTGATCATGGCGGACAGGGCTGCGGCGTTGGCCTGGGCACCCGAGTGCGGCTGTACGTTGGCGTACTCAGCGCCGAAGAGCGCCTTCACACGGTCGATGGCCAGTTGTTCGGCGATGTCCACGTATTCGCAGCCACCGTAGTAGCGGCGGCCCGGGTAGCCTTCGGCGTACTTGTTGGTCAGGACTGAGCCCTGGGCCTCCATGACGGCGCGGGGCGCAAAGTTCTCGGAAGCGATCATTTCCAGGGTGCCGCGCTGGCGGCCGAGTTCCTGTTCCAGTACCGCGGCGATCTCGGGGTCGAGCTCGGAAAGCGGCTGGTTGCTGATGGTCGCGGAGGTGATGGTGGTGGTGGTCACGAAGATCTCCTGGATAGGCAACGGGTATTTCTACAGGTCAGGCTACCGGCTGGGTTTTTTCCATGCCTTTGATTACGGGGCATGGCACAGCGACAGTAAAACGTGACCCTCGGCCCAGGCGTACGATCCGTGGTCTTCATCAATGCCGCTCCCTGGTGGTACACCACCCAACGCCAGTCGCGACGACTTAAACAGTACAACAGGTGCGCAACGGTAGGCTTGATCGTGTGACTGACTCCACCCTGCCTACGTCTTTTGTTGTAACCCTGTCCTGCCCGGACCGGCCCGGAATTGTGCACGCCGTTGCAGGCGCTTTGTTGGAGGCCGGCTGCAACATCGCCGATTCCCAGCAATACGGCAGCCCCAGCACGGGAAACTTCTTCATGCGGGTGGAAGCCACGACGTCCTCGACCCAGGCTGAACTGAGTTCCGCGCTGGCCCCGGTGGCCGAAGCATTCGATATGAAGTGGCAGATCAACCCCGTGGGCCAGAAGGTCCGTACCCTGATCCTGGGATCCAAGGACGCACACTGCCTCAACGATCTGCTCTTCCAGCAACGCACTGGCACCCTCCCCATCGAGGTGCCGGCCATCGTGTCCAACCACCGGGACCTCGAAGGCCTGGCGGAGTTCTACGGGATCCCGTTCCACCACATCCCGGTCACTCCGGACACCAAACCCCAGGCCGAGGCGAAGCTGCTCGAACTCATCCACGAGCATGGCATCGAGCTGACGGTCCTGGCGCGCTACATGCAGGTCCTCTCCAACGAGCTCTGCGCCGAGCTCAACGGCAAGGCCATCAACATCCACCACTCCTTCCTGCCGTCCTTCAAGGGCGCCAAGCCCTACCACCAGGCGCATGCCCGGGGCGTGAAGATCATCGGGGCCACCGCCCACTACGTCACGGCGGACCTCGACGAGGGCCCGATCATCGAGCAGGAAGTCATCCGGGTGGACCACGCCCGCACCGCCGAGCAATTCGTGCAGATGGGCCGCGACGTCGAGGGCCGCACACTGGCACAGGCTGTGCAATGGCACGCCGAGCACCGCGTCTTGCTCGACGGCACCCGCACGGTGGTGTTCAACTAGCGCCCGCCGCCCTCCCAACTAGTCCCCACCGCCACCCTCGCCTCGCAAGCTCGGCCAGGGAACCCCGGCGGCGTGGGCCCTCGCATTTGTTGTCGTTTTGACGCCTCATAACGACACCTACTGCGAGTCAGTTGGGTGTTCTACGCTGGGTCCATGCAGGGCTTCCCGGACGCCGACCACGAAGCGGACCTCGCCGCGTTCTACGACCGGCAGGCCCCTCTCCTGCACACCCGCGCCATGACCCCGCATCGGACGGAATGCCGCGATTGGTTCATTCGACTGCTCAAGGACGAACACCGGCACTCGCTGTTCGAGCTGGGCTGCGGCACCGGCGTCGAAGGTTTGGAATTCGTGCGGGCGGGACTGCATTACACGGGCGTCGACCTTTCCGAGGAGAGCATCCACGTCGCCCGAGCCAAAGGGCTCGACGCCAGCGTGGCCAGCGGCCGGTCCTTGCCGTTCGCCGACGCCACGTTCCCCGCGGTGTGGACCATGAGCACCCTCCTGCACGTTCCCAACAGCAGAATCCACGACGTCGTCCGTGAACTCGTGCGGGTCAGCGCGGCTGGTGCGCCGATCGCCGTCGGGCTCTGGTCCGGTGACGATGAAGAAGTCCTCAACCCCGAGGACCAGGACGAGCCGCGGCGGTTCTTCAGCCGCCGCAGCGATGCCGCCGTGCAGAGGATCTTCGGCGCGCACGGCACGGTGGAACACTTTGAAACCTGGCCCGAGGGAACGGGCCTCGAGTCCGGACCTGGGGCGGGCAATTGGACCCAGCACTACCAGTTCCTGGTCCTCCGGACGCCTTCCGGCCCAACTGACTCGCAGTAGTTGTCGTTATAGGGCGTCATAACGACAACAAATGCGACTTAGTTGGGATGGGTGGACCGGACACCGTCATCTAGGCTTGCCCCATGGCTCCCATTTACACCTTTGCCGGGGATACTCCGGCCATCCATGACACCGCCTTCGTGGCACCCACCGCTTCGATCATCGGCAAGGCCACCCTCGGCGCGGACTCCAGCGCCTTCTATGGTGTGTCAGTCCGCGCCGACACCGCCGCCATCAGCGTCGGTGCCGGCTCGAACCTGCAGGACAATGTGGTCCTGCACGCCGACCCTGGTTTCCCCTGCACCGTCGGCGAGCGCGTCAGCGTCGGCCACAGCGCAGTCGTCCACGGATGCACTGTGGAGGACGACTGCCTCATCGGGATGAGTGCCACCATCCTGAACGGCGCCGTCATCGGTACCGGTTCGCTCGTGGCCGCCGGCGCGGTGGTGCTTGAGGGAACTGTCATCCCCCCGCGATCCTTGGTTGCCGGGGTGCCCGCCAAAGTGCGCCGCGAACTGAGCGAGGAAGAGCTCGACGGCGTGAAGCGCAACGCGGCGCACTACCGGGAGCTGGCGGCCGCGCACCGCGGGATGCACGCGCAGCTCTAGTCCAGGCTGATCGGGCCCAGCTCGTCCAACAAATCACCGGGACCGGGGTTGCCTGCCACGGAGGAACCACCGAGGTGGTTCACGACGCCCCACACAGCGTTGAGCCCCGTGGTGACGGCGCCTTCGGCCCAGCCTGCGGTGAACGAGACATCGTCGCCGGCCAGGAAGATGCCCCGCTGGCTCTCCGGCAGCTTGTCCTGCTTGAAGTGCGTGAACAAGCGCTGCTGGTAGCGGTAGTGGCCCGGCAGGTTGGCCTTGAAGGCGCCCATGAAGTTGGGGTCGGCCTCCCAGGAAACGGTGATGGGCTGGCCAACGATGTGGCTCGCAATGTCCACGCCAGGGTAGATCTGCTCGAGCGAGTGCAGCATGAGCTTGACGCGTTCCTCGGCGCTGAGCGAAAGCCACTTCAGGGCGTCGTCGTTCCACGTGTAGGACAACAGGATGACGGCGGGCTTGTCCGGGCCGTCGTCGAGCAGGTACGTTGCGCGGTTGAGCCGGTCGGTCAGCGTCATGGACAACACTTCGCGGCCCGTTTCGGGATCGATGTCCTTCCAGAACGGCCGGTCCACCATCACGAAGGTCTTGGACGACTGCATGTAGTGAGAGCGCTCGATCGCGGTCCACAGTTCCGAGGGGAACAACGCTTCCTGAGTGTGGATGCGCGTGGACAGCAGCCAGGACTGGCATGTGGTCACGACGGCGGGGTAGCCGGTTTCGCGGCCCCAACGTTCGCGCACCATGAGGTCGCCGTTCCCACCGCGCTCGATGCGGTCCACGGCTCCGCGCGGGGAACCGGAATGCAACGACGCGAGCGAGGTGCCCTCTGGCCAGTGAGCCATGCCCGACGGCGCGTGGTGCCAGAGTGCCTCGGGGAGCCGTTGCGCTCCCCCGGTAATGAGTCGGTGCTGGTCATCGGCGTCCGTGTAGACGACGCGCAGGATCTCGAGGATGGAGTTGGGGAAGTCGGTGTCCCAGCCGCCGGTACCGAAACCTACCTGCCCGAAGGCCTCGCGGTGCGCGAATCCGGCCTCCTTGAAGGACTTGCTTGCGGCGATGAAGCCGTAGAAGGTCTGCTCATCCAGGAGCGGGAGCAGCTCATTCCACAGCTCCTTGATGCGCTTGGTGTCGCGGGCCCGGATCGCCTTCTGCATCTCCTGGAATGCAGCGCCGTCATTCACTGCGGCCTTCCATGCTGCGGCAACCTCGTGGAAGAACTCCGGCAGGTCGGCAGAGGTGGCAGCGTAGTGCTTTTGCCCGGCCAGCTCGATCACGGTGCTTGACGTTGCGGGCGCGAGCGGGTTGGGGAATTCCTGGGTGTCCAGGCCGAGGAGGTCTACGTAGTGGTAGAACGCCTTGCCTGACACGGGGAAGCGCATGCCGCCGAGGTCTGCCACCACTCCTGGAGCGGAGGGGAAGCTCGCGGTGCGCAGCCGCCCGCCGATCTGGTCTGCCTCGTAGACCACGGGGCGCAGACCGAGCTTCATGAGCTCGTAGGCCGTGACGAGTCCGGACAGGCCGGCGCCGATCACCGCGACCTCCGTGCCGTACAGTTCCGGCGGAACAACCGCAAGTCCGTCCGGGTGAGCCAGGTAGTGGTCGTAGCTGAACGGGAAGTCCGGGTTCAGCATGGTGATGGGAGCGTCGGCCGGCGTTGCTTGGGAAACTCCGAGGTCCCCGGGGCGGGGTGTAGGTTCCGTGGGCAATTCGGTGGCGATGGTCATGAAAGTTCTGCCTTCACAGTTTCCGGGTCGGCGACCCTTGCGGATAGTTCACGGTATTCCTGTTCGGTCAGGGCCGCTACCTTGGAGTTCCGGCGTCCGTAGCCGAAGTAGAGGGCGATCCCCACGAGCATCCAGCCACCGAACACCACCCAGGTGTCGGCACCCAGGTTGGCCATGAGGTAGGCGCACATCAGCGTGCCGAGGACGGGGGTGAGCGGGTAGAGCGGTACGCGGAAGTTGCGCTTGAGCTCGGGGCGGTTGCGCCGCAGGTAGATGACGGCGACGTTCACCAGCGCGAACGCGAAGAGGGTGCCGATGCTGGTGGCGTCGGCCAGCGCGCCGAGCGGGACGAGCCCCGCAGTGAGTGCGACGGCGGTGCCCACGATGAGCGTTCCGGCCACAGGGGTGCCGGTTCGTCGAGAGATACGGCCGAAGACCTCCGGGACCAGTCCGTCGCGGGACATGGAGAGCAGGATGCGGGTCTGGCCGTAGAGGACCGTCAGGACGATGCTGGCGATGGCCAGCACGGCTCCGATAGAGAAGACGAGCGCGATCCAGGGCTGGTGGGTGGTTTCCTCGAGGATCTGGACGAGGGCCGCTTCGGTGCCGCCGAACCATTCCCAGGGGCGGGCGCCGATGGCGGCCACGGCAACCAGGACGTAGATGCTGGTCACGATCACCATGGAGAGCAGGATCGCGCGGGGCAGGTCGCGCTTGGGGTTGCGGGCCTCTTCGCCGGCAGTGGAAGCGGCATCGAAGCCGATGTACGAGAAGAACACCCTGGATGCGGCGGCCGAAACACCCGCGGCGCCCATGGGCATGAGCGGTTCGAAGTTGCCGGCGTTGAACGCGGTGAACGCCACGGCGCAGAAGAAGAGCAGGATGACGATCTTGATGGTCACGATCGCGGTGTTGATCCAGGCGCTTTCCTTGGCACCTCGCACCAGCAGGACCATCGCGAGGACCACAATCAGCATGGCCGGCACGTTGACGACGCCGCCGCTGCCGGGCGGCTGGGACATCGCGTCCGGCAGGAACTGGCCGAACGCGGCGAGGGTTTCGTTCACGTATTGCCCTGCGCCGACTGCCACGGCAGCGACGGAGACCGCGTATTCGAGGACGAGGCACCAACCACAGATCCAGGCCATGCCCTCGCCCATCGTGGCGTAGGAGTAGGAGTAGCTGGAGCCGGCAACGGGCACGAGGCCTGCCATTTCGGCGTAGGACACGGCCGAGAACAGGGCGGCAAGGCCCGCCACGACGAAGGAAATCCAGACCGCGGGTCCGGCCAGCGGCACGGATTCACCCAGGATCACCAGGATGCCCGTGCCGAGGGTGGCGCCGACACTGATCATGGTCAGTTGGAGGACGCCGAAGCTGCGGACGAGCGGCGTGCCGCTTTCGCTGCTTCCGGCTTCGCTGACCATCTGCCCGATCGGCTTGCGGCGCAGCAGCTGCGAACCGAGCCCCGGGCGGCGCGTGGCGTTGCCGGGATCTGCATTCGTGGCGTGCGTTGGCTTGGTCTGGGTGGAGGTAGGCACAGTCACCGTTGACGTCCCTTCAGAGTAGTTGGCGGTTTCCCCTGACCACCGTAAGCCTGTGAGCCACCTCTCACTGCGGTGCAAAATGACCTATAGTGATCAACCATGAGACGTATTGCACAATCAGAACCGACGCCGGAAGCGGCGCTTTCCGGGCAGGTAAGCGTTGACCTGTCTGCGATTTCAGACAACATCAAAGCCCTCAAAAAGCGCACCGCCGCGCCGCATTTCATGGCCGTCGTCAAAGGGAACGGCTACGGTCACGGCCTCGTGGATGTTGCCCGCACCGCCGTGGCGGCAGGAGCCGATTGGCTGGGAACCGCCCAATTGAGCGAAGCCATCACGTTGCGCCAGGCGGGCATCGCCGTGCCGGTCCTTTCCTGGCTGTATCTGGCATCCCAGACCAGCGCGACCATCCGTGAGGCACTCGAGTACGACGTCGACGTTTCGCTTGGGAGCGTCGGTCAACTTGAGGTCCTGGCCGGGATCGCGAGGCAATTGGGCCGCCCCGCCGTCGTGCACCTGGAGCTGGACAGCGGCCTCAGCCGCGGCGGCGCGCGCAAGGAAGATTGGTCCGAACTCGTGGCCCGGGCCCGCAAGGCCGAGCAGGACGGCACGGTCCTGGTCCGCGGCATCTGGACCCACTTGGCCTGGGCCGATGTTCCCGCCCACCCCGGAAACGCGGCAGCCGTGGCGGAGTTCGAAGACGCCGTTCGCGAAGCGCGCGCTGCCGGCCTGGACCCGCAGCTGCGGCACGTGTCGAGCTCTGCAAACATCCTGGACCGGCCCGAATTCCACTTCGACATGGTCCGCGCCGGACTCGCGATCTACGGATTGGCCCCGGCGGACCACCTGGATCCTGCCGACTTCGGACTGCGGCCCGCCTTGAGCGTCACCGCACCGCTCGTCATGGTCAAGAAGGTTCCGGCAGGGACTGGCGTCAGCTACGAACACCAGGCCATCACGCACGAGCCGCGCTATCTCGGACTCATACCCCTGGGTTACGCCGACGGCATCCCCAAGGGCATCAGCGGCCGGAGCCTGGTTCAGATCGCCGGGCGGAAAGTCCCCGTGATCGGCAAGGTGTGCATGGACCAGTTCATGGTGGACCTCGGTCCGGACGCGTCCGGGATCGAGGTCGGTGACACGGCGGTCCTGTTCGGCGATCCGGCCGGAGGGGCTGCGAGCGCCGACGATTGGGGCGCGGCCATCGGAAGCCATGGTGACGAGATCATCAACCGAATCGCACCGCGGCTCCCCCGCGTGTACGAGTCCAGTGCCTACGAGTGCCCCGATTACCAGGAGGCCCCGAGCGATGTCGCCTGAGCCGACCCCCGGCCGCCTGAGCTTCGTCACCCTTGAGCAGTTCCTGAAGCAGCTGCCGCCCGAGTTGGAGATACTCCACGACGGCGGCAGCGGCGGGGAGCTGCTGCGCTGGGTTGAACCCAGCGAACTGGACGATCCCACCCCCTACCTGCCCGACGGGGAGTTCCTGCTGACCGCCGGGCTCCCTTTCCTTGGCAACGGCGGCTCGGAAGAGAACGTCGACGCCTATGTGAAACGGCTGGTGGCGGCCAAGGTGGCTGCGTTGGGGTTCGGGATCAGGCCGTATTTCGACGCCGTCCCGGCCGAGCTGCTCAAGGCGTGCCGGCGGCACAGGCTCACCTTGATCGAGATCCCGGAGTCCATCCCGTTCGCCGCGATCGGGCTTGAGTTCTCCCAGCTCCTGGAGTCGGATAACGCGAAGGTCTTCCGCCAGCTCGCAGACACCAACAGGCAACTCATGCGGGCAGTCCTCTCCCCTCGGCCGGAACACGAGCTGCTCGCCGCATTGGTCCAGAAGGTGCCCGTCTGGGCACTCCTCGTCGGAGCGGACGGACGGGTACGTGCGCGCGCCCACGCTGCCGGCGGCAGCACCGGCGTCGAGCATTCACTGCTGGAGCCCATGCTGGAACGGCTCCTTTCGGGCAGCGGGCCGCGGGTTGAGGTGGACGGCTTTGAGCAGCCGGGATCGGCGATGGTTTTCGGCCACCCGTTGCGGAGCACCAAGGACGCCAACCTGGGCGCCTTGATCCTGGGCTCGGACGCCGCGCTGACTCCTGCCCAGAACAGTGTGGTGCAGTCCGTGGTGGGGCTGCTGGAATTGCTCGTCCGCCAACGGACCAGCGGCTCGCTTGCGCCGAGCCAATTGGCGACGGCGTTGTTGCTGCACCCTGAAAGCCTTGCCACCGGCGGGACCCGGCACGTCAACGGACTCAAGGACCTCCTCGCCCAGAGCTTGTCCTCTACGCGATCCGCGCCCCTGCGCGTGGTCCAGGGCATCAAGGTGGACTCGCCTGAGTGGCCCGCGGGCGACAGCCCGGTGCGTGAGCTATTGCAGTGGCGGCGCCTTTTCGACACCAAACTCGTGGAAATCACCGATTACGGATTCGCTGCAATCACTCGTTTGAAGGTGGACGACGCGCTCCTGGCCGACGTCGAAAAGCTCGGTTGGCGGCTCGTCATCGGAGACCCGACGGAGCTGACCGGACTTGCCGCAGCGCATCAGCGCGTGACGTCGCTCCGTTCACGGGTCCAGTCCAGCGGACGGAGCGCCCGCGTCGACGAGGTGACGTGGTCCGTCACCGGGCTCCTTGGACGCGAGGCCGGGTCCATGCTGGCCGCAAGGCTCCTTGAACCGGTACTCGCCTTGGAAGCCGATCGGCGCGATCCGCTCCTGGCAGTGCTCCGGGGCTGGCTAAGCGAAAACGGCAGCTGGGACGCCTCCGCCAAACTGCTGGGGCTGCACCGCAACAGCGTGCGCCGCCAGATCGGCCTGCTCGCCGAACTCCTCGACACCGACCTGAACCAGGCCCAGGTACGGGCGGAGCTTTGGATCGCGCTTCAGTACACGGACGGTCTGGTGGGCGGAGGGGACGCCTAGTCTTCGCGACTTCCTGCTGCGGCACCGTCTACAAGTGTGCTTGCGAAACACGTAGACAGGGCCGCAGGCACACGGAGAAACGTCGATTTTGCACGTATTTTGCCCCGTTCCACCACTTAATTTCGCCGATTGACCACTGAGACGCGGTTTTCGCGGCCTACCATTCGGGTGCCGGCTACACGGGATCCGCCAGTAGCTCAAATCGAAGTGGAGGAACGAAATGCTCACTACGACCGCATTGAACGCAAGCAGCACGATTGCATCTGCACGAACCAAGATTGACGAAATGATTGTTCGCTACGACGGCTGGTTTCTAGTGGTTCTCGCCGTCCTGATGGTGCTTGCTTTTGCATTGCTCGCAGCGATGGCCGTCTGGTGCTTGACGCAGGGCCGAGGCCGCTTTACCGGCAACTGGAGTTGGAGCCAATGGGGTGTCTCTGTGTTCGTTGAATGCAGGTAGCTCGCTACAGCCCAGCCGTCGTGGTGGCACTGACAACGTGCCACCACGACCAGAGCATCGGAATCACGCCCCATGACTCTCAGTGTTGCCAACGTCAACTACGCCTACAACCCCAGAACCCAAGTGCTTCACGATGTCTCGTTCACGATCGCAGAGGACCGGGTCATGGGCCTCATTGGTCCCAACGGGTCTGGAAAGTCCACGCTGATAAAGGTCATCCTGGATCTGCTCCAACTTCAAAGCGGCCGCGTCTGCATCGGGACTGACAGTAGTCAGAGCCGCAGCGCCAAGATGTCGTCGATCTACTTGTCCAGCAATGATTACCTCCCTGAGTTCCTTACAGGGGAGGAATACGTGCGTTTCATGCACGGGCTGTATGGAGAACCCATGGATCACGCGGCACTGAGGACGCAATTCGCCAGGTACTCCATGCGCGACAGGCACCGCGACTTGATCGAAGACTACTCACACGGCATGAGGAAGAAGTTGCAACTCATCGCCGCGTTCATGCTCCGGCGAAGGTTTACCGTAATCGATGAGACCCTCAATGGCGTCGACATCGATGCGATCAACCTCTTCGAGCGCGATATCCGGAATCTTGCCAAAGAAGGCCGCTCAGTACTGCTGTGCAGCCATGACTTCACCATGTTGGAGCACGTCGCTGACGAGTTGGCACTCCTCGTCCAAGGGGCCCTGGTGGTTCAGGCTCCCGTCCGGACAATCATCCAAGATCACGGCACGATAGCTGACCTTGCCAACGAGTTCATTCAGGCAATGGAGCCATCTTAAATGCGCATCAAGAGCGTAGTTCTGTTGTTTCGATTGTTCTGGCTCTTCATCGTGAGACGGGTCTTGGGACGAGGCCTGTTGGCAAGCCCGGCTGCCCGGCTTTCAGCCATATTCCTGCTCGTTGCCGCGTTCGCCGGGTTCAACGTGTTGAGCTATGTGGTCATCCGCCAGTATCTCGGTGGAACCGGCCTGCTTGAGCCTGTTCTTCAAGTCGCCAACGCATCGGTCGGATTCTGGGTACTTATCGCGTACACACTGATCCGGGTGCTGTTCATGAAGGCAGATGAGCTTCTGAAGCTCTCCTTTAATCTGCCAGTGACCAACAAGGAAAGGACAATGGCATTTGCGCTCTTTGAGTCGTCCCTCGTTCTCCTTATGACCGTGTTCGTTTTCGGCGCATTTTCTATTTCAACTGTGCTGATCGAGGGAACTGATTACATTCCGAGGGTTCTGGCGTCCATCTGGTTTCCCGCTATTTCAACGTACCAACTTCTGAGCCTCGGCTACTATCTCCTTGAACGTGGTCTACAGGCCCTCAGGATTGCCAGACTCCGCGGCCTGGTAGTCCCGATGGTGCTGGCTCTCGGGCTGGCCGTGGCCTTTCCTCAAATCAACGAGCAGAGCAGCCAGATCGCCGAAAGCTACGTATTCGGGCGCGACTACAATGCACCAGTGTTGCTCTACGCGAAGCTGCAGGAAGACGTCGGCCTCTGGCTTTCCATTTTGGTGTTGCTTGCGACGTCAGCAGCACTAATTCCAGCAATGGTGGCTATCGCGCCCAGGAATTACGTTCCGATGCGTCGCTTCTTCGCCTTTCTGCCTTCACGCTTGGCAGGGAGGAAGTTCTGCGTTTACCTTCTGGTCTTGTTTCGAAGTTTCGAAACAATGGTGGCTGTCTCTTTTATCATCATCTATTCGGTCTTCGCCTGGTTCGAGCATCTGGTGTTGCCACCCTACGCCCTTGCTCTCATAACGTTTCAGGGAGTCTATGCATTTTCAAACTCGGAACCTCTCCGACGCATGGTCACCTATCCGGGCCGCACTGTTGCGAACTACTTGCGCCTCGTGGGCTCTCAAGGCGTCCTTCTGATGGTTGTGGGCATTCCAGTCGTCACGATTTCCGTGGCCCAGGGAGTTTCGTTTGAAGCCTGCCTGCCAGTGCTCGGATTCTGCTTGAGCAACATTCTCATATCAACCCTTGTTGGCATTGCTTTCCCTCCCGAGAAGGGAAACCCATTCACGGTCATCATTGGTGTCTTGCTAACGATGATAGTCGTCATGATTGTGGCGCTTGGTTTGAACGTCTTTAACTTCGATCCAATTATCAGTATGGCAGTTTTTGCCGCCCTTAATTTACTCGTCGTCTTTTACAGCATCCTGGGTATGCGAAGAATGGAGAGGATTGCGCGCCATGAAGTGGCTGCTTAGATTCATCGCCGGGCTGACAATCTCTTTTGTTGTCACCATGATCGTCGTTGTCACGAGTTTCATCACCACGATGTTCTCGGCGTCAGAAATAGGAGTCAGGAAATTTGGCCTGTTCGGCGCGCTCTTCTTCGAACCTCATGAACAGGCCGACGGAGCAACCGCATTGGAAATCGGGGTGTCGAACGGCGCGCCCATCGCTTTGGTCTTCGCGGCGTGCTTGGTTTTCTATGTTGCCGTTGCTGCAGTCCTGGAACGACTGAAGCTCCACAAGAAGCGACTCCTACGAGCAGACCAGGGTTGACCGTTCGCACGATCACCCTCCCGGACGCGACCGTAGGCCTGATAGCCAAGCAACTCATGTGGTCATGCAGATGGCCATTTGCCGCCGTCGTTCTCAGCTTCACTGCGTGCACCTTCCTGGCCGCCGTGACGACTGACCCAATCCTTTTCCAGGCCGGCCTGTGGCTCCTTGTGCATGCACTTTTCCTGCTGGGCGGTTTTCTGGTGCATGAGTGGTCCCATGTTGCGGGCATGAGGCTGTTTCGCGGGGTTTCAGACATCGTGATATCTGCCGGAGTCCTTCGCTTTTCCGTCATTCCCGTCGGGCGTCTCTACGGGTGGCAGATCGCAATCGTAGCGACACTAGGTCCCGGTGCATCCTGCTTGGTCGGGGCGCTGATTGCCCAGCTCGCCCCCGGCTCACTCCTGCAGTACTGGTTCCTGTTGCATGCAGTCTTCCTTCTGCCGTTCTTTGGCGATGGACGCAGCCTCATTCTCGGAATCCGTGTGTGGGCTCGGCCGGTTGGCTTACGGGCGCCCGGGATCAAGGGCTGCTGAGCTACCGCCCCATGCATTCAGACCCTCAACCTTGTGCAGCTGAGTCTTCCCACTCGCGGTACAGCTGCGGGCGGCGTTCCTTCAGGTACGGCACCTGTTCACGGGCCGCTTTGACGCTTTCCGTGGAGATCTCGGCGAACAGCAATGCCGCACCATCCCCGGCGGCAGCGAGCAACGAACCGTCCGGACCGGCCACCACGCTTCCGCCAAGGAAGTCACAGCCGTCCTCGTGGCCGCTGTGGTTTGCGTAGGCCACGTTGAGCTGGCTCTCCAGGGCCCGGGCCCGGATCAGGACCTGCGGCACGGCGTCGAAACCCGCGGACAGGGCAGTGGGAACCAGCAGGAGCTCAGCGCCCCGCGTGGCCGCGGCGCGGACACTTTCGGGAAACTCGACGTCGTAGCAAATCAGCAGCGACGTCTTGACCCCGTTGAAGTCCACGACGCCGGGAGCTGCCTGGGCGGCGGAGAACGCCTTTCGCTCCTCCTCGCCGAAGAGGTGCACTTTGTCGTAGTCCAGAAGCGCGGTTCCGTGCGCATCCAGAAGGGTGGCGGAGATATGCCACCCGCCATCGGCGGCCCGTGCGGGAAGGCTGTAAACGAGTCCGATTCCGCGCGTGCGGGCGATGTCCGCAAGGCGGCCCCGAATACCTGGAAGGACTGCAGGGTCCAGCTCCGAGTGCAGCCTCAGCGGCGCGTACCCTACCGGGAAGAGCTCGGGGGTCAGCAGCAAGCCGGACCCGGCCGCGGCAGCGCGCTGTGCCGCCGCATCGATCGTCTTCAGATTGGCGTCGATGTCCAGGACAACAGCGTTGGCCTGCAGAACGGACAGCAGCATCATTACCACCTCAATAGCACCTTGCATCCCCCGTCGGGCGTTCATGGACACAAACCCGGGGTTACTCGTGGTTCCAGCCTAGCCAGCCACAGGCCGGCCCCACAGGACAAAAGAACCTGCGGGCAGCCCGCCGGGGATGGATCGTACAAATCAGCGGCATAGTTCATGATGCCGACGCAAGTTCACCCCATTGCGTTAACTTCTTGACTGCAACTGTGATTTGAGGCACGCTTCATGTCATGCCCGCAACATCCAGCTCGATGAAGAGCCACCGCAAGAACCCCGGCTCGCAATCAGCGCTGCGCCACCTGAACCAGCAGCGGCTCATCGAATGCCTGCTGAGCGGCCCAGCCACCCAGGCCGAACTCGCCAGGCAGACCGGTCTTTCCACGGCAACGGTGTCCAACATCGTCAAGATCATGCAGGACGCGGGACTCGTCTCCACCGAACCGATCACAAGCTCCGGACGCCGGGCACTGAACGTCAGGCTCAACAGCAATGGCGCGGTCGCCGTCGGTATCGATTTTGGGCGGCGCCACCTGCGGGTAGTCCTGGCCTCGTTGGGCTATCACATCATCGTCGAGGAAACCGTCACGCTGCCCCTTGGCCACCACGCTGAACAGGGCATCAGCGCCGCCGTCGCCCTCCTCGACAAACTCCTGCTCGAAAGCGGGGTTGACCGAAGCGCGGTGGTCGGCGCGGGCGCCGGCATAGCCGGCCCCATCGACCGCCGCTCCGGCACCGTGGCCCAGGGTGCCATCCTGCCCGAATGGGTGGGCATCCAGATTCTCGAACGACTGGAGGAAGCCCTCGATCTTCCCGTATACGTTGACAACGACGCCAATCTGGGCGCCCTCTCCGAGGTCACGTGGGGGCCCCACAGCGGGATCGGCAACCTCATGTTCCTCAAGATCGGTTCCGGCATCGGCGCGGGCCTGATCATCAATGGTGCGCCCTACTACGGGGCGGTGGGAATCACGGGAGAAATCGGCCATGCCACCATCCACGAATACGGCGCAATCTGCCGATGCGGCAACCGGGGCTGCCTGGAAACGATGGCTTCCACCACCACCATGATCGAGCTGCTCGGGAAAGGCTCGGGGCTTCACCTCGAGCCCGAGGACATTGTCCGCAACGCCCTGGCGAGGGATCCGGCGACCCTTCGCGTGGTGGACGACGCGGGGCTCGCGGTGGGGCGGGCGTTGGGCAATGTGGCGAATCTCATAAACCCGGAAGTCATCGTGGTGGGCGGCCCCTTGGCCGGCCTCGGCGACATCCTCCTGGACCCGATCCGGCGCGGCCTCGTCCGCCACGCAGTGCCCGTGATCGGCGAGACAACGCACTTGGCGATGTCTTCGCTCGGCGCCCGGGCGGAGGCCCTCGGGGCGGCCGCTTTGGTGTTCCAGCACGCCGGAATCAAGCAGGGCTGAACATTTCGTTACCACGCTGTTATCGCCGTCTTGCGTTAAAGTCTTGACGACAAGCGGTGTGATCCAGTTTACTTTCTCATCAGATAGGCTCGCCATCCCCGAGCCGACAACGACGTCAAACATTGGAGGCGCGAGGGTATGTCGACCCCCATAACGCACCAGGATCCGGTTCTCCTCGAGATGCGGTCCATCACCAAGGAATTCCCCGGCGTGAAGGCGCTCTCGGACGTTAGCCTCCGGGTCAAGGTGGGCGAAATCCACGCGATCTGCGGCGAAAACGGTGCAGGAAAGTCCACGTTGATGAAGGTGCTCTCCGGGGTTTACCCCTACGGCAGCTACGACGGCGACATCGTGTACCAGGCGGAAGTCCAGCAGTTCAAGGACATCCGGGCCAGCGAACATGCGGGAATCGTGATCATCCACCAGGAACTGGCGCTGATCCCCGAGCTGTCCATCATGGAAAACATCTTCCTCGGCAACGAACCCGTCCGTCGTGGCATCATCGACTGGGCCGAGGCCCGCAAGCGGTCGATCGAACTGCTCGCACGGGTCGGCTTGCGCGAGGACCCGGATACCCCCATCAAGGAAATCGGCGTCGGCAAGCAGCAGCTGGTGGAAATCGCCAAGGCCCTGAACAAGTCCGTCAAGCTGCTCATTCTCGACGAGCCCACGGCCGCCCTCAACGAATCGGACTCCCAGCACTTGCTGGATCTGATCCTTGGCCTCAAGGGCCGGGGCATCACGTCCATCATCATTTCCCACAAGCTCAATGAGATCGAGCAGATCGCGGACGAGATCACCATCATCCGCGACGGCAAGTCCATCGAGACGCTCAACGTCGTGGAAGACGGCGTCGACGAGGACCGGATCATCAAGGGCATGGTCGGGCGGACACTCGAGTCCCGTTTCCCCGAGCACACGCCGAAGATCGGCGAGGTGTTCTTCGAGGTCAAGGATTGGACCGTCGGTCATCCCCAGATCCAGGACCGCCTGGTGTGCAAGAACTCCAGCTTCCATGTGCGCCGCGGTGAAATCGTCGGATTTGCGGGCCTGATGGGCGCCGGCCGCACCGAGCTTGCGCGCTCCGTCTTCGGCCACTCCTACGGCCGGTTCATCTCGGGGCAGGTGTACAAGGACGGCAAGCCGATCACCATGCGCAGCGTCCGCCAGGCGATCGACGCCGGTCTCGGCTACGTCACGGAGGACCGGAAGAGCCTGGGACTGAACCTCCTGGACGACATCAAGACCACCACGGTGTCTGCCAACTTGAAGAAGATCAGCCGGGGAATCGTCGTGGACACCAACAAGGAGTTCATGGTGGCCGAGCAATACCGGAAGTCGCTGCGCACCAAGACGCCGTCGGTCGAGGAAGGCGTATCGAAGCTCTCCGGCGGCAACCAGCAAAAGGTTGTTCTCGCCAAATGGATGTTCACCGATCCGGACCTTCTCATCCTGGATGAACCGACCCGTGGAATCGATGTCGGTGCCAAGTACGAGATCTACGGAATCATCCAGCAGCTCGCCAACCAGGGGAAAGGCGTGATTGTGATTTCCTCCGAGCTTCCCGAGCTGCTGGGCCTCTCCGACCGTATCTACACCATCTTCGAGGGCTCCATCACTGGCGTACTCAACAAGGACGAAGCCAGCCAGGAAAGCCTCATGAAGCTCATGACATCCAGCCGCAAAGCTGCCTGACCCCGGTCATCTCCAGAACCACACGGACACAAGGACCCAAAACAATGAACGCGCTCAAGAAGCTATTCGGTGGCAACACCCGCCAATTCGGCATGATCTTCGCCCTGGTTGCACTCGTCATCTTCTTCCAGATCTTCACCTCGGGCCGAACCCTCACCCCGGGCAACGTCATCAACCTCTTCAACGGAAACTCCTACATCCTGATCCTGGCCATTGGCATGGTCCTGGTCATCATCGCCGGCCACATCGACCTTTCCGTAGGTTCGGTAGCGGCCTTCGTCGGTATCTCGGTGGCCTTGGCCATCAGGGACTGGCACTTGCCCTGGTACGTAGCAGTCCTGTTCGGCCTCTTGCTCGGCGCCCTGATCGGAGCCTGGCAAGGATTCTGGACGGCTTACGTCGGCATTCCGGCCTTCATCGTGACCCTTGCGGGCATGCTCCTGTTCCGCGGTTTCAACCAGTTCGTCGGCAAGTCCAACACCGTTCCGGTCCCGGAAGACTTCCAGTACCTGGGCTCCGGGTACCTGCCCGAGATAGGACCGAAAACCGGGTATAACAACCTGACTCTCCTGCTGGGCCTTATCGCCGTCGCATTCGTGATTTTCAGTGCGATTCGTGCCCGCCGCACCGCCCAGGCATTGGGCGCCGAAGTACAAGAAGGCTGGGTGATGGTCACCAAGCTTGTGCTTGTCAGTGCAGCCATCCTCTACGCCACCTACCTGTTCGCGACTGGCCGCCCCGGCACCTCGTTCCCCATCCCGGGCCTCATCCTGGCCGTGCTGGTCCTGATCTACGGCTTCATTTCCGCCAAGACAGTCATCGGCCGCCACATCTACGCAGTCGGCGGCAACCGCCACGCGGCTGAACTCTCCGGAGTTCAGTCCAAGAAGGTCAACTTCATGGTCATGATGAACATGTCCATCCTCGCCGGGCTCGCCGGCATGATCTTCGTGGGCCGCTCCACCGCCTCGGGTCCGTTCGACGGCGTCGGCTGGGAACTGGACGCGATCGCTGCAGTCTTCATCGGTGGCGCAGCGGTCACCGGCGGCGTGGGCACTGTGATCGGTTCGATCGTTGGTGGCCTGGTCATGGCTGTCCTCAACAACGGTCTCCAGCTGCTCGGCGTCGGCGCGGACCTCACCCAGATCATCAAGGGCCTCGTGCTCCTGGCAGCGGTTGCCTTCGACGTCTACAACAAGACGCAGGGCAAGAAATCGATCATCGGAATGATGATGAAGAATTTCGGCCGGAGCAGCGAAATCGCCCCGGACGAGACAAGCTCAACCAAGGAAGTCATCTCGAAGGAAGCCTGACCGGCTTCAGGACGATTTGTTCCATCCACAACAAAGAAAGCGAACCAAGATATGCGAATGTTGGGTAAAGCAGGAAAGGCAGCAGCAGTAGCTGCGATCGCGGCACTGGCGCTGACGGCCTGCGGCCGTACGGACAGTGGCAGCTCCGGTGGTTCATCCAGCGGCAGCGAGGCATTCCCCAAGGGTTCCTCGATCGGCGTCGCGCTCCCCCAGAAGACCAGTGAGAACTGGGTCCTGGCGGAGAAGCTCTTCAACGACGGGCTCACGAGCGCAGGTTTCAAGCCGGACGTGCAGTTCGCCAACGGTGGCGTTTCGGAGCAGCAGAACCAGATCAGCGCGATGATCACCAAGGGCGACAAGGTCATCATTGTCGGTGCCATTGACGGTGCTCAGCTGGGTACGCAGCTCAAGCAGGCCAAGGACGCCGGCGCCACGGTCATTGCATACGACCGCCTGCTCCTGAATACCTCCAACGTGGACTACTACGTGGCCTACGACAACTTCAAGGTCGGTGTGCTGCAGGGCCAGGCCTTGCTTGACGGACTCAAGGCCAAGAAGCCGAGCGGCCCGTACAACATCGAGCTGTTCGCAGGATCGCCTGATGACGCCAACGCGAAGGTCTTCTTCGACGGCGCCATGAGCATCCTGCAGCCGAAGATCGATGACGGAACCCTCAAGGTGGTTTCCGGCCAGAAGTCCTTCGAACAGGCCGTCACCCAGGGCTGGAAGGCAGAAAACGCCCAGAAGCGCATGGATACCCTGCTCGCAGGTACCTACACCAGCGCTTCCCTGGACGGCGTGCTGTCCCCGAACGACACCCTTGCCCGCGCTATCCTGACCTCGGTCAAGGCGGCCGGCAAGCCGCTTCCGGTCGTGACCGGCCAAGACTCCGAAGTTGAATCGGTCAAGTCCATCATGGCCGGCGAGCAGTACTCCACCATCAACAAGGACACCCGCAAGCTCGTTGAGCACGCCGTCACGATGGTCCAGGACTTGCAGGCCGGCAAGCAGCTTGAAATCAACGACACCAAGTCCTACAACAACGGCGTCAAGACCGTCCCGGCATACCTCCTGCCGCCGGTCATTGTCACCAAGGACAACGTGAAGACGGCCTACGTGGACGATCCGGTCCTCGGCCCGATCACCAAGTAGTATTTCTCCTCCAGCACCAACGACGGCGGCCATCCCCACTCGAGGGGGTGGCCGCCGTCGCTGTGTCCGGTTCCATCCGCCGTCGTGCAACTCTTCACAGGCCCCGCATAGCTTCAGCAGCACAGTCGCACAGCCGCGGTGAGCACTCTTAGGTGAGCAGGCGCGCCGCTGGGGCGGGCCAGGTCCAAAAGGAGAATCGTGAGCGTCCTCGCCCGGAGTGTAGGCAATGCCTTCCGCAACAAGATAAGAACCGCGGCTGTAGTGGCAGTGCTGGCCGTCGCGATCGGGCTGGCGCTGGCCATGCTCGTGGCCAACCAGGCCGTTGGCGGCAAAGTCCAGGAGCTCAATGCCTCCGTGGGCACGGTCCTTACCGTAAACCCCGCCGGGGCACAGGGCTTCGACGGCGGCGGTGAGCCGCTCACGACCGCCCAGACCGCGACGGCGGCAGCCGTACCGAACGTCGTTTCCGTGGTGGGCACCAAGGCGCTGCGGCTGGAGACCGCAACAGCGGCCTCCACCACCGGCACCACGACGCAGCAAACGGGACCGGGCGGCGGCCCAGGCGGCGGTACGAGCGTCACCACGAACCTCCAGGCAGCCATCGACGCCGGCACGCTCGGTAACCGCAACAACACCGGCGGCAGTACCGGCACGGGAAGTACCGGCTCGGGAAGCACGGGCACGGGCAGCACCGGAACCGCGCCGTCGTTCTCACTGCCCATCACCGCTACCGGTATCGGCGCCGAGGTTGACACTGTCGGCAAGGCTTTGAACATCACCAGCGGCACGGGCCTGGGCGACTACACCGTGGCCAGCACCAAGGCCCTCGTCGGAACAACCCTCGCGACAAAGAACAA
>FTCF01000216.1_pt1 | contig 32259 bp, 27 predicted proteins | sample 1639631 | NCBI WGS metagenome assembly FTCF01 (sample SAMEA3914864, study PRJEB12502) | metagenome | biome: forest; material: soil | place: USA | collected 2012-03-12 | depth 0.3 m
CGTAAGCGGGTTCGCCTGCCTCGCTGCGGAAATTGGGCTCCCCTTTCCCTCCACTGCCACCGAAGGATCTCTGCCATGAACGCATCAGCACTAAGCGATGAAGCCGGTGGGCGGCCATGACAGCGGACGCCATCACATGGCTCATTGTCTTGTTCGTCCTGCTGGTCATCTGGTTCGCGATGGCCGTCCACATTGTCACGCAGTATGAGCGCGGTGTCCTGTTGAGGCTGGGGAGGGTCCAGGGCCTCCGGACTCCGGGGCTTGTGATCATCATCCCGTTCGTCGACCGGCTGAGGAAAGTCTCCCTGCGGATCGTCACCATGCCTATCCAGTCCCAGGGCATCATCACCCGGGACAACGTCAGCCTGGACATTTCCGCCGTCGCGTATTTCCGGGTGGTGGACGCCATCAAGTCGGTCCTCGCCATCGAAAACGTCTACGCCGCAATCGACCAGATCGCACAAACCACGCTGCGCAAAGTAGTGGGCCAGCACACCCTCGACGAGACGCTCGCAGAAACGGATGTCATCAACGCCAACATCCGCCAGATCCTGGATGGACTGACCTTGGAATGGGGCGTCGAAGTGACCCTCGTGGAACTCAAGGACATCCAACTGCCGGACAGCATGAAGCGCGCCATGGCCCGCCAGGCCGAGGCCGAACGTGAGAAGCGCGCCAAGATCATCGCCGCCGAAGGCGAGTCCCTGGCCGCCGCCGCCCTGGGCATGGCTTCCGACACCATGATGGCCCACCCCTTGGCCCTGCAGCTGCGCAACCTGCAGTCCATGGTGGAGATCGGCGTGGACAAGAACACCACCGTCGTGTTTCCGGCGCCCTTGATGAGCACCATCGGCGAGCTCGGAGCGTTCCTTGCCCGCGAAGCGGCCGCCGCGAAAGCCGCGCAACCACCGAGGACCATGACCGGACGGACCATGGCGGCAGGGTGAAGGCAGCCGGCTGAAACCGAACGGCGCTTATGCTCGTTGAACCCGTCGTAAGCCTGGGAACCCGGCGCACCGGCTGCAGAAGGAGGAAGACCATGACCGACCCCCTACGGGGCCGCGCCGCCGTCTTCCTCCGTATGGGCCTGCTGGCAGGATTGCTGTCGATCATCGCCGGAATCGTCGGGATGCATGTCATGGCGGGTGGCCACAGCATGCACGCCGCCCCGATCGTGAGCCCGGCCGCCGTCGTGAGCGAAGCCTCCGTCGTGGGCCAGCAAGCAGTCCATCACGCGGCTACGCCACCCGCGCCGTCTTGCACAAGCCCGGGCACGTGCACCGGGATGTCGGCCCTGCACGCCGTCTGCGTACCTGCGCCAGGCCACAACACGCTGACAGCACCCTTACCCGGCGTCCCGCCGTATGCCAGCGCGGGCACGGCCGAGTCCGGCGCCCTGGTCTCCGGCTATTCGCATCGCCCGGGTAGTCCTTCCCCGGGCGATCTCTGCATCAGTCGCACGTAAGATCCACAGCCGCACCGGGCTGCCGGCCCGCTGCACAAGCCTCCACCCTGACGCGCCGCCCACGCGGTGGGCTTGCTGTGCGCGTCCAACGCAGCCGTACCTCTGCAGGCTGACTGATCGAAGGACCTCAAAACCATGAGAAAAAACCTGACCATGACAACCTTTACCCTTGCCACGGCAATCGCGCTTGCCGGTTGCTCGGCCGGAGCCGGCGGCGGAAGCATGCCGGGTATGAACCACGGAAGCGCCTCCCCTTCCGGCTCGGCCACTGAGAGCTTCGGTTCGACCGCGGCCGGAGGCCACAACGCGGCGGACGCAGGGTTCGCCCGGATGATGATCCCCCACCATGCCCAGGCCGTCCGGATAAGCGACATCGTGCTCGCCAAGAACGACATCCCCGCCCACGTGACTGCGCTCGCCGGCAGGATCAAGGCAGCCCAAGGCCCGGAGATCGAGAAGATGACGGGCTGGCTCAAGGAATGGAACGAGCCCGTCGGGATATCCGGCGAGCACGCCATGAACGGAATGGTCGACAACCAGGACATCACCAAGCTCGAGGCCGCCCAAGGCCGGGAAGCAGCCAGGCTGTTCCTGACCCACATGATCGCCCACCACCAAGGGGCCGTGGCCATGGCGCAAAAGGAAGGCGAAGACGGCAAGAACCCCGATGCCCTCAAACTCGGCAAGGACATCGTGACGGCCCAGCAGGCCGAGATCAAGGAAATGCAGGATCTGCTCAGCACCCTCTAGCTCCAAAGCACCGGCCCACCTGGTTTTTCCAGTGTGGGCCGGTGCGGGTGGCCTGGATGAGGCGTCTTTCGGGCCTAAGCCGTGACGCCTACGGAGGTTTCTTCGGCCGCGAACAGCGCTTCCGCCACATCTTCCCTCAGGTGGTAGTCCCTGGCGTCGACCGGATACAAGGAACCACTGACCACGTAATAACCGCGGCCCTCGCCTGGCCCGCCGGCCGCGGCGTCTATGGCCGCGATCATCCCCGGCTCCAAGGGCTTTTCTTTGCCTGCCTCGCGCAATCGGGCGAGGTCCTCGGCTTCAAGGCGACTGATCAAACCCGGAATATCGCACATCTAAAAACACCGTCCTGTTCGGTCCATGGGAAAGGTTGCGCCGTCGCCCCAGCCCTTGGTGCATGCCAAGAACAGTAAGCCCGGGCAAGGCTCGTGGCAAGGGTCCAAGGAGAGCCAGTCCACTAAGTGGGCGCCGCTTGCCAGCGCGTCCGGTTTCATGCCGCGTTCTTGCTTCCGTTGCCTACTGTTCAGTAATGCTCGGCAACATCGAGGAAGTGACTTCACCATGCAAAGCCCATTCGGGCGACAATGTCTCCTTCTCCCCTACGCGGCGCGGCTTCCTGGCCGCCGCACTGACCGGCGCGGCCTTGACCTTGGCCCCGGTTTCGTTCGCGGCAGCCGCGACCGGAACCAGCAAGACCAAGACGATCACCGGCCACCTCGATCCGGGCGCCGCAGACTTCGTCTATTTGCCGATCGAGATCCCGGCCGGCGTCAACAAGATCAGCGTTTCGTACACCTACAGCAAGCCCCAGGTGGCCCCAGGCCTCCTCGGGAACGCCTGCGACATCGGAATCTTCGATGAAAAGGGCACCGACCTCGCCGGCAAGGGCTTCCGTGGCTGGTCAGGCGGTTTCCGCACAGCATTCAGCATGAGCGCCGGAGGCGACACAACGCCGGGCTACCTGCCAGGACCCATTGGGAAGGGCACCTGGAACGTTGTTCTCGGCCCCTACCAGGTGGCCGCGCAGGGACTCGACTACACCGTGAACGTCACCTTGGAGTACGGACCAGACGCCACCCCTTTCAAGCCCCAGTACCCGCCGCAGCAGATCGCCGGCCGCGGCGCAGCCTGGTACCGCGGCGATGCGCACCTCCACACTGTCTACTCGGATGGAAAGCGCACCCCCGAGGAAGTCGCAGCCGGCGCCCGCGCCGCGCGCCTAGACTTCATGATCTCCACGGACCACAACACGCCGGCGTCGCACGGCGTCTGGGGGCCGCTCGCCGGCAACGATCTGCTCATCCTCACAGGCGAGGAAGTCACCACGCGAAACGGTCACTACCTCGCGCTCGGCCTGGAGCCGGGCGAATGGATCGACTGGCGCTACCGGGCCCGCGACAAGGGATTCGAGAAGGAAGCCCAGCGGATCCACTCCTCGGGCGGGATTGTCGTTCCGGCACACCCCTATTGCCCCTACGTCGCCTGCCGCTGGAAGTTCGGTTACGACGACGCCGACGCGGTTGAGGTCTGGACGGGCCCGTGGACCCTGGACGACGAGTCCTCCGTCAACACGTGGGATTCGATGCTCGCCCACTCCGTGCGCACAGGCGGCCGGTGGCTCCCGGCGATGGGCAACAGCGACGCCCACAGCGTCCCCCAGGTGATCGGCTTCCCCCACAACGTGGTCAACGCCGCGGCGTTGTCCCGCGATGCCCTGCTGGACGGCATCCGCAACGGCCGGAACTGGATCGCCGAGTCCGCTGACGTCTCGGTGGACTTCCAAGTCACGTCCGGCGGCAGGAGCGCGACCGTGGGAGACCGTCTCATCGTCGCGGCAGACGCCCCCGTGACAGTGACGGCGACAATCGCCGGGGTGCCGAACGGCGTCGTACGCTTCATCACTGATGAGGGACAGACCCAGCAAGTCACCCTTCCCGCGTCGGGCCAGGGAACGAGCACGTGGGTTACTACCCCGCAGCTCGCGGCGTACGTGCGCGTGGAGGTCCGGCATCCGAAGATCGACGGAACGTCGGGCAGCGGCACGGAGATGGGAACGGTCATTCCGCTCGGTCCCATGGCAGCGTTGACCAACCCGATCTTCCTGGGCGCCAGCTAGTCCGCAAGTGATCCGATTCAGTTGAGGGGCCCTGCCGGTACCCCTATCAGCAGGGCCTCCCTCACCTCGGAAATCTCCTGTTGGATGGATAGTGCCAATCCTCCGTCCACCAACAGGAGAAAAATGCTGACCGTCAATGCTTACGCCGCCCCGTCCGCGAGCGAACCCCTCGTCCCCACCACCGTTGAGCGCCGCGACGTCGGCGCCCACGACGTGCTGATCGAGATCAAGTACGCAGGCATCTGCCATTCAGACATCCACACCGTCCGCGGCGATTGGGGACCGCAGTCCTACCCACTCGCGCCCGGCCACGAAATCGCCGGAATTGTCACTGAAATCGGCTCCGAGGTGAGCCGCCACAAGGTCGGCGACCGCGTCGGCGTCGGCTGCATGGTCAACTCCTGCGGCGAATGCGGAAACTGCCGCAAGGGCGAGGAGCAGTACTGCCTGAAAGGCATGACCGGCACTTACGGCGCCATTGACCGCGACGGGACGATCACCCAGGGCGGCTACTCCACCCACGTCGTCGTGACCGAGGACTTCGTGGTGCGGATCCCTGAAGGAATCGAGCTCGACGCCGCCGCTCCCCTGCTGTGCGCAGGCATCACCACCTATTCGCCGCTCCGGCATTGGGGTGCGGGCCCGGGCCGGAAGGTCGCCGTCGTCGGACTCGGCGGGCTGGGTCACATGGCCGTCAAGCTCGCGCACGCCATGGGCGCCGACGTCACGGTGTTGTCCCAGTCGCTGAAGAAAATGGAAGACGGCCTGCGCCTGGGCGCCGATCGGTACTTCGCCACGAGCGAGCCAGCCACCTTCGAAGAGCTTGCGGGAACTTTCGACTTGATCATCAATACCGTCAGCGCCCCGATCGACATCAGCTCCTACCTTCAGTTGCTGGCCCTCGATGGCGCGCTGGTGAATGTGGGCGCACCGGCCGAACCGCTGCCGGTCAACGTGTTCTCGCTCATCACGGGACGGCGCTCCTTCGCGGGATCGGCGATCGGCGGGATCCGGGAGACCCAGGAAATGCTCGACTTCTGCGCCGAACACGGACTCGGCGCCGAGATCGAGGTCATTCCGGCCGACAAGATCAACGACGCCTACGAGCGCGTGCTCGCCTCCGATGTGCGGTACCGCTTCGTTATTGACGCGTCCACCCTGGGCTAGGGGGAAGGGAAAGCGTGCCCTGATCCGTCCCATGCGAACAGTCCCTGCGGGGCGCCTGCACTGTGGCTCCGGCCGCGTGCTGGCGCTTCGTGGGGGCTTTCTGCTGTCGGGGAGTGTCGCTTGGCCTTGGGAGTCCGCAGCAACGATGATGTCCCCATGAAGGCAATCCGATGAACAAGAACCGGCTCGAGGCATTCAGTGACGGCGTCCTCGCCATTGTCATCACCATCATGGTGCTTGAGCTGCGCGTGCCCGCGGAACCGAGCTGGCATGCCTTGCTCAGCGTCTTTCCCACGTTCCTCAGCTACTTGCTGAGCTTCGTCTACGTGGGGATCTACTGGAACAACCACCACCATATGATCCATCTGGCGGATCGGGTCAACGGCAGAATACTGTGGGCGAACCTGCACCTGTTGTTCTGGATATCCCTCTTCCCGTTCAGCACACGCTGGATGGATGAGTCAGGCTTCGCCGAGGTCCCGGTGCTGGCTTACGGGTTCAACCTGCTCTGCGCCGCGATTGCCTACTTCGTCCTGCAGCAGTCGTTGATCCGGCACCAGGGGCGCCAGGGTGCACTCGCTCAAGCCATTGGCCGGGACTGGAAAGGGAAGACATCGCCGCTCATCTATCTGGCCGGTCTTGGCCTCTGCCTTCTGCATCCTTTGCTCGCTGTCGCCGCTTATACAGTCGTGGCACTCATCTGGCTGGTTCCGGACCGCCGCGTTGAACACTTTGTCACCCGCGCGCACGAGGAGAGGGCAGGGTAGCGCTTCAGACCCGGCGTGAGCGCCGTTCAAGCAGAAGCGTGTCCCGCCATTGGCCGTCCAGGGGCCCGGTACTCATGCGGCCGATGCGTTCACGCCGGCCAACGATGGTGAAGCCATTGGCTTGGTGAAGGCGGATGCTGGCCTGGTTTTCGGGGAAAATGCTGGACTGGATGGTCCAAATGCCCTGCTCTTCGGTCGACACAGCCAGCGCCTTCAGCAGCAAACTTCCGACACCCCGTCCGCGGGCAGAACCGGCGACATAGACGGAGTGTTCGACGACGCCCGCATAGGCCGGTCGCGCGGACACGGGGGAAACGGCCGTCCATCCCAACACGCGGCCGGATACTTCGGCAACGAAGCGGTGATCAGGAAGGCGGCTTGCGTTGAATTGTTCCCAGTCCGGGGCTGCCGCTTCAAAGGTTGCTTGCCCGGTCTCGATACCCTCGGTGAAAATCGCACGGACCTCGGGCCAATCCTCGGGACTCATGGGCCGGATCAGGACGGCTCTGGCTTCGCTGGACATTCACCCATTATGCACTCGGACTGTCGAGCCCTTGATTGAAGTCCTCGTCCTTGTTGCACTTGTCCCATGAGCAAAGAACAGCTGATCATCGTCGGATCCGGCCCTGCCGGCTACACCGCGGCAATCTATGCCGCGCGGGCGGGCCTGAGCCCCCTCGTCCTTGCCGGATCGGTCACCGCCGGCGGCGCGTTGATGAACACTACGGAGGTGGAGAACTTCCCCGGCTTCCCCGCTGGAATCCAGGGTCCGGAGCTCATGGACGGCCTGCAGGAGCAGGCCGGGCGCTTCGGCGCCAAGATAGCGTTCGACGACGTCACTGAAGTCCAGCTGCGAGGCCACCTCAAGCGCGTGGTCACCGGCTCGGGCGACACCCACGAAGCACCGGCCCTGATCCTTGCGACCGGTTCCGCCTACAAGGAACTCGGCTTGCCCGAGGAGAAGAGGCTGAGCGGGCACGGCGTTTCGTGGTGCGCCACGTGCGATGGCTTCTTCTTCCGGGAACAGGAAATCATCGTGGTGGGTGGCGGTGATTCGGCCATGGAAGAAGCGATGTTCCTGACCCGGTTCGCGAAGACCGTGACCGTCGTCGTCCGCAGGGAAGAGCTCCGGGCCTCCCGGATCATGGCCCAACGCGCCAAGGACAATCCCAAAATCCGCTTTGCATGGAACTCCGCGGTCACCGCAATCCACGGCGACGCCAAGGTCACCGGGGTAACCCTGGCTGACACACGTTCCGGCGAATCGCGCGAACATGCGGCTACGGGCATATTCGTGGCCATTGGACATGTCCCCCGGACGGAGCTGGTGGCGGGACAGGTGGAGCTCGACGCCGAGGGCTACATCAAGGTTGACTCCCCCACCACGGTCACCAGTCTCTCCGGAGTCTTCGCGTGCGGTGACGCCGTGGACCACCGCTACCGCCAAGCCATTACGGCCGCCGGCACGGGTTGCGCCGCAGCCTTGGATGCCGAACGCTACCTCGCCGCGCTCGAAGACGCGGACAGCATCGCAACGGCGCTGGTGGAAGAACCCACCCACGCCTGAACCCAACTGACTCGCAGTTAATGTCGTTTAGAGGGCTCAGAACGACATCTAGTGCGAGTCAGTTGGGCAAAACGTGGATCAAGCCGCACCTAAAAACGACTTTTCGGTATGCCTAACTTAACGGTATCCTCATCATGTCCGTATCCCCGATGTTGAGGAAACCATGGCCGCCACTATTGCGGAGCAGCGCCCAGGCAAGACCCGATGGAGGTCCCGCCTGCTCTTGTTGGGGCCGGCTTTCGTTGCTGCGATCGCATACGTGGATCCGGGAAACGTCGCGGCGAACCTCACTGCCGGAGCGAATTACGGCTACCTGCTCGTCTGGGTCCTGGTAGCGGCAAACATCATGGCTGTCCTGGTGCAGTACCAGTCGGCGAAACTCGGCTTGGCCACCGGCCACAGCCTGCCGGAACTCCTGGGCAAACGGTTGGGAACCCACCGGCGCAGGCTGTTCTGGGTCCAGGCAGAGGTGGTTGCCGGCGCTACCGACATGGCCGAAGTCATCGGCGGAGCGGTGGCCCTCAACCTTCTCTTCGGACTGCCGCTTCTCATGGGCGGAGTCATCATCGGCGTGGCCTCCATGTTGCTCCTGGCGCTCCAGTCCTCACGTGGCCAGAAGTCCTTTGAGTACGCCATCATGATGCTCCTGGCCGTGATCGCCGTCGGTTTCGTTTCGGGGCTCTTCGTCAATCCCCCCGAGAGCGGTGGAGTACTGGCTGGCCTGGTGCCGCGCTTCGAAGGCACGGACACTGTGCTCCTCGCTGCGAGCATGCTCGGTGCCACTGTCATGCCGCATGCCATCTACCTGCATTCGGCCCTGGCCCGCGACCGGCATGGCTTCTCGGAAGATCCCGCCGTACGGACGAGGCTCATCAAGACCACCCGCGTGGACGTCGTGGGGGCGTTGATGCTGGCCGGAGTCGTGAACATCGCCATGCTCCTTTTAGCGGCATCCAGCCTGCGGGGAGTAGAAGGAACCGACACGATCGCCGGGGCCCATGCCGCCGTTACCTCGGCCCTTGGTCCGATCATCGGAGTGGCATTCGGCGTCGGATTACTCGCCTCGGGCCTCGCTTCAACGTCCGTCGGATGCTACGCCGGCGCAACGGTCATGGGCGGACTCCTCAAGATCCGCGTACCCTTGCTGCTTCGCCGGGTGGTCACGCTGATCCCGGCCTTGGTCATTCTCGGCGCGGGCATCGAACCCACCCTGGCGCTCGTTCTGAGCCAAGTCCTGCTGAGCTTCGGCATACCTTTCGCTTTGATTCCGCTGATCCGGCTCACCGGCAAGCGCGAGGTCATGGGCATCCACACGGATTCCACGGCATTGAAGATTGCAGGGTGGACCAGCGCCGCACTCATCGTGGGCCTCAACTGCGTCCTCATCGTCCTGACAGTCACGGGGAAGTCCTAGGCTCATGAGCAACCCCCAGGCCCTGGCCCGGCGGCTGGGTACCTTTGACGCGGTCGTCATCGGATTGGGCTCGATGATCGGCGCCGGTGTGTTCGCGGCCTTCACCCCGGCCGCTGCCGCCGCAGGGTCAGGACTGCTGATTGGACTGGTCGTCGCGGCAGTCGTGGCGTTCTGCAACGCGACGTCCTCCGCCCAGCTCGCCGCCGCATATCCCACGTCGGGCGGAACGTACATTTACGGTCGTGAGCGGCTGGGACCGTGGTCCGGTTACCTGGCCGGCTGGGGATTCGTCATCGGCAAGACCGCCAGCGCGGCAGCCATGGCCATGACATTCGCTGCCTATGCAGCCCCTCCGGGGTGGGAGCGCCCCGTGGCCATCGCCGCCGTCGTCGTCCTCGCCGCCGTGAACTATCACGGGGTGACGCGGACGGCCGGGCTCACACGCATCCTGGTTCTCGCAGTGCTGGCGGCCCTCGCTGTTGGCGTCGCGGCCTGCTGGGGCGGTTCTGCTCCCTCCCCGGCCAACATTTTCGGGGATGGACTGCTTGCACACGGCTGGTACGGGATCCTCCAGTCCGCCGGGTTGCTGTTCTTCGCCTTCGCAGGCTACGCGAGGATCGCGACCATGGGAGAGGAAGTCCGCAACCCCCGGCGCGCCATTCCGCGTGCCATCGGAATCGCGTTGGGCATCGCCGTCGTCCTCTACGCCGTCATTGCGGTGACCCTTCTCGCGGCGCTCGGCCCGCACGTCGTGGCCAGCACCTCGACGCCGCTCGCCACCGCAGTCGGAGCCGGCACCTTCCCGTGGGCCGCTCCGGTGGTCCGCGCAGGAGCCGCCGTGGCTTCCCTCGGTGCCCTGCTGGCGCTCATCGCCGGCCTGGGCCGGACAACCCTTGCAATGGCCAGGCACCACGACCTCCCGCACTGGCTCGCCGCCGTCCACCCCCGGTACCGTGTCCCCCACCGGGCAGAAGTCACCCTCGCAGCCGTGATCTGCGTGATCGTCGCGGTCGCCGACTTGCGCGGAGCGATCGGCTTCTCCTCGTTCGGCGTGCTCATCTACTATTTGGTCGCCAATATTTCGGCGTTCACCCAGCCGGCCGAAGACCGCCGATACCCCAAAGCGCTCCAAGTGTTCGGAGCACTCGCCTGCGTGCTCCTTGTGGCCACGCTGCCGCCGCTATCGGCGGGCTTGGGCGTGCTCATGTTCGCCGCGGGCATCATCCTGCGCGTCGTCAGGCTCAAGCGATAGCGTCATGGGCGGGCGCGGCGGCAGCAGGCCGTTCCTCCGGCGGCATCCGCCGCCGCGGCCGCCCGGCCAGCACAATGACAAGCAGCGCGAGGACAGTGAGGACTGCGCAAGCCGCGAAGACGCCTTGGTAGCCGAACGCCGTCGTCGATCCCAAAGCGATGATAGGGCCCGAAACGATGGCTCCGACGCGCCTGGTGTTGGTGTAGAGCCCGGAGGCCAGGCCGGGACGGGGAATCAGCCGTTGGAACAACGTCAGCCCCACACCCGCCACAATCCCGAAGAACCAGGCATTCAGGACTTGGAGCGCAATCAGGGTGGCCGCGTTGGAGACAAACGCCATCGCCGCGTAGTAGGCGATCCCCGCCACGCATCCGGAGGCAATGAGGACCCGGCTGGAGTAGCGGCGCGCCAGCCGGCCGATCAGGAAGAGGGCAGGGATCTCAAGCGCGGCCGACACGCCGAGGGCGATGCCGGCCCAGATGACGTCCACGCCGAGCCCCTGGGTCACGAACAGGCCCATGATGGACACTGCCGCGCTGTTGGTCGCCTGCAGGGCGATGAAGCCGAAGACGACGGCGGCGACCCCCATTTTCGAGAACGGGTGCCCGTCCTCCTCGCCCTGGGCCTTGGGGCGGTTCTCGATGACAGCCGCGCGCCGCCGGGAAATCAAGGCAGCAGTCGTGGCGACATTGAGGACCGCAACCGCCCCGAGGGCGAGCAGGATGGCCCGGTTTCCCAGCGCGCCCATGATGAAGGTCGCCAAGGGCGGCCCCGCCACCCAGGCGAAGGAGACCATCGCACGGGTGTTCACCACATCAGTCGTTCCGGCACCTGAGTGCCTGAGGTGGGCGAACAAGAGCGAGCTGCCTACTCCCGCAGGACCGCCGAGGACGATCAAGCCCACGACGGCGAGCGGCAGCGACGTGCTCACCGCCAGGAGGGCAGACAGCGCAAGGGTCAGGACGCCACAGGCCAGCATGGGCCGCAGGTAGTCGTTCGCGCGGTCTGCATACGCCGGCACGAGGAGGGAAGCGACGAATCCGCTGGCGTTGTAGATAGCGAGGACCCATCCCACCTCGGCCGGGGTGGCATTGAAGAGGGCCACCAGCAGGAGTGCCAGCGCAGGGTTGAGGAACGCGAACTGGAACCCCCACAACAGTGCTGCAGAGGGGACGAGCAAACGCTTCATGCTTCCATTCCGGTTATCCACGTCCTCAACCCTAGAAGCCTTCCAAGCCGCGAGGGAGGCCCTGCCGGTACCTGTATCAGCACGTCTTCCGGCTGGTCAGGGCTGATTTCGGCCGCAGGCCCGATCAGATCCGGCCGACGGCAAGGCTTCGACAAAACCCGGATCAGGGGTGGACGACGGAGGTCGCACAGAGCAGGATTGAGCCATGAGCATCCATGAGGCACTTCTGAAGCAGGCCAGCATCACCGCCACGGAAGCCACGCTCGTGGCGAAGTTCGAGATCGAGGGCAACATCCCTGGTTCCGGCGCCTTTGTCGTCGGCCTGGTCGCGGCCACTCCTGATTATTCCTCTCAACGAAGACTGGGCATCGAGTTCATGAACGGGGAGGCGATCGCTTTCTTCTCGTTCAACCATGACCAAAGCGCCGAAGAGAACTACGACCTCAAGGGTGTTGAGCACTCGGGGAACACCATTACGGGCCACTTCCCTCTCTCGGCGATCAACGGCCTTGGCAAGGGACACGTGATGACGGCCTTCAGCGAAGCCGACGGCCGCGAGTTCCAATCCGGCGTCGCCGTCGAAGAGTCGCTCTAGGGTCGACTACTTTCGGTCCTGGGGAACCGCGGGTCGATTTCTTTCTTCGGGCGTGCGCGGCGCGATGCGTCGCGCCGTTTCTATGTGCGTTTCTATATACACCGTGTCATGTGACACATGCGCGCGAAGGAATAGCGACTGCCGGGTTACCGTTGACGCGAGTAGTTCATAACAACGACGGCAGGAGAATCCGTGGACTTCACCCCCGAATCCGGCACCATCACTATGTTCTCGACCACTTGGTGCGGTTATTGCAACCGACTGAAGAAGCAGCTGGACGCGAAGGGCATCGGCTACAACGAGGTCAACATCGAAGAGGTTGAGGGCACCGCCGAACTCGTGGAGAAGCTGAACGGCGGCAACCAGACCGTCCCTACGGTCCTTTTCCCGGACGGCACCGCCGCCACCAACCCTTCCGCAGCCGAGGTCGAAGCGCGCCTCGCCGCCTGACGCCCCGCGAGGGAGTCATCCGGGTGGTGCGACCGGTTCCAGGCGCACCACCACGGATTTGGACGCGGGAGTGTTGCTGCCTTCGGCGGTCGAATCCAGCGGGACCAGTACATTCGCTTCCGGGTAATAGGCAGTGACGCAACCGCGGGCTGTCGGGTACGCGATCAACCGCAGCTGGCGCAGGACCCGGTCCACGCCGTCGTCGGCTTCGCTGTGGACGTCTACATAGCCGCCGTCAGCAAGGCCCAGATCAGCCAGGTCGTCGGTGTGCGCAAAAAGCACCATGCGGCCCTTCTTCACGCCCCGATATCGGTCGTTCATGCTGTAGGTGGTCGTGTTGAATTGATCGTGGGAGCGTACCGTCTGGAGCAGCAGGCGCCCTTCCGGGACGTGGATGGTCTCAAGGTCGTTGACCGTGAACATTGCCTTTCCTGTGGCGGTGGGAAATTTCCGCTCGTCACGGGGGCCGTGGGGCAGGACGAAACCGTCACGGCTCCGGGCTTTCTGGTTGAAGTTTTCGAAACCAGGCACCACATGGGAAATGTGTTCGCGCACTGAGTCGTAGTTCGCCTCGAAACCTGGCCAATCAACGGGGACTTTATCGCCGAGTACCGTACCGGCCATACGGCACACGATCGCCACTTCGGACAAGACTTTGTCGGAGATCGGCTCCAGCCTTCCCGCCGAACGGTGAACCGCGCAGACGGTGTCTTCGACGGTGACGAACTGCTCGCCGCCCGCCTGGCGGTCAATTTCCGTGCGGCCCATCGTCGGCAGGATCATCGCTTGTTCCCCTACGACGGCGTGGGAACGGTTGAGTTTCGTGGAAATCTGGACTGACAGGCGGGTCTTTCGGACGGCTGCCTCAGCCGCTGTGGTGTCCGACATTGCATGCACGAGGTTTCCGCCGAGCGCTACGAGCACCTTGATCCGGCCGTCCCGCATGCCACGGATGCTGTCCACGGAATCGACGCCCGGGTGCCGCGGCGGGTCGAAGCCGAATTCCTGCTGCAGGGCGTTGAGGAACGGTTCGGGCATCTTTTCCCAAATGCCCATGGTGCGGTCCCCCTGGACGTTGCTGTGGCCCCGGATCGGCGAAGGGCCTGCGCCGGGTTTGCCGATGTTCCCGCGGAGCAGGAGCAGATTGACGATCTCCTTGATGGTCGCCACGGCTTTCTTGTGCTGGGTCAGGCCCATGGCCCAGGTAACGATGACCTTTTCGGCACGCAGGTAGCGGGCCGCGAGCTCGTCGATTTCCTCGGTCCGCAGGCCGGTTGCGGCAAGGACGTCCTGCTCGTCCAGGCTGTCGATATGGGCTTGGAACTCTTCGAGGCCTTGGCAGTGCTCCTCGATGAACGCATGGTCAAGTACTGCCCCCGGTGCCGCCTTCTCTGCCTCCAGGACCCGCTTGGAGACGGCTTGAAGCAACGCCATGTCGCCTGCAAGGCGGATCTGCAGGAACTGGTCCGCCAAGTCCGTTCCTTTGCCCACCAGCCCACGGGGCCGCTGCGGGTTCTTGAAGTTGATGAGTCCGGCTTCGGGGAGCGGGTTCACGGCGACAATGCTGGCGCCGGCGAGCTTTGCCTCTTCCAGGGCGGTGAGCATCCGGGGATGGCAGGTTCCGGGGTTTTGGCCCATGATGATGATCAAATCGGCCTTGGCGAAGTCCGTGTAGGTGACGGCGGACTTGCCCACGCCGAGTGTCTCACCGAGGGCCAAGCCGGTGGACTCGTGGCACATGTTCGAGCAGTCGGGCAGGTTGTTGGTCCCGAAGGCCCGGACGAAGAGCTGGTAGACGAACGCGGCTTCGTTGCTCGTCCGGCCGCTCGTATAGAAGGTCGCTTCGTCAGGCGATTCCAGGGCATTCAGTTCACGGGCCACAATCCGGAACGCATTGTCCCAGCTGATGGGACGGTAGTGGCTCGACCCTGCGGGTTTGTACACCGGTTCCACGAGCCTGCCCTGCTGTCCCAGCCAGTATTCGGAGCGCCCGGCGAGGGAATCGACGTCGTTCTCGTCCCAGAAAGTGGACGGAACCTTGAGCGGATCCGCCTCCCATCCGACAGCCTTCGCACCGTTCTCACAGAACTCGGCCAGCTTCCGCTCCGGAGGATCCGGCCAAGCGCAGCTCATGCAGTCGAAGCCATCTTTCTGGTTCATCGCCAAGAGGGACTTCCAGGTGCGGGCCGGCCCCATTTGGCGCAACGCATGGGGCAAGGACTCCACCAGGCTGGGCAAACCCGCGGCGGATCGCTTCGGCGGACCAACGGTGAGGTCGGCCTCGGAATCGTGGACAACGGATGGCTTCTTGTCCATTGCTCTACCTCGGTCCACTTGGTTGTGGCCTCAAGCGTAGTCCCGGCGGTATTCGTCTACAACGGTGTGCCGGTGCTCGTCACAGGGAGAAGGCTCTGGAAATCGCCGTCGGTGAGTTCGGCGTATTCCGCGTAAGCCGCGACGACGGCGTCTTCCACCGTGGGTACGTCAAGCTGCGGCAAAAGGTCATTGGCCGCCCCGGCGGTGGCAGGATCCCACTCCAGTCCGAGGGCTCCGTAGCTGGCAGTGAGGACTTCGCGGATGGGTGCCGAGTTCTCGACGACGATCACCGAACTGAACAGCCATCCCCCGGAGACCACCCTCTGGGCAGTGCCGACGAGCTTGATCTGGTGTGTTGGAAAATCCGGGTCCAGGCCGTGGACGCTGAACTCACCAGGGCAGTACTCGCCGGGGATCTCCCCGACGGCGGCCTGGACGCCAACGCGGCGGAGCGCACCCGCCAGGAGCTCGCCGAAGAAGGAGAAACGGGCCTTCGCTCCGGCAATCGCGTCGGTGTGCGGCTCCACATGGTCGATGACCAAGGTGCCCCGGTGGTACGCCGCTGCCCGGCCACCCGCCTTGCGGATCAAGGGTTCGAAACCCAGGTCCCGGCAGGCCTCGGACGCGGCCTGGAATCCCGGTAGCTTGGCATCGCGTTGCCCGAACGCCACGGTAGGGCGGGGCCGGTACAAGCGCAGCGTTGGCGCCAGCAGCCCCCTGCGGGCACGGTTGAGGAGCTCGATTCCGAAGTCCAGGTCACCAGCGACGCCCAGCGATTCTTCCTGACGCACCACCGTCAGCGTGCGCTGCTCCCCGGTGCGCTCCCGGGCCATCAGCCCTTCCTCAATGTGAGGATCTGCTCGGCGCGGCCGAAGGGACCGCTGATGTCGTGGAGCACCGTGGACGTCAGGCCGATGCCGTCGTCGCCGAAGGAGACCATGTTGTCCAGGCCCAGCCATTCCCCCGCAGGTTCGCGGTACATGTGGACCTGCAGGTCGAGGTTGGGGAAGATGTAGCTGTTCTTGCCCGGTGAGACGCGGGCGGCGATGCCGTTGGCGGTGTCCACGAGTCCGACGAGCCTCGCGAGGTCACGGCTGTCGGCTGCATCCGTCAAGGGATGCTCCGTGCGGATCCAGACCTTGCCGGAGCCTGCCCGGTGACCTTCCGCGATCCGCATTTCCAGGGACCGGATATACCCGCCGGGCCACACGCTCGCGCCGTCCCAGGGTTTGCATTCGTCCGGGGCCGGCATGGCGACGTCTTCTATGGCGGCGACGGCGCTCGTGTCGCTGGTGGCCATGCGCCAGGCTGTGGCCCGGATAGCCACGCGTCCTGCCGCCGACAGTTCCGCCTGGATCAATTCGATCGTTCTGCCAGGGCGGAGCGTGCTGGTGGTGATTTCAAATTCGCCGCCCGGGATCAATCCCAGGATTTCGTAGCTGAGGCGGGCCATCCGGACGTCGTCGCGCGGCTCGTGGCGGAGCAGGGCGTCAGCCATGATGCCCGATGCGGGCGCCATGTGCTGCTCATGCGGATTCCATGCGCCTTGGGCGTGGATGGTCGAGCGGAACCGCCCGTTCCCGAGCGATTCGTAGTAGAAGTCGCCTTCCGCAAGGTCCGGAAGCTCAATACTCAACGCCTGCCCTTTCGCCGGTCCGGTAATGGAACTCAGACCACTGTATCTTCTGGCGCGACAGCCGTCCGACGTCGACGCCGAATGACCAGGGCGACTGCGAGTCCGGCAAGGGAGAGGACCAGGAGAACGGCGGCCAGAGGGGAGGCCGCCGTGACGGCGAGCCACGCCTCCAAAGCCGCCAGCCCGATGGTCGCGTAGACGAAGGCCCAGATGCCGGAGCCGACTATTGCCGCAGGGAGATACCGGCTAAGCGGCATTCTCGCAGCCCCGGCCGCCAGGTTGACGGCGGTTTGGAGTCCGATCGTCAGGAAGGTCAGTACGACGGCGTAGGGGCCGAAGCGCTGAATCAAGGCCTGCGCTTTGCTTGCTTCGGGGCGATGCAGAGCGCGTGCGAAACGCGTGCGTTCCATTCCAGCTGCTGCGCCGCGGCCGATCCAGTATGTCGCGTTGACCCGGACCATCACCACGGCGAGGAGTGCCACAAGCGCAACTTCAAAGGGCAGGTCAAGGATCTGGTCCACGCGCGGCCTCCCCCGGTCGTCTCAGCAGGTAAGTCTTACCTTAGCTCAACGCGGCGGCCGGTCCGCGAGTTACGAATTCCCGACTGCGCGGTCGATCGTGAAATCACCACCCGGATACAGGATGGTCTCGTGGCCATCGTCAAAACGCACGAAATACGGCGGCGCACCATTTGCACCGCGGACTTCGATGATCTCGCCGTGCCGGTCGGCCGCCCCGACCGTCCTGCCATGAATGATGATCCGATCTCCCTGGGCTGCTTCCACAGGAACCACCTCCCAGCATTCAGATTACGAGTGTTGGGCCGTCGTGGGAACAGGCTGCAGCGGCCCATCCAATTGGCCGGGCGGGAGCCCGCCGTCTGCGTCATGCCGTAAGTCGTGTTGAATCACCCAGCCCCTTGGGAGCACACCAGCCCTGCATGGTACCCCTTAGTCCGCATACCTCTGCAAGGCGCAGGGCGGAGTTCGAGCTTGCCCGTCGGCTACTCATCGATGCCGCCGGTAGAGATCAACAAGCATTCGTGGAGCGACGGTCACACCCTCGGCCGCCACCGCGGAAATCTGCAACGGCTCAAGCGGCTAACGAGGGAAACTGCAGCTCAGGCCGTCGCTTGGCCACCTCGCTCAGAACGATGGAAACCGCTTCCCTGACCACTTCCCCTTCCGCGCCCATTTCCCGAGCGGCGTCCAGTCCCGCCGTGGCGTGGCCTACAAACGCTTCCCAGTCACCTCCCCCGGCACGGAGCGCCCTCAGCGGCGACATCAGGGCGGCGCGGCACAGCCACTCGTCACGCTCCCGCACCCATCGATCCATCACGCTTGCGGCCCGGGTCTCGGCCTGCCCCTCCAGCCCTGCAAGCAAAGGTCCGATCACGTCAACCGCTAGCGGATCGACTAGTTCGCGCAACCTTCCTTCACGGACAAAACCCTCAAGCCGCGTCAGATCGGTATTCGTCAGCAGATGGACGTTGGACTGCAGAACGACGATTGCGGCGAGCCTGCGTTCGAAAACGGGAACCTCCCACAACTCCGAGCTCAAGGCAGTGACCTCGTCGTGCGCGAGTCCCGGGTGTCGGCGGAGGGCGTCGCGAACCGTTCCGCGGATAGCCCCGATCGAGGATCCGTAATGATCTAGCCCGTTTCCCAGCCGTGCCTGTGCCTGTTCTGCCCGGATCCACGAGCTTTCCCGGCGCAAGGCCTCATCGATGAACTCAGCGGCGTCACTCATGCGAACATTCTTCCGCAACAGGGCGTGCGCTCAGACGTACTCACCAAACCAGGCCAGCATGTCCTGCCAGGCGGCCGTCGCTTGAGTTTCGTTGTACCGCTCGCTGGTGTCGTTGTGGAAGGCATGGTCGACGCCGGGATAGACAGTGAGCTTGTGGCGAACGTCGGTGGCTGCGAGCGCGTCCCGAAGTGCCGGCATTGCGCCGGTGATGCGCTGATCGAGTTCGGCATAGACGCCGAACACGGCCGGTTTGATGGATGGAACCTTGTCCAGGTCCGGGGCGGGGCCATAGAAGGCCGCTGTGGCTTTCAGCCCGGGTATCTCGGTCGCGGCCTGCCAGGTGATGCCGCCGCCAAAACAATAGCCGTTCATCGCGATCCGCTCGCCGTCCACGAAATCCAATGACCGAAGGTAATCGAAACCCGCGGAGAAGTCGGAAACATGGCGCCCGGCTCCTGCCTTCGTCAGCGCTCCGGGGACAGCGTCGGCATCCACACTCGGCGTGCCTCCCTCCCGGCTCAGCAGATCCGGTGCCAAAGCGACGTACCCGGCCTTGGCAAAACGGCGGGCCACGTCCTGGATGTGCTGGGTAAGTCCGCGGTTTTCATGGCAGACGAGCACCGCGGGTCCCGGATCGGCCCCCTCAGGCCTGGCAAGGTAGGCGCTGATCCCGGTTCCGCCCGCGGGGAACCGGACGGTGGCCGTCACAAGTCCGGACGCGCCTTCGGGCACGGAAAGCGGACTCTTCGCTCCCGGCACTGGGCCGGTAGCCGCCGTCGCCGGGGGCCGGGAGGACGAAGCTTCGGGGCTTGGCATGGGATCGGTGCTTCGCGGGACCTCGTCCGGAGCACATCCGAGCTGCAGCATCGTCGAGGAGGCGGCAGCCATGCTCCCGGTGATAAATGCGAGCCGACGAATGAACGCTCGCTGCGACATGTCTCCCGCGCGGTAGTCGTCGAAGAATTCCTCGACCAGGTACTTTTCAAATTTGCCGAGCTGGATCATGGAAGGCCTCCTGAGTTTGCCGCATATCCTCCTCCCAAAGACCGTCACCCGGCAAGGGTGCCCAAGATGATGGGTGCAGCCGCCAAGTAATGAGACACTCGGTTCCATGCGTGAATTCGTGGTTCTCGGCACCGCCTCCCAGGTCCCCACCAGGACCCGCAACCACAACGGATACGTGCTCCATTGGGATGGTGAGGGCCTGCTCTTCGATCCTGGGGAAGGCACCCAGCGGCAGATGCTCCAAGCTGGTGTCTCGGCCAGCCAAATCACGCGTATCTGTATTACCCATGTCCACGGCGATCACTGTTTCGGGCTGCCTGGCGTGCTCTCGCGCATGGCGCTGGACCGGGTGGAGCATCCAATCCATTTGCACTATCCCGCACCCGGCGAGGACATGATCCGCGCCCTCGTGGCTGTCGCGTCGCCCGGCATCGACCTTCGGCTTCATCCGCACGGCGCCCCCGGTCCTATCGCTGCAGGACTGGAGGTGCGCCCGCTGCTCCATCGAATCGAGACATACGGCTACAGGGTTGTCGAGCCCGAAGGCCGCAGCCTTCTGCCGGAGCGGCTTGCGGCAGCCGGGATTACAGGATCGGATATCAGCCTCCTGCAGCGGGACGGGAGCCTGGGCGGCGTGCGCTTGGAAGACGTGAGCGTGCCGAGGCCGGCTCAGAGCTTCGCCTTCGTGATGGACACGGCACCATGTGACGGTGCCGGGGAACTCGCCGAGGGTGTGGACCTTCTCGTGGCCGAGTCCACTTTCAGCGACGACGACGGCGCCCTGGCCGCGCAGTACCGCCACCTCACCGCCGGGCAGGCCGGCGAGCTGGCTGCCGCCGCCGAAGCGGGCATGCTCATCCTTACGCATTTCTCCTCGCGCTATACCGACGTCGGACAGCTTGCGGAGCAAGCGCGGGCGCGGTCCGGCGGGGCTGCCGTCATGGCCGCGAACGACCTGGACAGGGTTCCCTTCCCGAAGCGGCAGCGGTGGTTGTAGAAGGCGCGAAGTGGAGGGCAATTTTGTGATGCTTTCGGGTACGTTCCCGGATACTCTGTCCGTGGGAGGGCCACGCAGGCACACCCGGGCGTCCGCCGATGTGGGGGCGGGCTTGTCATCTATTCAGCTCTGGGGGCCGAAATGACAAACGAAATGCCGCTGGATCGCTTCGGCTCTTTTAGCGACCTGTCTTTTAGCGGACTGGTTGAGGCCGTGCCCGACGCTTTGCTCGTGATCGACGCGGACGGTCATATCACCTTCGGCAATGCGTACTCAGAGCAGCTATTCGGCTATTCGCGCAGCCAGCTGCTCGGCAAGCATGATGAGATGCTGCTTCCGGCGCGGTTCAAGGGCCAGGGCGGCGCCATCCGGGACCTCTTTGCCAATGATCCTGGAATACGCCGGGCCGGGACTGACCTGAAACTGTTCGGCCGCCACTGTGACGGAATCGAATTCCCCATTGAGGTCAGCTTCGCTCCGCTCGGCGCCGGACCGGGCATGCACCTCGTCGCGTCCATCCGCGAAGTAAGTGACCGCAGCCGCGTTGATGCCGAACTCCGTGATGCCCTCTCGGTTCTCAGTGCCACCTTGGAGTCCACAGCCGACGGCATTCTGGTTGTCGCGGCAGACGGGACTATCGCGGGGGCGAACGAGCGGTTCGCCGAGTTGTGGGGCATCCCTACGGATCTCCTGGAGTCCCACGACGACGGCCGGTTGTTGGCTTTCGTCCTCGACCAGCTCACGGATCCAGATGGCTTCATAGGCAAGGTCCAGGAACTGTACGCCGATCCGGGCGCGGAGAGCCTGGACATGTTGGAATTCCGTGACGGGCGGACGTTTGAGCGGTATTCCCGGCCCCAACAAGTCGGGGAAGAGATCGTGGGACGGGTCTGGAGTTTCCGTGACGTCACCTCCCGCCAGCGCGCACAGGACCAGGCGCGGGAGGCGCTCGCCCAAGTGGAGGGCCTGGCCGCCATCGTTGAGTCCTCGGCTGACGCGATCATCGGTATGACGACTGAGGGCATCATCACCAGTTGGAACGCCGGGGCGGAGAAGCTGTACGGATTCACGGCCGCTGAAGTGAGCGGGCAGAACGTCCGGCTCATCATTCCGGACTACCTCCGTGCCGAGGACGAGGTGCTGGCCACTGTCCAGAATGGCGGACAGGCTCGTAGCTTCGAGACAGACCGGATGCGTAAGGATGGGTCCATCGTGCCCGTGTCCCTGACGGTCTCCCCGATCCGCGGCGAACACGGAGTCATCGGAATTGCGACCATCGGGCAGGACATTACCTCTCGGCGTGCCGCTGAAGCGGAACTGTTGGCCGCCAGGGAGGCGGCCCTGGAATCCAGCAGGTTGAAGTCAGAGTTCCTCGCGACGATGAGCCACGAGATCCGTACCCCCATGAACGGAGTCATAGGCCTGACAACGCTGTTGTTGGACACCCCGCTTGATGAAACACAACGCAAATACGCCGAAGGAGTTCAGACCGCCGCCGGAGCTTTGTTGACCCTGATTAACGACATCCTGGATTTCTCGAAGTTGGAAGCAGGGAAAATCGACCTGGACATCACCTCCTTCGATCCGCAGACGCTGATGGAGGAAGTCGCCTCGCTCCTGGCCGAATCAGCCCAGGGCAAAGGCCTCGAACTCATCGCGTATTGCCACCCCGATGTTCCCGCACGGCTGGCTGGCGATGCCGGCCGGATCCGGCAGATCCTGTTGAACCTTGCTTCGAACGCCGTAAAGTTCACCGCGTCCGGTGAAGTCGCAATCCGGGTGAACGTCGCGGACCAGGACGCGAGAACCGCCCTTGTGCGATTCGAGGTCAGAGATACCGGAATTGGTATCGCTGCTGCGGATCATTTGCGCTTGTTCGACTCGTTCTCCCAAGCGGATGCCTCCACCACGCGCCGGTACGGTGGAACCGGGCTGGGGCTCGCCATCTGCCGGCGCCTGACGGAGGTGATGGGCGGGGACATCGGTTTGACGAGCACCCCTGGCGAGGGAAGCACATTCTGGTTCTCGCTCCGATTGCCGCTGGCCAAGGAACCCGGGCGGGTTCCCGACCGTCCGGTCCTGAGCCTATTGGCGGGTCTGCGCGTGTTGGTGGTCGACGATAATGCCACCAATAGGTTCGTGTTGGAATCGCAATTGAACACGTGGGGGCTGCGGCCAGACGCGGTAGCGGACGCGCGCACGGCCCTCGACCGCTCACGGACGGCAGCCGCCGCAGGGAAACCCTTCGATGTTGCGGTGCTCGACATGTGCATGCCGGACATGGACGGCATCGAGCTTGCCCGCGAGTTCTCAAGGGACCCCGCCCTGAGGGGCATCCGGCTCTTGATGCTGACGTCCGCGTCCCAGGTATCCAAGACCGATATGGCTGATGCGGGAATCAGCGAATGGCTCACGAAACCTGTACGTGGCTCAGAACTCTACGACCGCCTGATGCGGCTGGTAGCCGCCAACCCAGCGACCGACGCGGCGTCCGCATTTGCACGGCCCCCGAGGCCGGACAGGCCTTCCAAAGGAAGAATCCTTGTCGTGGAGGACAACGAAGTGAACCAGCTCGTCGCCCGTGAAATGGTCGCCAAACTGGGCTACCAGGCCGAGGTGGCTGCCGATGGCTCCGAGGCTGTCTCCGCGATCGCCGCCCGCTCCTATGCGGCTGTGCTCATGGATTGCCACATGCCGGTCATGGATGGCTTCGAGGCCACCAGGAGCATTCGGGCGCGGGAGAACCGCTCCGGGCACCTGCCGATCATCGCCATGACCGCAGGAGCCCAGGACGAAGACCGCGAGCGCTGCCTCGCCGCCGGGATGGACGACTACCTCAGCAAACCGGTCGATCTGGCTGCCTTGGATGAGGCCCTGAATCGGTGGGTTCCCCGAGGGAGCGCCCCCTAGGCCGAGCCGTGCCCGAATGGTAGAAAGCCCTGCTTACGTAGGGTTCTCCGCGTGTTTGGCCGCCCCGGCCTGGAAAACGAGTAGGCAGCACTCGTGCCTCAGGGCCGGGAAAGATGTTGAATTAACACAGGAACACATCCGCGGCTTGAGACAGACCAGCCGGCCCTCCGGGACCGGCGTTGGACGGGGCCGACGGCGGGAGGGCCCCTGGAGCCCGGGGCTCGGGGCTCTCTACCCCAGACGCCGCCGGCCCCCCGGGGTCGCCCGAGGGCACCGCGGCCCGCCACATCATGTTCGTGCGCCGACTGTTCTTTTTCTGCCCCTGCCGGAGCACAATTGAGAAATGTTGGACCGTGGGCGGTGCGGCATGAAAACCCTCCCACTGTCCCGGCCCTCCTTTCATCAGCCCGTTGTGAAAGGACACCGAGATGTTCCAGCCAAGCAAACGGATAACAGCATTGGGATCCGCACTCGTGCTGTTTCTGGCAATGTCCGCGGTGGCGTCGTGTTCCGGGCCAAGCGGCACGCCTTCCCCGTCCACGTCAAACGGGACGCCGACAGGGCCGACGTCGGGGTCGGCCTCCCCGACCGTGACCCCGACAGCGACCTCGGGCGCCGCGGAGTACTGCGGCGCAGGGTCCGCCATCCACTATGACCGCTCCGCCTTCCAATCGACGCCCAGGATCGACAACAAGTGGTTTCCGCTGAAGCCCGGCATGCAGTACACGACGAAGGGCACGGTGAAGAGTGCCGACGGCACTTCCGAGCGCACGGTCGTCCACTCCGTCACCGGACTGACAAAGGTGATAGACGGCGTAAAGACCCTCGTGATGTGGGACCGGGACTACTTCGACGGGCAGTTGGTGGAATCCGAACTGGCTTTCTTTGCCCAGACGGAGAAGGGAGCGGTCTGGCTCTTCGGGGAGTACCCGGAAGAGTACGAGAACGGCGCTTTCACCGGCGCGCCCCGCACTTTCATTAGCGGAGTTTCCAAGGCCCAGGCAGGGATCGCCATGCCGGATCAGCCCGTGACCGGTACGCCCGGGTACGTCCAGGCCCACGCACCCGACGTCGGCTTCCTCGATTGCGGAACCGTCTTCAAGCAGCACGAGCGGGTGTGCGTCCCCGCCGCGTGCTACGACGATGTGCTGGTCATTGACGAATACAATCCCCTGGAACCGTCTGTGGGCCATCAGCAAAAGCTCTATTCAGCGGGCACGGGGCTAGTGAAAGTGACAGCGGTTGGTGGTGCTGACCAGGAGTCGTTGGACCTCATCACCGCGGAGGCGCTCGCGGACTCCAAGCTGAGTGAAATCAATCAGCAAGCACTGGAATTGGACGGGCACGCCTACCAGGTCAGTGCGAGTGTTTACGGCACAACGCCCCATGCCGAGATTGCGGCGCCGGGCTCCGGCGGCTAACGCGCACCCTTACCACTATCATTTGCTAAAAGGCGGAAAATTCCCTGTCAATATCCCGAGAATCCTTGCATTGAGCGTTGACCCCGGGTTTGCTCGAGGCTCATTATTGACGTACACGTCTGGGGGCGCTTTGGCACTGTTCCAGGGAGCGGCGTGGTGGACAGGTACCAGGGATCTAACGTTTTCAGCGGGCACTCACTCGAAATCGATGGTGGAGTGTCTCCTCCCCGCTACGGCTTCTCCACTGCCACACCCCGAGAACCGGGTGACCGGCCATGATGGGCACGACCCTCCGATGGGTACTCCAGTTCCGGTTTCTGGTCCTGGCATTGGCAGCGGGGATCCTGGGGTTCGGCTTCACGAGCCTGCCGGGCATGGCAGTGGACGCCTTCCCGGAATTCGCCCCTCCACAAGTTGAAATCCAGACCGAGGCCCTGGGGCTCTCCGCCGCGGAAGTTGAACAGCTGATCACTTCCCCCATGGAGGCGGACCTGTTGAACGGCGTGGCCTGGGTGGAAGCCATTCATTCCAAATCCGTCCCGGGCCTGTCATCGATCCAAATGGTGTTCAAGCCGGGGACCGACCTTTTTCGGGCCCGCCAGCTTGTGTCCGAACGTCTGACCCAGGCACGCGCGTTGCCGAACGTGTCTGCCGCGCCCGTCCTGATGCAGCCGCTCTCATCGACGAGCCGGGTCATGATGATTCGGCTGACGTCCAAAGAGATGTCGGCCATTGACATGTCTGTTCTGGCCCGCTGGACCATGAAGCCCGGCCTCCTGGCGGTGCCCGGCGTCGCGAACGTGGCTATCTGGGGCCTCCGCGACCAGCAACTGCAGGTCCTGGTCGATCCTGGGGAACTTGAGGCCAAGGGCGTGACGCTGGACGAGGTCATTACAACCACCGGCAACGCCGTGTGGGTGTCGCCCTTGAGCTACCTTGAGGCGTCAACGCCCGGCACCGGCGGCTTTCTGGAGACCGGCCACCAGCGGCTCGGAGTTCAGCACGTCCTGCCGATCACCACGCCCGAGGATCTGGGCCAAGTCAGCCTGGAAGGGCCGTCCGGCAAACTGGTGTTGGGCGATGTCGCCCACGTCGTGACCGATCACCAGCCACTGATCGGGGACGCACTTTCCAGCAAGGATGCCGAATTGCTCCTGGTCATCGAGAAGTTCCCGGAGACGAACACGATGGACGTGACCCGGGGCATCGATGATGCGCTCCATGCCCTCCAGCCGGGGTTGTCCGGCGTCACGATCGATACCACCGTCTACCGACAAGCAGCGTTCATCCAGGAAGAAGTCGGCACGCTTGGTGTCGCACTGCTTGTCTCGCTGCTCCTGATAGTCACCATGTTTGGCGCGTTCTTCCGCTCCTGGCGCACAGCGGTCATCAGCCTGGTCACGATTCCGGTCTCACTGATTGCTGCCGCCATGGTGCTGTATCTGACAGGCACCGGGATGAACATCATGGTCCTCGCCGGAATGATCCTGGCCTTGGCCGTCATCGTTGGTGACGTCGCCGAAGAGCTCCATGGCGCAGTCCGCGCCGGGAGGGCTGGCGCCGGCAGGGCTGGCGCGGGGTCCGACGTCGGGCCCGGCGTCGCGGAGTCGAGCGTCGCCTTGGTGACGGGGTCCCTGCGGGCAGTGCGAACGCCGATTCTTTACTCTCTGCTGATCATGGCGTTGTCTGTGCTGCCCGTGTTCTTCGTCCCGGGCGAAGACGGAGCCCTCTTCGGCCCGCTGCTCCTTTCCTACCTGCTCACCCTGGCGGTCGCGATGATCGTGGCGCTGACGGTAACCGCGGCGCTGGTCTTCGTCCTGCCCGTCGGCCGGACGACTGCGAGGGAAGGCCGCACCCTGAGCCGGGTCCACAGCGGATACGGCCGTGCCCTGTCCCGGGTGGAAGGAAAGGCCCGGTGGGTTTTCACGGCCGCCGCGGTCATCGCCCTCGCCGGGCTTGCGCTCGCGCCCCAGCTGGCCGCCGGCCATCCGACAGTGCCCGTCCTGCCGGACAAAACCCTCGTGGTGCAGTGGAGTACGATCGCTGGCACATCAGACCAGGAAATGAGCCGGATCACTGACGCGGCCGCGCAAGAACTCCGGGCACTTCCCGGCGTGGCCAATGTGGGGGGACACGTCGGGCGCGCCATCACCTCCGACCAAGTGGGTGACATCAGCGCCGGGGAGCTCTGGGTGACCGTTTCCGCGGAGGCCTCCTACCGCGACACTGCGGTGGCCGTCCAGCGCGTGGTAGCTGGGTACCCGGGGTTGACCGGGAAAGTATCCACGTACCCGCAGCAGAAGATCGACCAGATCCATCAGGCCGCCGACCCCGGATTCACCGTCCGGGTGTACGGCCTGGATATGGCCACGCTCCGCCAGAAGGCAGAGGAAGTGCGGCAAATCCTGGCCCGGACCGGCGGCGTCGTCAATCCCCATGTCGATGCGCCCGTCCAACAACCAATCGTCGAGGTTCAGGTTGACCTGGCCGCCGCCCAGAAAGCGGGCGTCATCCCAGGGGATGTCAGGCGCGCGGCCGCTGCCCTCTTGCAGGGAATCGAAGTCGGCAACATCTATCAGCAACAAAAAGTCTTCTCGGTGATCGTGAAAGGAACCCCGTCCACCAGGAACAGCCTTACCAGCGTCCGCGAGCTCCTGATCGACACCCCCGGCGGCGGGCACGTACGACTCGGCGACGTTGCCAAGGTCAACGTGGTCGGGAACGAGGCGGTCATTCTGCACGATGACACCTCGCGCCGGATCGATGTGAAGGCCGAGATTCAGGGGCGCGCGCTCAACGACGTGCAGCAGGACATCGAGAAGGGCCTGCAGCAACTGCAGTTCCCGCTTTCGTACCATGCGGAAATCCTCACCCAGTACGCAGAGCAACAGAATAGCGCCCGGTGGCTGTGGCTGCTGGCGGCTGTCGCTGCGGCCGGAATCCTCGTGCTTCTCCAGACTGCGTTGGGAAGCTGGCGGCTAGCCGCGACGGTCTTCCTGGGCCTGGTTGCGGCGCTCTCGGGCGGAGTGCTCGCCGCCCAAATGACGGGCGGAATAAACTCCTTGATTTCGCTTCCTGCCTTCTCCGCCGTCCTGGGCATCGCCGTGCGTGGCTCCATCCTGCTGATACGGCACGCCCGAAGCTTGGCGCCCCTGGACGGCGCGGCCCTCGGGCCCGCGCTCGTGATCCGAAGCGCGCGCGGCCGGTTGATGCCCGTGCTGATGTCGGCCTTGACGACGGCTATTGCCCTGCTGCCGCTCGTGGTCATCGGTGGCGTGGTCGGAACGGAAATCATCCAACCGCTCGCCGTGATCGTCTGGGGCGGGCTGCTGACCACCACTCTTTTCCTGCTATTTGTCTTGCCCGCACTGTTGCTTCGATTCGGACTGGAACGGGCGCCTAGGACCGCAACCCGGAACGATTCGCCGCTCCGGGCACAGAGCGAGGATGCACCATGAAAAAGATTGCCTCCCGACGGCGCCACGTCACCACCGTCCTGATCTCCCTGGTGGTGGCCGCGTTCCTGACGATGTCTCTGCCGGCCTGCTCCCAGCCGCAAGCCGAAGCCGTACCTGCCGCAGACAACCCTGCCACCCTGGAAGAAGTCCCGGGGACGGACCTGCACCGCATCACCCTGACCGAACGCGCCGTCGAGCGCCTTGGGCTAAAGACCGGGATGGCGGCGTCGGGTCCGCAGGGGAAGCTGACCGTCCCCTACGGGGCGATCCTGTACGACAGCCAGGGCAGGACCTGGGTCTACACAAATCCTGAGCTGCGCGTGTATGTCCGCCAGGCGGTGAGCATCGAGCGTATCGCCGGCGAAGCGGCGTTGCTGTCCGACGGTCCGCCGGTCGGCACGGCGGTGGTAACGCTGGGGGCCGAGGAACTGTTCGGCGAGGAATTCGATACGGCCCACTGAGATGCGTTGGATCATAGGCATCAGCCTCAAATTCAGGACGGTGGTTGTTGCACTGGCCTGCGCGGTGATGCTGTTGGGCTCCGTACAGTTGAGCTCAGCGTCCATCGATGTCTTCCCGGAATTCGCGCCCCCGCGCGTGGAAATCCAGACGGCCTGCCTGGGCCTGACAGCGCAGGAAGTGGAAGAGCTGGTCAGCGTCCCGATCGAGGCTTCCCTGAGCGGCATGCCCGGCCTGGATGAGCTGCGGTCCAAGTCCGTACCCCAGCTGTCCTCGATCGTGCTCATCTTCAAGCAGGGTACTGATCTGCTGAACGCCCGCCAGGTGGTCTCTGAACGGATGGCGGCAGTGACCTCCGCCCTGCCCACCTGGGCGGCTCCGCCGGTCATGCTTCAGCCTTTGTCGTCGACGAGCCGCGTGATGAAGATCGGCATGACCTCCTCCAACCGGTCCCTGATCGAGATGTCCATGCTCTCATACTGGACGATCCGGGCCCGCTTGCTCCGGGTGCCCGGGGTGGCCAACGTCGCCATCTGGGGTGAACGGCTCCAGATGCTGCAGGTCCAGGTGCAGCCCGACAAGCTCAAGGCTGAAAACGTTTCCCTCAACGAGGTCATGGAAGTCACCGCCGGAGCCGTGGACGCCGGCCTGCTGAAGTATTCCCCCGGCCGGTTCATCGGCACGGGAGGCTTCATCGACAGTCCGAACCAGAGAATGGGCGTCCAGCATGTCCAGGCGGTTTCCAGCCCCGAGGACCTTGCGCAAGTCACTATCAGGGAAAAGGACGGCGTCGCGCTGCACCTGGGCGACGTGGCCAAGGTCGTGGAGGACCATCAGCCGCTCATCGGCGACGCGGTCATCAACAACGGGCACGGGCTCATGCTCATCGTCGAGAAGCTCCCCTGGGGAAACACCCTCGATGTGACGAGAGGAGTTGAGGACGCCCTCCGCCAGCTCCAGCCAGGGTTGAGTGGAATCACCTTCGACACCACCATCTTCCGTCCGGCGAGCTTCATCGAAGAGGCGATTTCCAACCTCAGCATCGCGCTGCTCCTGGGCTGCCTCCTGGTCGTCATGATCCTCGGCGCTTTCTTGTTCCAGTGGCGCACAGCGCTGATCAGTCTCGTAGCCATTCCACTCTCCCTCCTGACGGCGGCGCTCGTGCTGTACTTCACGGCGAGCTCCATCAACACCATGGTCCTGGCGGGGCTCGTCATCGCAGTGGGTGTCGTCGTCGACGATGCGATCATCGACGTCGAAAACATCATGCGCCGGCTCCGGCAACATAGGGCCCTGGGAAGCGCGGAGCCAACTGCCTCGGTAGTGCTCAGGGCCTCCTTGGAAATGCGAAGTCCTATTGTCTACGCGACCTTGATCATCGTCGTCGCGGCCGTTCCCATCTTCTTCCTCGACGGCCTGACCGGTGTCTTTTTCCGGCCGCTGGCTGTCTCCTATACCTTGGCCGTCCTCGCCTCGATGCTGGTCGCGCTGACGGTGACACCGGCGCTGGCCTTGATTCTGCTCGGCAAGGCGAAACTGGAGCAGCGCGATCCTCCGCTGGTCCGGGTGCTCAAGCGCGGATATCACGCCGCCTTGTCCCGGACCATGAATCGGCCCCGCTACGGCTACGCCGGTTTCGGCGCCATCGCGCTGGCGGGTCTGGCCATCGCTCCCCTGCTTGGCCAGTCCTTGTTCCCCACCTTCAAGGAACGGGACTTCCTGATGCACTGGGTCTCAGAGCCCGGCACCTCGGCAGCAGAGGAATACCGCATCTCCCAAAGGGGCTGCGAGGAGCTCCTCAAGGTGCCCGGAGTCCTGAACTGCGGAACACACATCGGCCAGGCGTTCACCGCAGACGAGATCGTCGGCGTCAACGCCGGGGAGAACTGGATCAGCATCGACCGCCACGCTGACTACGATAAAACGGTGGCAGCTGTCCAGGAGGTTGTCGACGGCTACCCGGGCCTGCACCGCGACGTCCAGACCTACCTGAAAGAGAGAATCGAAGAGGTCCTCACCGGCGCCAGCGAACCAATCCTGGTCCGGGTCTACGGCGATGACCTGAACGTGCTTCGGGGCCAGGCCCAGAAGATCAAATCCATCCTTGACCACATCCAGGGCACCAATGAACCCCACGTTTCCCTCGAAGTCGAGGTGCCGCAGATTACGGTCAAGGTGGACCTTGCAGCGGCGCAAAAGTACGGGCTGAAACCCGGCGATGTCAGGCGGGCAGCCGCGACACTCGTCGCCGGGGAAGAGGTAGGCGACGTCTTCCGGGACGGTCGTGCCTATGACGTCCAGGTCTGGAGCACACCGGAGACCCGTGCCAGCGTCACCAGCATCGAAGACCTGCCGATCGACACCCCCGGCGGACAGCGCGTCCGGCTGGCCGACGTCGCCGCTGTCAGTGTGCAAGCGACACCCAACCTCATTGACCGCACGAACGGATCCCGCCGCGTTGAGGTCGGTTCCTTCATCGATCAGGGGGCGGACCTCGGGACAGTTGTCCGCACGCTACAGGAACGCCTCGAAGAGATGAACCTGCCGCCTGGTTACAGTGTCCAACTCCTCGGTGAGTACACGGAACGCCAGGCGGCCACCGAACGCCTGACGATCTTCGCCACGGCGGCCCTTGCCCTGATTTTCCTGTTCCTGCAGGCATCATTCCGGAGCTGGCGGCTGGCCCTACTCGCTCTGCTGACGCTCCCGATAGCCCTCGTTGGCGGAGTTTTCGCCGCCTACATCACCGGCGGGGTCCTCTCGCTCGGCTCACTCGTCGGGTTCCTCACGGTCATGGGTATCGCAGCCCGCAACGGGATCCTGCTCATCAGCCATTGCCAGCATCTTGAAAGGAACGAGGACGAAGCCTTCGGCCGCGCGCTCGTGTTGCGCGGAGCTGCGGAACGGCTTTCCCCGATCCTCATGACCACCTTGGCTACCGGACTTGCCCTCGTGCCATTGGTGGTCATGGGCAATATCCCGGGCCATGAAATCGAACACCCGATGGCCGTGGTCATTCTGGGCGGACTCGTCACGTCCACACTGCTCAATTTGTTCATCGTTCCTTCGCTCTACCTCCGCTTCGCAAAAGCAGGGTCCATCCCGAGCGGAGCTTCAGGGAGGGGACTCACGTTCCTCTTCCGGAGATTCAGGCGGATGGTTCGTTCCCGAGCGCAGGAAACTAGTTAGCCCCGGCGTCTGCTTCGCGCACGCGCCCGGCGGCGCCAATCCTAAATTGTCGGTGCCTCCTGCGATGCTGTGGGTATGGATGGAAGGACAGCCTGGAGTGCGGAGAGCGGGGCGGCCGTGGCGGCCGTTGCCGGCTCCGTTGCCGCGCTGACCGGCCTCAGCGGTGCGGACTGCTCCTCCGAAAACACCGATCCGCTCAGGACTCTGGCGGATGGTTGCCTGGACGGCCTCGCCGAAGTGGCCCGGCTGGAAGCCCGGACCGCCGCGCTGAAAGCGAAACTCGCCGCAGACTACCTCCAGGCGGCCAGGTCCTTGGCGCCACCGGCCGCCTCACCGCAGGAAGCCACCGCACAGGAGCTGGCCCTCATCGCCGAGGTCGCCTGCGTC